>Ga0209227_1000986_pt1 | contig 23196 bp, 16 predicted proteins | sample YNPBryantNP2012_FD_185815 | JGI IMG/M metagenome (GOLD analysis project Ga0209227, IMG submission 185815) | Anoxygenic and chlorotrophic microbial mat microbial communities from Yellowstone National Park, USA - YNP Bryant NP 2012 (SPAdes)... ...
TATAGTATGCCTGGAACCTGTGCAGAAAGGAAACAGGGATGGAAACCGGTCTGGAGTTCGTCGCAAACGCACGACGACAACTGATTCGCCTCATCGCACTCACAATTGTGGCAAGTTCGTGCGCCGCTCTGCTGTTGATCGCCATCCTGATCATCATAACGGGAAATGTTGCCGGTCTTGCATCCTATGCTGGCGTGGTGGTATTAGGACTCGCCGGAAGTCTGGCCACGCTGGCGCTGCTGAAACGCCGGGTGCTGTGGCAGGCTATCATTCCGATTACTATCGGGATGATAGTGGGACTTACTCTGAGCGTGTTTCTGATCCCAGAGCAAACATTTGTGGCGCTTCCGTTCTTCACCGTCCCAATTGTGCTGGTCACTCTGGGACGACATCGCCTCTCCATCCTGGTGACGCTGGTCAGCAGCCTTGCTATTGTCGCAGGGCTTGCCTGGTTTGCGCCGTCAGTCGAGGTGGAGCAGGTTATCATTGGCGACGCGCTGCCGCTCGTCGGTGGCATCGGATTTGTCACCCTGCTGGTGATCATCTGGCTCCTGAGCGACCGGTTGCTTACCATCTCCGATGCAGCCGTAGCGCTCGCCGATAAACGTGCAGCGGAAGCCGAAGACGCGCGGCAACATGCCGAGAAAGCGCAATCTACCATTGCGCAGCAGTATGCTGAGCAGCAACGCCTGCTCGATCTGGTGAGCGTGCTTGAAACGCCAGTGATTGCCATCGCCGAGGGGGTGCTGCTGGCGCCGATCGTTGGTCACCTGGATAGTCGCCGTGCTGGTCAGTTGACACAGCGGCTCCTGGATGCCGTCTATGCGCAGCGGGCGCGTGCGGTGATTATCGACATTGCTGGCGTGCCGCTGGTCGATACGCAGGTGGCGCAGTTGCTGATCCGCACGGCGCAATCCATCCGTTTGCTCGGCAGCAGCGTCGCACTGACCGGAATCTCCTCAGAAACGGCGATGACGCTGAGCAGCCTGGGGACGCGCCTGGAAGAGATGCAAACCGTGCGCAACCCGCAGGAGGCGCTCCAGATGGTGACCGCGCGCACTCTCAACCGTCTCGGTTGATGATTGCGCATATCTGGGTTTTTATCTGCGGCTGTCATGGTTGTTGAGCAATTACTCCGTTCTCGCCCGTGCAGGCGGCGGGTTTCGCCTTGGATAGCCGAGGGCTTATCGTAGCCGATAGCCGATAGCCGATAACCGATAGCCGATAACCGATAGCCGATAGCCGATAACCGATAGCCGATAGAGCCCGTGCAGGCGGGCTTTGCATTCCATAGCCGAGGGCTTATGGTCTTTGAGTAATTATTCCGGTAGAGCCCGCGCAGGCGGGCTTCGCCTTGCATAGCCGAGGGGTTCACCCCGACGGCAAGAGGCGCATACCGGATTATAGCGGTTCTCACAAAGGCTGAACCTGTTGGACGAGGTTGAACACTCCTGAGAATAGCGCGCCCCACACGGCGACCGAAATGAATTTCGGTCTACGCTCTGCCGGAAACGGGCGCCTCGCGTGACACGGCAGACCTGGACAAGGGTCAACGTATCTGAGAACTGCTATAAATATCAGCACACGATCAAAGTCACCCTCCTGATTTGCACCTGCCACACCTGTTCTGTATAATGCCCCGTGCGTACCCGTTATCTCGCCGTAAACAGCGTTTGCCGCACGATCCAGGCATGGATCCCTGTTCATTTGACATAAAAGTTCACGTCGCTGCAATTGGCGGCGGTGGCGGCGCAACCCATGTATTACGTGCGGTTGCACCGTTCGCTGCATCGCGCACGGCGATCATCGCCGTGACCGATACTGGTCGTTCCACCGGGCTGGCGCGGCAGATCGGCGCAATGCCCGCTCCCGGCGATCTGCGCGCGACAATCGCAGCGTTCGCCAGTGATCAGGTCATAGCGGAGACGCTGAATCACCGCTTCGATGGCGCTGGTGTTCCTGCGCTCGCAGGAATGGCGTTCGGCAATCTGCTGATCGCTGCGCTGACCCGTGTCACCGGTGACTTTGCCGCAGCCGTCGAGCATACCGCACGCCTGGCAGGGGCGTCGGTGCGAGTATTGCCGGTCAGTGACGCCAACACCACATTATGTGCCGAACTGGTCGATGGCACACACGTGACGGGGGAGTTCGAGGTGCGCGCGCCGGGTAAACCTCCGCTCGCCCGCCTGTTCCTGGGTGAACCGGCGAACGCCTATCCCCCGGCGCTCGATGCGATCCGCTCCGCCGATCTGGTGGTGATCGGACCCGGCAGTTTGTGGACGTCGGTGCTTGCCTGTGTGCAGTTTGGCGGCGTGGTGGAAGCGCTGGCGCATTGTCGCGGGACAGTGGCGTATGTCTGCAATTCGACGACGCAACCAGGGCAGACCGATGGCTACCGCTGTATCGACCATGTGCAGCGGATCGTTGCGGCGCTGGGACCGGGTGTGCTCGATGTGGCGCTGATCAACCGCAGCAACCCGGATGCGGATGCGCTTCGTCCGTATGAGGAGGAAGGGCTTCATCTGCTGCGCCCCGATGAAGATGAAATCGCCGCCGTTCGTGCATTGGGGGTGATGCCGCTGGTGCGGGAATTGACCGGCTATGTCGAACCACGACGTGCGTTGTGGAACAAGCAGGATACCATTCGCTACGATACCGGTGCGCTGGGTGTGGCGCTCCACGAGGTTGTCATGATGAAAGGCAAAACCAATGGCTGATCCGCGTGTCGAAAAGATGGCTCAGGTGCTGGTGCACTACTCGCTGGCGATCAAGCCGGGCGACCTGTTTCGCATTATTGCGCCGCCAGCCGCCGCACCGCTGGTGCGCGCATTGTACAAAGAAGCCCTGCTCGCCGGCGCCCATCCCTATCTGGCATTGATCCTCGAAGAAACGGAAGAATTGCTCTTCCGGCATGGCTCCGAAGCGCAGATCCGGTTCGTTTCGCCCCTCTTGCGACAGGAGATTGAAGAGATCAATGCAACCATCCGAATCATGGCGAGCGATAACACCCGCGCCCTCTCCGGGATCGATCCGGACAAAATCGCGTTGCGTCGTCAGGCATTGAGTGACATCCAGAAGCGTACCATGCAACGTTCTGCTGAAGGAACGCTCAACTGGTGCGTGACGTTGTTTCCGACCAATGCGGCAGCGCAGGATGCCGATATGTCGCTGAGCGATTTTGAGGATTTTGTCTACCGCGCCTGCAAACTGCACTACGATGACCCGGTTGCCGAATGGCGCAAAACAGCCGCTGAGCAGCAGCGGATTGCCGATCTGCTCAATGAGTGCAGTGTTATCCGCCTCGTCGCGCCCGATACTGATCTGACCTATCGTGTTGCCGGGCGCACCTGGATCAATTGTGCGGGCGATCGTAACTTTCCCGATGGCGAGGTCTTCTCCAGTTGCGATGAAACCGCGACCCAGGGGCATATCCGCTACAGTTTCCCGGCTATCTATGCCGGGCGCGAGGTTGAAGACATTCGTCTGTGGTTCGAGAACGGCAGGGTCGTCAAGGCAACTGCGGCGAAGGGCGAGGATCTGTTGCACTCACTGTTGAATATGGACGAGGGAGCGCGGCGGCTGGGCGAGGTGGCTTTTGGCACGAATTATGATATTACCCGCTTCAGCCGGAATATTCTGTTCGATGAAAAGATTGGCGGCACGGTCCACCTTGCGCTCGGTGCAGGGTACCCGGAAACCGGGTCACAGAACACGTCGGCGCTTCACTGGGACATGATCTGCGATATGCGCCAGGGCGAGGCGTATGCCGATGGACGCCTGATCTACAAAGATGGGAAGTTTCTGATTTGAGCACGACCATGCACGATGTTCTCGTCGTCGGCGCCGGTCCGACCGGCATGGCAATCGCTGCTGCGCTCAGCGCCACAGGACTGCGCGTGGCGGGGCTTGCGGCGGCGCTGCCGACGAAACCATGGCAGAATACCTACGGCGTGTGGCTCGATGAATTGCCGACGCCGGAATTGCGCGACACGCTGGGGCATCGCTGGTCGGATGTTGTGGTGTGCGTCGACGAGCGCACCATTGCCCTTGATCGTGCGTATGGGTTGTTCGACAACCCGCGCTTGCAGCAGTACCTCCTCGATCAATGCGAGCGCCACGGTGTCACGTGGTCTGCCGGGATTGCGGCGCGCGTCGAGCATCAGGCGACGCATTCCCTGGTGACCACGCGTGATGGGCGTGTTGTTGCGGCACGGTTGGTGGTGGATGCCAGCGGTCATTCACCGGCGCTGCTGCGTCGCCCTGCAACATCGCACGTGGCGCGTCAGGCGGCGTATGGCATCGTCGGTGTCTTCTCCGCCCCGCCGATTCAGCCGAATCGAATGGTGCTGATGGACTACCGCGCTGATCATCTGACCGCTGAGGAACGGCGTGAGCCGCCAACCTTTTTGTACGCCATGGATCTGGGGGACGGACAATTTTTTGTTGAGGAAACGTCGCTGGCGCATGTGCCCGGCTTACCGCTCACCACGCTCGAACAACGGTTGCAGCGCCGGTTGACCGCCAGAGGTGTGACGGTGCAGCAGGTTGTGCATATCGAGCGGTGTCTGTTCCCGATGAATAATCCGTTACCGTACCTCGATCAGCCGATGATCGGGTTTGGCGGTGCAGCGAGTATGGTGCATCCCCCGTCGGGGTATATGGTCGGCAAGGCGCTGCGCCGTGCCCCTGAGGTTGCGCAGGCGATTGCTCGCGCATTAGGCGCAGCGGACGCTACCCCGCGCAGCGCTGCCCGTGCCGGATGGCGGGCGCTCTGGTCACCGGCGCGCCTGCGTCGCAGGCAGTTGTACCTGTTCGGGCTGGCGAGCCTGATGCGCTGCGACAGCGCAACAATCCAGGCATTTTTCGCTCTTTTTTTCAGTCTGCCGCGTCACGAATGGATGGGGTATCTATCGGACACGTTGAGCACTGTCGAGTTAGCGCGCACGATGCTGCGTCTGTTCATCCGCGCGCCCGGAAATGTGCGCCGAACCCTGATGGCGGCTGCGGGCGCAGAACATGCGCTGCTGCGCCGTGCGGCGCTTGGTCAGGCTTGAAGCGGAGGAGTTCAGATGAAACTTTCGCCTGCGAAAATCGAACAGTTGTCGGCGTCGCTCGTTGACTATCTGGCAGAGGTGGATGGCGTGATGTTCCGTGGCGACGACAGCCAGTTGCGCCTGGCAGTGGAGCAGATCATCACCGATGAACTGCTGGTCGAAGAACGGCTCGACGCAGAGATCCACAAGATGCTCCAGGCGCACAAATACGAGATTGCGATGGGTCGTCTGAGTTACGACGAACTGTTCAAGAAGACCAAACAGCGCCTGGTGCGCGAACGCAAACTGGTGTTGTAATCATTCCCCGCCCCAGCGGTACAGACGCCGGTAGACATCGTACTGGGCGATCACCGATTTGACATAATTTCTCGTCTCCTCAAAGTCGATCCGCTCGGCGAACAGATCGGGATCGGTGATCGGCGCGCCGCCTGACCAGCGTCGCGCGTTGCCAGGTCCGCCATTGTACGCGGCAAGCGCTCCCTCGATGCTTCCATTCATCGCTGTCATCTGGCGACTGAGATAGAAGGCGCCAAAACGAATGCTCAGATCAGGGCGATAGAGATCTGTTTCGCGGAACCCGGCTACTCCGAGCGCCTGGGCAATACCCTGACCGGTTGCGGGCATCACCTGCGCCAGACCGCGCGCTCCAGCCCATGAGGTCGCCGCCGGGTCGAAGGCGCTCTCCTGACGCAACAACGCATACATGAGAGCGGGATCGACGCCGAACTCTCGTGATCGTGTCAGCACCGTCGCTGTGAATGGAACCGGATAGAGGATGCGCCGCAGTGCAAGCGGTGCGTCTGACGCTGCGCCGCCGGGAGAGAGACGGATCAGGCGGTTGGCGGCGCGCAGTGCAACGCTGGCAGCGCCCTGCTCGTGCGCATAGCGCGCCAGCAGGTAGAGCGCATATGGGTTATCATTGCGCATTGTCAGCGCCGCAGACCATTCCGCCATCGCCTCGCCGCGCAGACGAAGCGCGTCGAGTTCGCGCGCGCGCCGGATTGTGGGGTCATCAGCCGGATTGGTTGTGTCGGGCGGCGGTTCGCCAGCCCATGTGGCAAGCCACTCCTCGATGGAACGCCAGTCATCCGCACTCATCGGGTCATCAGGCGCAATCGCGCCCGTTTCCCGACGATTGAGCAATACGCGGGCGCGTGCAGCGAAGTAGGAATCGGGTGCAGACGCAATGACCTGATCCAGCAATGTGCGCCCTTCTTCGCCGTTGCCTGCGGCAAGCGCTGCACGCCCTGCCCAGTACTGCGCCCGCAGCGCCGCAGCGCCTGTGGTGGCGGCAGCCAGTTCGTCCCACACCTGGCGCGCCTGAACCGCCTGACCAGACGCGAACAGATGCAGCCCGCCCGCAAACCAGGCTTCCTGCGCCAGCGGCAGAGACGGATACCGCCGACCCAGGTCGATACGCTGCTGCGCCGCCGCATCCCCATCACCGAGTCGGTCGAGCAACGCCGCAGCGCGACGCAACGCCTCTGGAGCGCGGGAATCATTGGGGAATGTCGCAGCAAAATCGCGGTACCCCTGAATTGCCGTGTCGGTGGCGCCACTCTGCCCAACGGTCTGAATCCGGTCGAGGCGCGCCTGAATGCCGACGTCGCTCTCGCCAGCTGCAGCAATCGCAGCATCGAACCCTGCCAGTGCTGCGGGAAAATCTCCCAGACCACGCAGCGCCAGCGCCCGTCGTCGGAGCAGATCGGCGCGCTGTGAGTCGTCCGCCGTGGCGAGTGCAGCATCGAGCGCCGCAACTGCGTCGGACCAGCGGCTATGCGCCTCGTAGACGCGGGCTGCCAGATCAGGCGGGATGGCAATCTCAGGATCAGTGCGGAGCCGATCCACCATCGCCAGGGACACCGGCAACCCCGGCGCGCGTGTGAGACCCTCGAACAGCCAGGATCGCGCTGTCGCCAGGTCTCCCTGGCTGTACGGAAGGTCGGCAAGTTCAACCAGCAGGCGGGCGCGGTATGCCGGTTGCTCCGCCAGTGTCAGCAGTTCGTTTGCCAGTTGCAACGCTCCATCGATCTGTCCCAGATCACGGCGCACCTGAATTGCCGCCTCATATGCCGCGGCGCGCTGACTGCGCGCAAGATCGCTGCGCGCAACCGCCTCATAGTTCGCGGCAGCGGCGTCGAGGCGACCAAGGACACGTTCCTGAGCGGCCTGTCGCAGGCGAGCATATGTCTCAGCAGGTGTGGCGAAGGAGCGGAACTGCTCATACGCCGCGATTGCCGCAGCGTGCGAACCGGCTTCTTCGTGCCCGCGCGCAATCCAGAACCATGCCCGCGCTGTCAGATCGTCCTGGATGCCGTCGGCAACAAACGCATTCAACGCTTCGACAGCCGATGTCCAGCGTTCGCGGAGGGCAAAACTTTCTGCCAGGTAGAAGCGCGCGGCGCGTCCCGTCGGCGTTCCCGGCGCGGCATTGGCAGCCGCAAAGAACGCCTCAGCAGCCGCATCATAGTCGCCAGCTTCGCGCCGCTCCAGTCCACGCGCAAGCAACTCATCGGGCGAGGCAACAGAGGAAGGCGAACCGCCGGGGAGAGCGGGTGGCGAATCAGGTTGCGGTGTTCCCGGCGCCTCCGGCGATGCCATGTCGGGACGCGACTGCGGCGAAGGAGACAGGGATGCATCGGGAGGAGACGGAACGTTTGTTTCGGTTTCCGGCGTACCTTGAGTTCCAACCGGCGTTACCGCTTCGATCAGGGAAGGAGACGGAACGTTTGTTGCAGTTTCCGGCGCACAGGCGATAAGCGACAGTGCAATCACCAGCACGCCCCAAAGACGACGCATGGCTACATTGTACCACAGGAAACGGGGTATCAGGCGCGCTCTTCGCCGCGCAAGCGGCGGAGTTCGGCTTCGAGCGCGGCAATACGCTGTTCGGCTGCGATGCGTGCTGCGATTTCGGCGTTGAGCGCCGCCCGAAGGTCAGGGTAATCGCCGATTGGTTTGCCGGAAGCGTCGTAGCACATCACCGCCTGTTCCTGCACACCAAGCCAGATCTGGATCGGCTCGATCCACAACCGCCCCTGCGCGTCGGGTGACAGCACGCCGTAGACGGTCGGCGTCCGCCGGTAGCCGAGCAGACGCGGCGTAACCTGCCCGCGCCGCTGCACCACGTCCACAATCACGTAGAACTCAACCCCGGCAAGGTCATACTCGTCGAGTTTGATCATCAGGTCGATGACACGCGTTTCAGGGGAGGTGACTTCGATGATCAGCGTGGGGCGCACCCCTTCGACGGCGACATCGAAGGTGCTCCAGTTTTTGTGTTCCCGCACGCCGAAGATCACTGCCAGGTCAGGGCCGTGCGCCTTCAGGTCGGGAACGTCCCAGGCAATACGCACATCGTGCAGCACGACGGCGCCGGGGATGCTGGCGAGCACACTGCGCAGGACATTGTACAGATACGCGCAGATGCGCTGATGCAGGTCGCTGTGGGTCACCTGGTCGCCCTCCTGGGGATGTGCGACATCTTCCAGCGTCAGGGGGATCTGGTCAAACGTCACCGTGCCATCGGGCGCGACGCGCTCGATGTAGCGCCATCCGTAGGGGAAGCGATCAGTCGTTGGCGTTTCGGTTGCGGTCGTCATGGCATACGCTCCGGGTGCAGGCAACAGGGTTATTATAGGACACATGTGTCAAAACGCCAAGGTCGCAAAAGTAGTAGAATTATGTTCGTCTGGATTCGGTTTTGAGCTATGCCGCTGACGATACCGACAACCTCTCCCGGTGCATTGCTGTGCGATGCGCTCACGGCTGCACTTGGCGATGCAACGGAAGCCTTGTGGCTGATCATGCGCGGCGGCGTATGGGTCGATGGCGTGCGGGTGCGCGATCCGGGCATGCGTCTGGGTGCGGACGCAACCATTGTGGTTCAGCGTCCCCCTGATGGGATCTACCGCGAACCGGTCGTGACCCCGGAGATGATCCTGTACGAAGACGACGACCTGATTGCGCTCAACAAACCGATAGACACCTACGTTGAGGCAACACCCTGGGATGCGGAGGGGCATCTGCGCGCAGCACTGGCGCGATTCCTTGCGCTGCGCGATGGCACTGCACCGCCGCTGCACCTGGCGCACCGCCTGGATCGGGACACCTCCGGAGTCCTGTTGATCTCGAAAACGCCCGATGTCAATGCGGCGCTGCAACGCATGTTTCGGGATGGAGCGGCGCACAAGACATACCTGGCGCTCTGCGCCGGTTTGCCTTCTTTCGATGAGATCGAGATCGAAACCGGGCATGGACGGGGACGTGGCGGCATGTTCCGGGTGTTCCCGCCCGAAGCGATCGGGCGCACGCTCCCGCAGGGCGGAACGGTCAAATCGATGCGCACACGATTGCGAGTCGTTCGACGATTGGACGATGCCGTGCTGGTGCGCGCCTACCCCCTCACCGGGCGCACACACCAGATCCGGCTGCACCTCGCCTTTCTGGGTCATCCGCTTATCGGCGACAGCAAATATGGCGGTCCGTCCATCTGGCGCGGTACCCCGGCGTTCCACCATCACCTGCACGCTGAACGCCTGGAATTGCTACATCCGCAGAGCGGCGCGCCACTGGTCATTGTAGCGCCGACCCCGGAATGGGCGCAGTGACCATCATCGGGTGTGGGTTGGAGAAGGGGTTGGCGGCGGCGGGAACATGCGCGATGCGATAGAGTTGGCGATCCCTTCCACGTTGGCGTACTCCATGTTCGACAGTACAATAATCGTCGCGCGGTCGTCGGGGTAGCGGGCAAAGAACGTTGCGACGCCGGTCATATTACCGGGGTGGCTGATTCGTCGGCGCCCATTGATCACTTCGATCTTCCAGCCGAACCCATAATCGCGCAGTGCCGGGGTAAACATCTGATCCAGTTGATCACGCGCAAGCGCCTCATTCGTGTAGAGCGCCTGATCCCAGCGGAAAAGGTCGCCAACCGTCGAGTACAGCCCTCCGGCTGCGTAGAGCGTTGAGGCGTCGAGGAAGCCGGATTTCTTGCCTGGAACGACGTATCCCTGCGCGCCGTCAGCAATCGCGCCCCGACTGGTATCGTAGCCGGTCGCAGTCATGCCGAGCGGCAGGAAGAAGCGCTGGTGCAGGTAATCGGCATACGCCATGCCCGACGCGCGCTCAATGATCAGCCCCAGCAGCACATAGTTCGAGTTGCAGTAATCGTAGAGCGTTCCTGGCGCAAAAGCGAGCGGAAAGGCGCGAAACCGCTCAACCAGTTCCTGCGGCGTCGCCGGGTACATCTCGGTCGGCTCAAAACTGGCAAAATCGGTGTAATCGACCAGACCAGACGTATGGGTCAGCAGGTGACGGATCGTCAGCGGTTTCCAGGCATCGGGGCAAGTGTCCAGGTAGGTGCAGATCGCGTCGTCCACGGTCAATTTGCCATCCTGCTGCAACGCCAGAATTGCAGCGGCAGTAAACTGTTTGGTGATCGACGCCAGGCGGAAGCGCGTATATACGGTATTCGGAACATGCTCATCGGCATTGCCATAGCCGCGCGCAATCACCACCTTCCCGTCCTGTGCGACGAGCACCGCCCCCTGAAACTGCCCGCTGGCGGTGAGTCCGGTCAGGTACGCATCGATCTCGCGTCCAAGCGGATCGAGTGGTGGCGCGCCAGGGGCAGAACCCGGCATCAGCGTTGGCGTGGGCATCGGTGTGGCAATTGGTGTTGCCGACGGTAGCGGAGTCGACGACGGCTGCGGCGCTTTCGTGGCAACCATCCTTGGATCAGAGACAATCGCCGCAGCCGGGAGCGGTGTTGGCGATACTTCAGACACCTGCCGGAGTCTGAGCGGCAAGAGCGGCACACTACACGTCGCAAGCGTCACCAGTAGTGCGCCAGCTATGATCAGCGCGATACGCAGTATCGGCGGCGTAACGCGCCGCGCATGATGCCGCCGTCGGCGGCGATAACGTGGTTGGAGACGAACCGGTTGCACTGGCTTGAAAGATATGCTACACCGCCCGCGCCTGACGGTCGCGCTGTCGCAGCAGGTCGCGGTAGATGCCGAGAATGTCACACGCGATATGCTCCCAACCGAACCGTAGCGCCCGTTCCCGCGCCGCAGCGCCCATCGTTGCGCGCTCGTCGTCATTCAGCAGCAGGCGCTCAAGGTGTCGCGCAAGGGTCGGCGGGTCGGATGGCGGGGTCAGCAGACCGCTGACGCCATCTTCGACGATAAACGCCGGACCGCCCGCACTCGTTGCTATCACCGGCTTGCCGCATGCCAGCGCCTCGAGTGCTGCCATTCCGAAAGACTCGTAATGCGACGGCATGGTAACGACATCGGCAGCCGTGTAGTAGAGCGGCAGGCGTTCCTGCGGCTGCGCGCCAGCGAATCGCACAACATCGGCGATCCCAAGCCGCTGCCGGATGGCATCCAGGCGCCGCTGCTCGGCGTTCCAGATCGCCCGTTCCTCCTCGCTGCCCCCACCGACGATCAACGCCGTCAGCGCGTCGCGCCACTCAGGGTGGCGCTGCACCAGCAGCGCACTGGCTTCGATCAGCGCATCAATGCCCTTGAGCGGCTCAATGCGCGCCACCAGCAGAATGATGCGGTGCGGCGCTGGCGGCAGATTGAGCATCGTGCGCGCCATTGCTGCATCGCGCGGCTGAAAGCGGCGCAGATCAACCCCTGCCGGAACGACGCGAATCCTGCTCACATCGGCGGCATAGTGCCAGACCATCTGCGCCCGGTCGAGCGGAGTGGCTGCCACAACAGCGTCAGCTTCGCGCAGAATACGCTCCTCAACCGCGACCCGCTGACGGGTTTCACGCTCCTGGTCGCCGCGCGCAACCAGATTTTTCATCGCACCAAGCGTATGGAACATATGAACGACCGGCGCTCCCCAACTGCGGCGCAGCGCCAGCGCCGCCTCGCCAGAAATCCAGTAGTGGCTGTGAATGATGTCGTAGTGCAGGTCTTCACCGTCGGCGAAGCAGCGCACCCGCCCGATGAACTCCGGCAGGTAGTCCAGCAGGCGGTTTTTATCGAAGGGCGCCGGTGGTCCGGCGCGCACATGGATCAGGCGCACACCCCGATCGATCTGAACGACAGTCGGTGCGTTGTGCGCCTGAGCGCGGGTGAATATATCGACGGCTATGCCGCGACGTCCGAACTCGCGGCTCAATTCGCGGACATAGACGTTCATGCCGCCCGCCTCTTTGCCGCCGAGACGCGCAAGCGGGCTGCTATGAACGCTCAACATTGCGATGCGCATGAAATTTCTCCAGAAAAGGTTGCCCTGCAGGACGATTGATTGTGCGTATGGTCATCGAATGTGACATAAGGAAGGGACGCGGCGCCCGCATCCCTTCTTCGCATCAGTGCGAGTTTGTCCCTGGTATTATACGTTCAAATGATCGTCGGTGTATGCACGGCGTTGGTGAAACGCCGCATATTCGGTCATCCCACCAGCAACACCTTGCCGGGGCGGGTCTTGCGCTCGGCTTCACGTACCGCTTCCCGCACGTCGGCAAGGTCGTACTCCGCCACGATCGGGGTGCTGAGCGTCCCGTCGCCGATCAGTCGAAACAGGGTATCGAAGAGACTCTGCACCTGCGACAGTGTTGCGCTCTGGAACCAGTGCGTGAGCCACCATCCGCGGATGGTGGCGCTGCGGAAGAGGAGCATGCCCGGATGGATCGTCAGCGATTCGCCTGCAATTGCGCCATAAACCAGCATTATGCCGCCTGCACCGAGTGACGCCGCCAGGCGCGCCCCGCTTGCGCCGCCAACCGAGTCGAGCGCGTAGCGCACCCCTTTCCCGCCTGTCAGCGCATGCACCCGCGCTACAACATGCTCATCCTGCTCACAGATGACTTCGTCCGCTCCCAGGGCGCGCAACTCGTCGATCACCTCGCGTCGCCGCACAACATTGATCGTGCGGAAGTTGAGGCGTCGTCCCAGCTGGATAACATGCCGCCCGACGACGGAACTGGCGGCATTCTGCAACACCCATTCGCCGGGTTCGACGCGCAACGTCTCGGTCAGCATCAGCCAGGCAGTCGCCGGGTTGACGAACGCCGTCGCCGCCTGACGGTTGCCGATCGGTTCAGGAACCGGGATCGCCCTGGCTGCCGGGACGACGACATATTCCTGCCACAGACCGGAGGCGCCCATCGGGATGACCAGTTGCCCGATGGCGCGGTCGGTTACCCCTTCGCCGACGCCAACAATGACGCCAGCGCCTTCAAAGCCGGGAACGGCGGGCAACCGCGGCAGCACACCGTACAATCCGCGAATGACAAACAGATCGGAGGGGTTGATCGGGCGCACCTGCACCCGCACCAATACCTGCCCCGGACCGGGCTGCGGTGCAGGGATGTTCTCGACGGTCAGAACATCGGCAGGTTCGCCAAAGGATGCGAAACGAACGGCGCGCATGGCTGTTTTCTCCTGGAATGCTGGCGTGCAAGCGACAATAGTGTACCATAGGGTGGTGGAATGTTCTGTTGTGTTATGTTCTATCGCTGCGTCAGGATGTCCTGCGGCGAGCGCGCAATCATAATAAGGTTTGTTCACTTTCTTAGCGTAATGCGCGTAATGGAAGGGGCGCCGGCTGCGCATCACTGATAACGCCGTTGCGCACGGAGAATGTTGCAATCGGCACGAGTGGAGCGCCAGGGCGCCCGGCAGATTTCAGGTACACGATGTAACGCCCGTCCTCCGCTTTTCCACGGTGGGTCACCCACGGTTCTGTCGGGTCGATCAGGTCTGCACTGAACGCGATGTCGCCGTCGCCGGACGTGACCGCTGGTAGTGTGCCTTCGAGCAGATGGATGGGCTTATCGTCGCGGGCGGATGCGCCGCGCACATCCAACACCAGCGCGCCCGCGCCGCCGATGCGTGCAGTGACCAGCAATCGCGTGCCGTCAAAACGACAGCGGGCGGTGATCGCCAGCGATCCTTCCGGCGGCGGCGCGGGCGCGCGCGGGGCTGACAGCACCCGCAGCCGCTGAATACTGAGACGATCCGCCTGACCGATGATCGCCGTCGTCCGGTTGACCGGAACCGGAGCGGCAATCGTTACTGCGCCGGGTGGAACGGTGTATGCTTTGCCGTCGATCATCAGCGTTTGCGTCACCAGGCTGGCGATGTCCAGTTCAATAGCGGCCGCGGTCAGCGGCGTATGCAACGGGAATACTTTATCATGAATGCGTATCCGGTCTGCTGCGACGGTCACGGTCAAGCTGGCGGGATACACCGGATGAAATTGCCCTGCAACCGGTTGCGCCAGGTCGATAGCCGTGCGGAGCCGTGGATCACGGGCGTACAGCGCCAGACCGTTCGAGCGCCAGCGCACCCCTGCGATATCGAAGCCGTAGATCAGCGGGTCTTCATCGGCAGCCAGCAACCCGTAGTCGAAAACCTGTCCGGGTTGCGGGATATGCAGCGCGGGGTAGTAGCGTGTCCGTTCAAAACCGTACAGGCGGGCGCCCTCCGCCTCCCAGCGTCGGATCAGACCCAGCGCCAGCACTCCCGGCACACGTTCGTCTGACGATACGAAGATCGATGCACCGCTCATCATGGGAGATGGCGGATCAGCCTGCGGATCAATGGCATAGACCAGCGCATCACCGACTTCAGCGCGACGCTTCAGCAGTGGTGTGGCGTCTGCCCATGCCAGAAGACGCGCCAGTGTTTCAGGATCGTACTCATCGCGATGGATCACCAGCGTATCGACGCCGACCAGTGCCAGGTAACGCAGCGTATCGTCGTCGGGCAGGCGTTGCACGCGCCGCAGCAGGTCGGTCGTGCCAAACGGAATGATGCCGCTATACCCGGCAACGAGCGGCTTCCAGTGGTGTACCTGGTGAAACTGACGCACGGTGATGCGTTCCAGTTCTGTACCACGTGGGATGGGACCAACCGGCAACTCCAGCAGAGCGCGCATATCGCGCTGTGCGCCGAGCCATGCATACACCGGCTTCGGTGTGGGAGTGGTTGCCAGTGGCAGCGGGAAAGAGGCATGCTCGACAAGTGCAACCGTTCCGATCACTGCCGGAATGATCAATGCCAGACGATGGTTGATTGTTGAGCGGAACCATTGCCCGATGCGAACCAGTGCAAAGCCGGCAAGCAACGCCAGCGCCAGGTGGGTCAACATTGCCCAGCGCGCCGGAACCCGCAGTGCGCCAAAACCGGGGATGCGCTCGTAGAGCGTCGCATATGGCATCGGTATCGGCAACATCTCACCGCCGCGCTCCAGGCGGATGCCGACGCCGAGAGATAACACCCATGCGCAGGAAGCCAGCAACGCCAGGAAGATGACATCCGACGCACCAATCAGATCACGGTCTGCTTCCTTCCCGCTGCCACCCCGCTTCCAGACCGCCAGCGCCAGGCTTGCAATGGCAAGCACGGCAGTTACAAAGCCGGGAAACAGGGCAAACTCACCGCCACTGGCGGCAAACCAGGCGCCTCGCCCCCCATACAGCCAGTTTGTCGGGACGACTGCCAGGTACGCCTGGAGCGGCGCTGACCAGTTATCGAGTTCGCGTAGCGAGCGAACAACCCCCAGATACTCGTACACACGGATGTAAGGCAGCGTCACCGGCGCAGCAATGAGCACGGCAAGCGCACCACCCAACGCCAGTCCGCCGATCCGTTGCCAGAAGTCGGGTTGACGCTGATAATTCAGCACCTCCCGCAGCCGGACTATGACGTACAACCCAAGCGCCAGCGCCGCAAAATATGCGTAGTAGAGCGCGGTTGCGCACTGAATACCCGCAAACAGCCCAAACAGCGCTGCGTTGCGCCAGCGCCCGTTCCCGGTTTCGGAGTCGCACAACAACCGCCGCAGAAACAGCAGCGCCAGCGGCAGCCAGGCGGTTTGCAGCAGTTGCAGATGAACAACATGCGTCATCCGATACGTGCCAAACGCAAACAGCGCACCAGCAGCAAAAGCGCCGACGATGCGCATCCGCATATCGCGCGCACGCGCCAGCATGTCGCTCGCCAGCAGATAGACAGCCCACCCCGTGAGAGCGTAACTGGTCAGCACCAGGAGATTGTACGCCAGCACAGGACCGCCTGTGATGATCAATGGCAGCGTCATCATCGCCAGCAGGAGATGATGATCGCTGTATGCCAGCGTCTCAGGGTAGGGGAAGAAGATTGGCGCGTGCCAGACAGTGCGCGGGTTGGTGATCAGGGCATGCGCGTCCCAGGCAAGCACCCATGTTTGTTTGCAACAATGGATCGAGTCCGCCGCCAGTCGCCGTCGTCAGATGGGCGGACAGCGGCCAGGTAAAAACGACCGCCAGCACGAGATATGCCAGCGGAGGACCCAGGGCATGCACCAGTCGGGCAGTGCTCATCAACCGTCCCGCTGCTGATTCGGAAGGCTTACTGACGCGCCAGTCGCTCCATGCGTTCGACAAACAACGCAATGAAACGTTGGGTATCGAATTCGACCACTGTGCGCACGTTTGGCGCCGGACGGAATGCGCGTCGCCAGTGCGGGGGCCAGGCGGCAGTGTCATACCCGGTCAGATCGTGCGCATCCGGTTCGCGCGTCGCCGGACCGATATAACTGATGACGCTCTTCCCCGCAGTGAGCTCACTGGTATACTCAACCGCCACATGCATCGGCTCGGTGCGCGCCAGGTCTGGCATAAACGCCAGCGCCAGCGCCGCCGGATCGTTGATCGAGCACCCCGCGTATCCGAATGCCGCCAGATGGAATTCGATGTAGAACCGCGTGGCGTCGGCAATGAATTGCGTGACCGGCGACGGCGTGCGGAGCAATCGATCAACATCCGCCTGCGTCAGAATAATATCTTTGGTGATGTCCCAGGGCAGGAGTGTGATCGGCATGCCGCTTTCGAGAACGATATGCGCTGCGTGCGGATCGACATAAAAGTTGAACTCCGCCAGCGAGGTAGTATTGCCGTCAGCGCGCAACGCACCGCCCATGATAATGACCTGGCGCACCGCATTGATGATCCGCGGCTCTTTGCGCAGCGCAATTGCGACATTTGTCAGTGGTGCGACGGCGACCAGCGTGACTTCGCCGGGATGCTCCAGGATTTCGCGGATGATCAGATCGACGCCATGTTCCGTGCTGACCGGTGCGGTTGACTCAGGGGGATGGGCGAAACCGATACCGGTTTCGCCGTGGGTCTCAGGCGCCGTGTAGAGCGGACGGATCAACGGCAACGCAACCCCGCCGCACACTGGAATATCGGGGCGACCGGCGAGCGCCAGCACGTTACGCGCATTGCGCACGCCATCAGCCATCGGGCAGTTGCCGCTGGTAACAGTGACGCCCGCAAGTTCGACTTCGGGGGAGGCGGCTGCGAGTAGAATCGCCAGAGAGTCATCGATGCCGGGATCGGTGTCGAGAATGACGCGCGTGGTCATACAATCATCTTTCGTTCGTGCGTGTCTGGAAGCGTCATTATACCACGCATCGGCGTTCTTCTGGCGCTGCGGCGCGTGCTATAATGACGCTGCTGTCAGGTGCAGAGGGAGTTTTACCGTTTTCCTGAATACGAGATGATCCGGCGCTGGCGGTCGAACGCAGCAACGCATTGAGCCGTCAGTGCGCCACATCGTGTAATCTCCAGAAAAGGAAGAAGCGCGTGCGCGCCTATCTCGACATCGAAACAACTTTTGAGGGCGCGATCAGCGTGATCGGCATCTACCGTCCAGAGTGCGGCGCTATTCAGTTAGTCGGCGGCGGAGTGCGTGATACGACGTTGTACGATGTGCTCCAGGGTGTGGAAACACTCGTGACATTCAACGGTTCCGGGTTCGATCTGCCGGTCATTCGCAGGCGCCTCCTTGTCGATCTCCGACGTGACTTCGGGCATTGCGATCTCATGTATGTCTGTCGGCGACGTGGTCTGCGCGGCGGTCTCAAGGCTGTCGAGGAACGTCTGGGCATCCGACGTACAACGCAGGGGATGAACGGACGCGATGCGCTGTACCTGTGGGATCGCTATGAGAAGCGCGGCGATTATCGGGCGCTGCGCACGTTGCTCGACTACAACCGTGAAGATGTGATCAATCTGGCAATCCTGGAAGAACGTCTTGGTCTTGTCCCACCAGGCGACCTCTGCCTGGCTGTGCGCCACATATACGCCTGATGCTTCTATGCAGAAGAAAATTCTGAACAATCGCTACGAACTTGAGCAAAAGATTGGCGAAGGCGGCATGGCGCGCGTCTATCGCGGTCGTGATCTGCGCCTTAACCGGCGGGTTGCTATCAAGGTGCTGCACGAGCATTATGCCGCTGATGTCAGCTTTCTCCAGCGCTTTCACCACGAAGCGCAGGCGGCAGCCGGTCTGCGCCATCCGTGCATCGTCAATGTGTACGATGTCGGGCAGGACGGCGATACACACTATATTGTGATGGAATATGTCGACGGCAGCGATCTGAAGAGTCTGATCCTGCGCAACGGTCCGTTACCGGTCGATCAGGCGGTCGCAATTGCTGAAGATGTCGCCGGGGGATTGGAAGCCGCCCATCGCCTGGGCATGGTGCATCGGGATGTCAAGCCGCAGAACATTCTGGTCAGTCCTTCCGGCGAGGTGAAGATCACCGACTTTGGCATTGCCAAAAGTTCGCTCTCGACGGCGCTGACCGAAACCGGTATGACGTTTGGGACGGCGGATTACCTTTCGCCGGAACAGGCGCGCGGGTTTGCAGCCACGCCGCGATCCGACATCTATGCGCTTGGGGTGACGCTGTATGAGATGTTGACCGGTCGCCTGCCGTTTATGGGCGAGAATGCGGTTGCAGTCGCTATGCAGCATGTCAGCGTCGATCCGCCGCCGCCGCGTATGTTCAATCCTCAGATCCCGCCGCATCTCGAAACGCTGGTGCTGACCGCGCTCAGCAAGAATCCTGACGAACGCCCGGCGTCGGCGCACGAATTTGCGCAGATGCTGCGCGCATACCGAGCAGTGAGCCAGGAGGCGACCATCGTGCGCCCGGTTGCGCCCCGTCAGGGTCTCCCACGCGCCGTACCCGGTCCTGTTTCGGCTGCTCCGACAGGAAATAGCGGCGGACGGGTTATGCCGTTGCCGCCGCCGCGTTCACCGGTGATCACCCAGGCGCCGCCAGCAAGCGGGGGACGCGATCTCGGCGTCTTTCTGCTCGGCATGATGTTTATCGGTATCGTGCTCGGCGTGGTCTATCTGGCCGCCACCGGTACGTTCGATAATCTGTTCAATCCCGGCAGCGGAACCCGTCCGCCGCCGATAACGCTTCCCGAACCGACTGCGACGCCGGAAGCGACCCCCGCGCCGGAGATGGTCATGGTGCCGAATGTCATCGGTTTGGATGAGCGCGCTGCGATTGCGACCATCGAAGGGGCGAATCTGCTGCCGTATGCCGAATTGCCGCGCGCATCCGATGTCGTTTCGGCAGGACTGGTGTTCGACCAGTTTCCGCCGCCAGCCACGCTTGTGACCGTTTCGACCGTGGTAACCTATGTGGTCAGCACTGGCCCGGAACAGATTCCGCTGCCCCAGGTTGTCACCATGCGCGGCGTCGATGCCGAGTTTCAGTTACGCAGTCTCGGTTTTCAGGTGCAGGTTGTCAGTGCACCAGATCGTCTCAGCGCAGGTTTCGTCTTTCGCACCGAGCCGGTTGCCGGTACGCCGTTGCGCCGCGGCGACACCGTGACCATCTTCGTCAGCCTGGGCGATAAAGTGCGGATGCCGGATGTCACCGGGCTTCCGGAGGAGGAAGCGATCCGTCGGGTTGTTGCCGCCGGGTTGACCTGGTCGTACTCCGACTATCAGGGATGCGACAAACTCGGCAATCTGTGCGACCGGTATGCTCCTGGGGTTGTCGTCAGTTCGATACCGCGCGGCGGAGATCTGGTTGATCGGGGTTCTCCGGTGACTCTGGGTGTGCGTGCGCCGTAACCACAATAACTTCATCGCAAAAGTGTACCGCCGAGACGCAAAGCACGCAGAGGTTTCCTTCCATTGCTTGCTGTGTCCACTGCGCCGCTGCGGTGAAACAACCTTGTTGCACCAGACTCGCTATTGCGATCAATCTGTCATCATTGCACTGATTGCAGAATGCCCAAACCGCTGCTAAACTCCTCTGTGCGCTGTGTCGAACAGTCGCAGGTGTCAGGAGGAGTCTATGCGGTTTCGATGGCTTTCCCTCGTTCTGATCGTCGTCACACTGGCTGCCTGGTCGATGCCGGCGCCGGCATTGGCGCAGGCCACCCCTGGACAATCCGATTTCGGCGTGAATACCCACCTTGCGTCGCGCTACCCGGTTCAGTCCGGTTTCGATGCGCCGGTCGATCTGGTTGCCGGAACGTCAGCCGGTTGGGTGCGTGAGGACTTCCACTGGTACTGGCTCGAACCGGAGTCGGGGCGCTTCGATTGGGCGATCTACGACCGCGCTATTTCGCGCCTGGCGGGCAGTGGCGTCAACATCATCGGCGTGCTCAACACGGCGCCGGCATGGGCCACGCCGTTCGGCGGGGATGTGGCCGGTCGTCCTTCCTACTATGCCCCTGATCCCGCCGCGTTTGCGCGCTTCGCTTCGGCAGTCGTGACACGCTACCGCGACCGGGTACGCTTCTGGCAGGTGTGGAATGAGCCGGAGAATGCGCGCTACTGGCAACCACAACCTGATCCTGCTGCCTATGCCGCCTTGCTGCGCGCCGCCTATCCCGCAATCAAAGCAGCAGACCCGAACGCTGTCGTCTTGAGTGCGGGCATCGTTCCCACCAACATCAGCTTCATCCGCGCCATCGCTGAGCAGGGCGCCTGGGGTTCGTTCGATATTCTGGCGCTGCACCCGTATGTTGATCCGTTCAGCCCGGAGAACGGTCAGATCGGCACGGGTGATGTCAGTGCGGTGAAAACGCTGGTGGACAGTCTGGGGCGCAAACCGATCTGGGCAACCGAGTTTGGATGGTCTACCGGTCCTGCCGATCGCGATCCGCGCGGCGTTGATGAAGAAACGCAGGCGAACTTTCTTGTGCGCGCGGCTGCACTGCTGCGCGCGGCGGGTGTGGAGAAGGTCATCTGGTACACGCTGAAAGATACCGAGCCGCGTAACCTGTACGGTTTGCTGCGCTCAGCTGGCGGTCCTGCCGATCTGAGTCAGCCCAAGCCATCGCTGGCGGCGTTCCGCACGCTGAATCGCCAGCTCAGCGGCGCGACGCCCGCTGGAATGATCGACCTGGGAGCGCGCCAGGTAGTTTTCGATTTCGAGCGTTTCGGCACATGGCGGCGCGGCGATCAGCCAAACGGCTCATTCTCCGTCGATGGTTCGCAACGCTTGAGCGGCAATGCCGCCGGACGCCTCGATTACAATTTCCCCGGCGGCGGCAATGATTTTGTCGTCTTCACGCCGCGTCCCGCCATCACCATCCCCGGTGCGCCGGGACAGATCGGGGTCTGGGTCTACGGCGACGGCAGCGGTCACGCGCTGAAGGTCTGGCTGCGCGACGCTGGCGGTGAAACGCTCCAGTTCCGTCTGGGGTTCGTTGGCGCTCCCGGTTGGTCATTCCTCTCCACGCCGATCAATGCTCCGGTCGAGTCGTACAATCGGATCAGCGGCAGCGGCAATCTGCGCCTGGACTTTCCGGCGACGCTGGTTGCAATTGTGCTCGATGATGAACCGGATGCCAGCAGTGGCGCCGGATCGATCTGGCTCGACGATCTGACGGTGCTCAGCGGTCCTGAGGCGTATGGCGTGCGCTTCGCGCGCGGCGGCGATACAATCGATGTGCTCTGGTCGCCGGGTGGCGCATTCGTCAACCTGCCAACTGCGGCGCCGGTGGGGACAATCGTTGATCGCTGGGGCGGGGCATCGCAGATCGAAGCGGTCAATGGCGCATACGGGTTGAACCTCGGTCCATCGCCGATCTTCGTGACCCATCGCGCGGTTGCTGCGCCAGCCCCGCAGCCGACGCCGCCACCTGCGCCTGCGCCGCAACCCTCAATTGGACCGTGCCGGCAGTTTCCTGAGACCGGCTTTACGGTATGTGGTCGTCTGCTCGAATACTGGGAGCGGAACGGCGGCTTGCCAGTATTCGGGTTCCCCATCGGTCCTGAAGAAGATATGGTGATCGAAGGGCGAACGGTACGGGCGCAATGGTTCGAGCGCAACCGCCTGGAACTGCACCCGCAGAATGCGCCGCCCTACGACGTGCTGCTTGGGCGGTTGGGCGCTGAACGGTTGGAAGCCAGCGGGCGCAACTGGTCCGATTTTCCGAAAGCCGACCCGCGCGCACCGATGTACTTTGCGCAGACCGGACAGGCGATTGCGTCCGAGTTCCGTCAGTACTGGTCATCGCACGGCCTGAACCTGGATGGTCGTCCGGGGTATACATTCGAGGAAAGCCTGGCGCTCTTCGGACTGCCGCTCACCCCGCCGCTCATGGAAGTCAACCCGACCGACGGCAAAACATACCTGACGCAGCACTTCGAGCGCGCACGCTTCGAGTATCACCCCGAAAATCGGGGCACGCCGTATGTGGTGCTGCTCGGATTGCTGGGACGTGAAACGACGGGGCGGCGGTGAGGGTGGGTGGTTTGGGGCGGATTCATTATGATCTCGGATTTGCGGTTATAGCAGTTCTCAGATACATTGACCCCTGTTTGGGCATGCCGTGTCGTGCGAGACACCCGCGTTCAGCGGAGTGTAGACCGAAATTTATTTCGGTCGCCGTGTCGGGAGCGCGATTCCGCGAATGTTCAACCTCGTCCATTGGGTTCAACCTTTGTGAGAACTGCTATAATCCGGTATGCGCCTCTTGCCATCGGGCTAATGGAGGTTGAGCATTTACAGCAGTTCTCAGATATGTTGACCCTTGTCCGGGTCTGCCGTGTCGCGCGAGGCGCCCGTTTTCGGCAGATCGCAGACCGAAATGAATTTCGGTCGTTGTGTCGGGAGCGCGATTCCGCGAATGTTCAACCTCGTCCATTGGGTTCAACCTTTGTGAGAACTGCTATAATCCGCTCTACCGAACGAGCCGTGGGGCTAATGCAGATTGAGAACTTAATCCGGTATGCGCCTCTTGCCGTCGGGCTAAATAAAGCCCTCGGCTATGCAAGGCAAAGCCCGCCTGCGCGGGCTATACCGGATTTACAGCGGTTCTCAGTTACGTTGACCCTTGTCCGGGTCTGCCGTGTTGAAT
>Ga0209227_1000987_pt1 | contig 23193 bp, 20 predicted proteins | sample YNPBryantNP2012_FD_185815 | JGI IMG/M metagenome (GOLD analysis project Ga0209227, IMG submission 185815) | Anoxygenic and chlorotrophic microbial mat microbial communities from Yellowstone National Park, USA - YNP Bryant NP 2012 (SPAdes)... ...
TCAATCCCGACAAAATATTCTTCTTCCATTGTTTCTCACCTCCAATCTCGTCCTAGTTGGACAAAGCAATTTTACCAGGTGAGAAACATTTTCATAGAATCATTAAATTATCCCCAGATTAAACTCCCAATCTATCATCTCCGCCAACTTCAAAGAGATTTTCGCTAAACGAAAGCAGTTTTTTCTTAAAACTCCTAATGGTCGATGACAAGCCAGGTTTTTAAGAACCTCGGCAACTGCCAATAAGCCTCTAATTACAATAAAAGCAGAAGTTTCTGCATCCAAAACATAAATGCCCATCTTTTTCTCTTCCTCTTCTTCTGCCTTAGAAGTTAAAGCCCGATACACCTTGGGCGGAATTAATGATTGATAATGAGAAATGACTTTAATTCCCTCTAAAATTAGATATTCATCAGCGCCCTCGGGAACCAATCTTAAATCGTCAGCAAGTCTTTCCAATTTTTGAGAAAACTTAAAAGCTAAATTGTATAAAGGAAATTCCTCCGGCTCCGGCAAAAGCTGACAATCAGAATCCTCAATTTCATCAAGATCGATTCCCCACTTTTGGGCATCCTTTTTTAAAAGCTTGGCCGTCTCTTCTAAATTCTCCCGAACAGTTTCAAAAACATAATCTAGGGAGTTAGGGTCTTTATCTTGCTTAATCCCAGCTTCTTTCGATTTCTGCTCTCTTTGAAATACGCGGCAAATATGTCTAAACTGACAACGCTCACACCACAGGTCGCAATAATTAAAAGGGGTCCTTAAAAAATCTTCTTTTCTCACCCAGGGAGGTTTACACGCCCCAAACATAAAAAAATTATATCATCTTTAAAACCCTCTCCCAAAATCTTTCCTCCCAAATTTTCCTCCCATTACCCCCAAATAAGGTCCTAATTTTTGCCAGCGCTCAAGCAAGGCTTTTTTCTGCTCCTCACTGATTAATCCATCTTTAACCGCCTGATTGAGCTTTTCTTCCAGCAAAGAAAGTCGCTGTTTTTCTTTTTCCTGCCTTTCCTCGTCAATTACTTTTTGAACCTCAGTGGGGTTTAGATTAAATTTTTCAATTATTTTTTGAATTAAAGGAGGAAACTGACTGGTTGAGGAACCGCTTTTCTTAAACAAATCAAACGGCCAAAAAGCATTTGCTGCCGCCGGCAAAGCAAGAACTACCGCCAACAAAATCGCCAAAACAATTAGTAGATTTTGGATTTTGTGCTTTGAATTTTGGATTTTCATTTTTTCACCTCCTTTCACTTTCCTAAAATACCCTATTGTTCTGAAAAAATCCTGAAATTAAGAGGTTTTTAGAGGAAGCCTAATCGTAAAAGTTGTCCCTTTTCCAACTTTACTTACAACCTTCACCGAACCGTGATGAAGTTCAATAATTCTTTTTGCCAAAACCAGCCGCCAGTTTATGCTCATCTTCAACCACCAAAATTCTCATCAGTTTAATTATACCTCCTTCCCTGAAATTTTCCTGAAAAACTCCCCCCTTGACAAATTTATCTTTGTATTGTACCATTATTTACAATACCCAAAGTGTTAAATCTAAAAAAACTTAGGCCTTTAAAATTTGAGTGGGATAAGGGTAACAAGGAAAAAAATTGGCTAAGACATAAAGTTAAATTTAGCGAAGCAGAAGAGGTTTTCTTTAATCGGCCGCTAAAAACATTTTACGACATTAAACATTCACAAAAAGAAGACCGATTCGCCGCTTTAGGGATTACTAATAAAGGAAGAAAGTTAACTATTATTTTTACTATTAGAAATAAAAAAATTAGAGTTATTTCTGCTCGAGATCAAAGCAAAGAAGAAAGGGGGTTTTATGAAAAAAGGTAAAACTTTGCCAAAATTTAAAAATGAAGAGGAGGAGCGGGAATTTTGGGCCACCCATAACCTAACCGATTACCTTGATAATTTCAGGGAGGTAAAACTTGATTTTTCTGAACTTAGACCCTCGACAAAATCAATTACCATTAGACTTCCAGAATCGCTTTTGTCGGCCCTAAAAAATCTTGCCCATCAAAAAGATGTCCCCTATCAATCTTTAATGAAAATTCTTCTAGCGGAAAAAATAAAAGAAGAATATTCTTCTTAATTTCCCTCTTGACAAATTAGCAGTCTTTGTTGTAGACTGCTAAATGAAAGGAGGTGAGGAAAGATGGCAATCATTCGCTGGGAACCAACTTTTCCTCGCTGGTTTTGGCGCTGGCCAAGCCTTTGGGAAGAAGAAGAGGAATGGCCAGAATTGACCGTGACTGAGGGTTTGGATGTTTATGAAACAGAAAATGAAGTCGTTGTTAAAGCCGCGGTTCCCGGAGTCCCGGCAGACAAAGTTGAGGTAACTTTTGAGGACGGGGTTTTGCGCATCCGCGGCAAGGTTGAAGAAACTGAGGAAGAGAAAAAGCGCAAGAAAGTTGTTTATCGGGCGCAGCGAATGGCTGCCTTTGACTATACCACCACTTTGCCTCGGGCAGTAAGCCCGGATAAAATTCAAGCCGAGGTCAAAGATGGGGTGGTAACCGTCAAGGCACCAATTGCTGCCCAAGCCAAACCCAAAAAAATCACGGTCAAAACCAAATAATTTTTTTCTTTTCTACCCCTCGCCTCAAGCGAGGGGTTTTTTATTTGGCTTTTTTCATCAGCTCGTCAAGGTTTTCAAATTCTACCTCTTTGGGAATCTCAAAAAGAGAATTGGCAATTGTTGCCGGCTGACAACTTTCCTTATATTTTTCTGCTTCTTCAAGAATTTTTTCTTTATTGGGAACCTGCTGGTTTGCTAAGCCTTGTTGTTGCAACCCGGCCAAGGAAATCACCATTCCCTTTTTTGTCGCCGGCAACCAAAACCACATCTTGTCATCTTTCATAATGGTAATAGTTTGCTGATTTTGCTTCGTTGTTACCTCAGCCCTAATTAAATCTTTTCCCTTTAAATAAACCGTCATTTTGTCTCCACTTTCCAGTTGATACTGGCATTTCAAATTGACTGACTTTTCTAAAGCCTCCCTAATTGAGCCAAAAATCCCCTCTTTTTGTTCTTCGGTTTTAGTTTCGCTCGGAGCGGATGAAGGTTTTACCTCTTGAGGTTTTTGTCCCAACCGTCCTTTTAAAAACCAAACTAAACCACTCCCAATCAGCAAAACAACCGCCACCAAAATAATTTTATTTTTCATCTTTCTCACCTCCTTTATTTATAGAATTTACTAATTTTAAAATTTTTGAAGAAAAAAATAAACCCCAAAGAAAAAAACAGAAAAGACTCTTTATCAGCTTCTTGTACTCCTTAACTAAATTATTAAATGAATTTCGGCCCTAATACTATCATATTGACAATGCTATAATAGAAAAAAATGGCTAATGGAAGGAACTTTAAGTTAAACAATCGTAAAACTCCTGCGATAATAGTTAGTTTATTACTATCTTTAGTGGGATTTTTAATTAAAAAGGGTATTACTCGCAATATTGCCTTCGTCTTGGTTTTTTCTATTTTTGACTTTCTGCTGCTCATTTTTGTCAAAAAAAGATTGGAGGCGTTATATGGTAATGCAAGAGCAATAAAAATATTTGTCTATGGTGTGGGTATAATTCTCCTTCTGATTTTTATTCTTCTAATTTTCGGAATTAATTAATTTTCTTCCTTTCTTCCAAATTAGGGCGCTGATTATTTTTGCTCGCCCAGTGGGACGATTTTAGAAAAACCAACTGGTTAGAGATTATAGAATACCCTGATTTTATTTTACAACAATCCAAGCAATTACTAGCTTTCCACTATTAACGCTGGCAATGCAACGGCGCAGCGTCGCAAGCAATCCCATCACCGTCTCTATCTCTTGCGCTACAACCACAATTATTTAAAAGATATTGGGCTTCTTCACAAGACGAAATTTGCTCACACGTCTTAGCACAATTACAAACATATTTCCCTCCACCTGAAGATTGGGAGGGAGGAGACTGCTGAGGAGTAGGTTGAGAACTAGATTGAGAACCAGATCCTCGTTTAGGAAGGGTTTCGCAAGCTACCCCATCTTTCTCCTTATCTAAAACATGAACATCATTTCCTACTCCTCCACAATACTCAAAAACATATTGGGCATCCTCTTGATATTGGAAATCAGAGCAGTTATAGACATTAGCTGAGCAATTATAACCACCCCCTCCCGAGGGAGGAGTTTGAGGAGAAAAAGTTGGTTTCGGAGAAGGCACCGAAGGCTTCGGTGTAGGTGTCGGTTTAGAAGAAGGAATAACTGCCGGTTGGCCAAAATAACTACAAGCACCCCATAATCCCCGATTATTCTCCCTTGCTTCTTTCTGAGCGGCTAAAAATCTCTCTTGATATTTAACATCAGGAGGATAAGTGCTAACTTGAGCATAACCTTCTTTGACTAAATATTCATTAACCAGCAAATCACCAACCCAAACATATCTTAAAAGCCGGCCATATTTATCCGTTTCAGAAACATCTTTTTCCAATTTCACTTCTTTTCCTCCCACTAGTTCTTCATTTTTAGCAGAAGCTTCTTTTCCAAAACATTGAACCGGTTTTCGAGGATCCACCGTCTCGGGAGTATCAATCCCAATATACCTGACTTTAACTCCTCCTTCTATTTCTATTGTATCTCCATCAATAACCCTAACTACCTTTGCTGTATATCTTTGGGGATTAAAATTTATTGAGCTTTGAACAGTCTCGCTTTCGTTGCCAACAGAATCTATCGCTTTAATATTCACCGTATTTGCTCCTAAAACTAATCCTGTTTTAATTTCAAATTCTCCTTTCTCATTGGATTCTACCGGCGGTAATTCTTTACCTTGAACTGAAGCAATTACTTTAGAGTTTGGTTCTGTTTCTCCCTTGATTATGATTTCTTCTTCGCTATCTTCAGGTAAAACCTCAGGTAGGGCAATAAGAGGTTTGGTTGGAGGAGTTTGATCCACAACCACTAAAATATTTTCGCTTTTACATTTTTCCCTCTTTTCATTATTACAAGCCTCAACTGTGTAGGAATAATGTCCGTCTTTTAAATCGTTTAAAGAAAAGTAAAATTTTCCCTGGGAGTCCCCTTTTGTCTGCTGAACTATTTGGTTTTCTTTCAAAAGAAAAACCGGCTTTCCGGCAAAAGTTTTACCGGAAATAGAAAGAGAGCTTTTATTAGTAGGATTAATTTTATCTAAAGCCAAAGTGGGGGGAGAAGGGAAAATTGAAGTTAAAATAATTAAAAAGAGAAAAAAATAGACAACAGAGGCAATTACTTTTTTCCACCATCTCCCCGACCTAAATCCGGGAACTTTTTTTAAAAACCTATTCATTTTCTGCTTATCCCGGGTTTAATTATAAAAGATTAGTTTTGCTCCGGCGGCTGGATTCGGACCAGCAACCTCGTCCTTAACAGGGACTCGCTCTACCGTTGAGCTACGCCGGAATATTTCTTAAAAACTCCTTTCCGTATCCCGATTTTAATCTTTTTTCTTCTCTTCTGGCTTCAATTCTCGAGCCTACTTGTTTTTGGTAAATTATTCTCCAGGGTCGATAACCTTTAGTCGATTTTGTATCTCCCCTGTTATGCTCTAAGAGTCGCCTTTGGGGACTTCTGCTTATCCCCACATAAATTCTTCCATCTTTTTGACTTTTTATAGCGTATACATACCAACCTGTCATTCCCCTTAACAGGGACTCGCTCCCTGCCTGCCGGCAGGCAGGTACCGTTGAGCTACGCCGGAATGCACCTAAATTTTCTAATTTTCTAATTATCAAATTGCAAATTGGTTTTTAATTTTTTTAAGGTAGCAATTAGTATTTTAACAATTTCATTGTTTTCCTGCAACAAAGGGGTTATGTCTTCACTTTTTAACAAAGACGATTCTTTGATTATTTCTAACCAATATTTTGTTTCTTTTGCCTCTTTTAAACAATGATTAATCTTATAGAGAAAGTCTTTCTTAGAAACCGCCTCTTGAGCTTCAATTAGATTTGCTCCTATCGAGGTGCTAGATCTAACAACCTGATCGGCTATCGTAAAACCCGCCGGATTTTTAGGTAATTTGGAGGAAATTTTTATAACCGCTATTCCAAATCTTTTAGTTCTTTCTAGTAAACTAACTTTATAATTCTCAATCTTTCTCATCAATTCGCAATTAGATAATTAGGTAATTTGATAATTAGGTAATTACTCAAGATAGTCCTGTAACTTTTTCCTTCTTGAGGGATGTTTTAGTTTTCGTAAGGCTTTACACTCTATTTGTCTTACTCTTTCTCGGGTAACACCAAAAGCTTTCCCCACCTCCTCCAAAGTCATTGGTTTGTAGCCGTCCAAACCGAACCTCATTTTTAAAACTTTTGCCTCTCTTTCGCTGAGGGTATCTAAAACCTCTTTAATATTTTCTTTTAAAAGCTCTTTTGAAGCACTCTCATCAGGCGAAGGATGAGAAGTATCCTGAATAAAATCTCCCAGCAAAGAATCGCCATCATCACCCACTGGTTTTTCCAAAGAGGTAATTGACTGGGAAATTTTTAAAATTTCTCTCACTCGCTGAGCAGTCATTCCTAACTCCTCAGCAACCTCTTCTGGTGTTGGCTCTCTATCCAACTCCTGCATCAGCTTTCGCGAAGCCCGATAAAGCCGATTTATTGTTTCCACCATATGGACAGGAATTCTAATTGTTCTCGCCTGGTCGGCAATTGCCCGGGTAATCGCTTGCCTTATCCACCAGGTGGCATAAGTAGAAAATTTGTATCCCTTCCGCCAATCGTATTTTTCTACCGCCCTCATTAGCCCCTGATTTCCCTCCTGAATTAAATCCAAAAAGGTTAACCCCCGACCAATGTACCTTTTAGCAATCGAAACTACTAGCCTCAGATTTGACTTAATTAACTTCTGTTTTGCCTTAATGTTGCCCTTTTCTATTTTTTGCGCTAATTCAATCTCTTCTTCGGCAGTTAAAAGGGGAACTTTACCTATTTCTTTAAGATACATCCTCACCGGATCTGTAAGAGTTTTATCTTCCAGGGTAGCCAAAATTTCCAATTCCTTACTTAGTTCTGCCGCTGCTTTTTCATCCTCGGCGATTTCTTTTTCAGTAATTGATTCAAAAACATCAATCTTTTCCCGCAAAAGCCGATCATAAAGTTCATCAAGCTCCTCTAGTCTTTCTTCGGCATCAGGAAAAAGTTGTAATATTTCCTCCTGGGTCACAAATCCCTGTTTTCTTCCTTTTTCAATTAATTTGGAAGCATCAACTTTATTACCAGGCATATTTATATTTTACTCCTTTTTGCTCAATTCAGCCAGTTTTGCCCCCAAATCACGAAATTTATTACTCAGTTTTTCTAAAACTTTTTCTTCCTCAGGCTGAGACTCTAGCTTTTTAATCTCTTCTGCTAACTGTTTTAATTGCTCTTTTACGTAAATTTTTTCCAGTTCCAGAAGAGTTTTTTGAAACTCTTTTTTAGTTTTATCGTCATCTTGCAAAACCAATTCTAAATCCAAAAGATAAAGTCGGTTAAAAGTTTCTTCCAGCTCCGGCGGAATAAGCTTTGCCAATTTTTGGCTGTTGGCTTTTTGATATTTTTTCAAATATTCTTTTAAAACTTCCAAAATCCTTACAAATTTTAAGGTTTTAACCAAGGTAAAAACCTTCTTTTTTATCAACCAGTCCCAGTTGGCCGACTGAAGACCTAAAGCTAAAAGATATTCTTCCAAAATTTCCCGCCGGTCTTTGGTAATCCCACTAGTTTTGACTGGAGAGGAAAAAGTGAGCATTTGGCGAGAGGTAAATTTTTCTATCTCTAAAGCCACCGCTTCTTCCTCAACCCCCAATTTTTCTGCCAAAACCTTAATATAGTAAGATTGAACAATTTTGTCACTCATTTTTGCTAAAACAGGTATTAAAACTTGGCTAATTTTTCTTTTTTCTTCCGCCGTTTTTCCCCCAAAGCGAGAAAAAGCGGAGCTTATAAAATAATCATAAAGGGGGACAGCCTCATTTACTAATTTCTTCCATAACTCCGGATCTTTTTGGGCAACTTCATCAGGATCCTTGCCTCCTTTTATCTGGACTACTTTCATTTCCATTCCCCATTGGTCGGCAACTTCTGCTCCCCGCCAGGCGGCTTGATTTCCAGCGATATCTGCATCCAGGGCAAAAACAAGATTTTTAGTAAACCGAGAAAGGAGCTGGACTTGGGAAGAAGTTAAAGCTGAACCTTTAATGGCAACCACATTTTTTACCCCTGCCTGCCAAGAAGAAATCGCGTCTAATTCTCCCTCAACCAAGATTACTTTATCTTCCTTTTTAATCTCCTCTTTGTTTTCAAAAAGCCCATAAAGCAACTCTGACTTGTGATAAATCATTGTTTCCGGGGTATTAATATACTTTGCTTCCTGCCCGCCAGCAGGCAAGTCTTTTGCCGGGGAAGTCAAAATTCGCCCGGCAAATCCTCGAATATTTCCCCGATGGTCGCGGAGGGAAAACATTAACCGATGGCGAAAACGATCGTAATACTTGGAACCTGAAGCCTGAAACTTGAAACCTGGAATCACCAAGCCCGCTTTTTCTAAGTCCTCAACTTTATAACCTTTTTTCCCTACCAAAAACCTCTGAAGCCCATCCCACATATTCGGAGCATAACCAAGCTGAAATTTTTCCAAAGATTCTTTTTTAATCCCCCGACCCAAAATATAATTTAAGGCAACCTTGCCTGCCGGATGATTCAAAAGTAAAAAATGATAAAATTCCGCTGCTAAATGATTAATTTCATACAAAAGCTGGCGGTCTTTTTCTGCTTCTGTTGGTTGATAACTGGTAATTTTTACCCCGGTTAGTTTTGCCAGCTGTCTTAAGGCCTCACCAAAATCAATGTTTTCTATCTTCATTAAAAACTTAAAAACATCTCCTCCTTCATTACAGGCGCCAAAACAATGCCAAATTTGCCTTTCAGGAGAAACAATAAAAGAGGGAGTTTTTTCTGAGTGAAACGGGCACAAAGCCTTAAAATTTCTGCCCGCTTTTTTTAAGGGGACATATTGATTAATAAACTGAACAATATCTATCCTTCTTTTAATCTCCTCAATTTGGTCCTTCATCTTTCTGCTTATGGCTTTCCCTGATTAAAAATTCCCGCAAAATTACCGCAAAATTTCCGCGCGGTTTTTACTTATAGCCAACAGGTTTTTCTTTTAATACCAACCCCAAACTTAACCTTCGGTTTTCTTTGTCTAAAAATTCAACAAAGCAATCAACCTTCTCCCCCACCTTAAAACTTTTTTCTGCCGGAATTTTGGAGATATGAACCAAGCCCTCAATTCCCGGCTCAAGATTGATAAAAACACCAAAAGGAGCAAGCCTAACTACCGTTCCTTTTACCTTAGAATCAACCGGATATTTTTCCTCAATATCCTCCCAAGGGTCGGGGAAAAGCTGCTTGATTGATAAATTAAGCTTTCCTCCCTTTTTATCCACTCCCAAAACTTTTACTTTAACCCTATCACCAACACGGTAAAATTTAGCCGGATCTTCAACCTTTTCCCAGGAAATCTCCGAAATATGAACCAGACCTTCGAGGGTAACGGGTTTTCTTTTTTCACTAACATTAACTTTTGCAAAAAAGCCAAAGGGCATCACTCCGGTAATTTCTGCCTCCAAAATATCGCCAACTTTTATTTTTTTCAAAGCTTCGGCTTGTTCTTTAAGCAAACCTGCTTCGGAAACTGCTTTCTCCGAAAAAACAAGGCGATTTTTAGTCGGTTCAACTTCAATTACCTTTACCTCTAAAGTTTTGCCAATCAGCTCCTCAACTTTTCCGGCTAAAGCCGAGGACAACTGGGAAGCAGGAATAAATCCAGAAAGCCCTTTTGCCTCAACCAGCAACCCTCCTTTGTTTACCTGAAGACCGCGAACTTTTATAATCTCCCCAGTTTTGAGTTTTTCCTCAAATTCCTGCCAAAGCTTTTGTAAAGCCGCTTTTTTCAAAGACAGTAACGTTTGTCCTTTATCATTTTCTGGTTGGGTAACCACCGCCAAAACCTTATCCCCTACTTTCAGCTGCTTGATAAAATCCGCTGCCGCCTTCATTTCCCGGTCGATTACCATTCCCTCGGTTTTTCCTCCAATATCAAGATAAATTGCCTTGGGGGTTTTTTCGGTAACAATCCCCTCAACCACATCACCAACTTTAAAAATTTTAATTGGTAAAGGGCTTTGGGCTAAAAGCTCTTCCATTGTTTGGGGCTCACTGGAAGTTTTCAAAGAGGAAGATTCCCTTTTAGAAAGGGACGATTTTCCCGACTGTTTTTTTGTTTTTGATAAAAATTTTTTTACCACTCACTTCTACCTCACTTTCTTTAAATTTCTTGATTTATTTTATCCTTTTTTCTCTTCTAAAACAACCCCCACTTTTTAAATTTTAAATTTTAAATTGAAACGCCCCGGCGATGAGGTATTTTCCCAGTCGCTTGCGCGACAAGTATCGTCCCCGCTGGCCGGTTTCACTTTCCTGTTCGGAATGGCCACCCCGCCGTTTTAGGCGGGGGAGGAGGAGTGTTTCCCGACCGCTTCAATCACCGGGGCGATTAACCCCACACTAAGCGTGGGGGTCCCCTAAAATTTTCGCTCTCTGGAAAGTGAATAGAACCCCTGCCCGCCGTTTTAGGCGGGTTTTCTTCACAAGCTTTTTTGCCCGATTAGTACTGGTCAGCTAAATCCGTTACCGGACTTACACCTCCAGCCTATCAACCTCGTAGTCTACAAGGGGGCTTAACGATACTCCGACGCCCTTACGGGGTCGGAGTCCGACTTTACGTCGGACCTAATCTTGGGAGAAGCTTCCCGCTTGAGATGCTTTCAGCGGTTATCTTGCGCGAATGTGGCTACCCAGCGCTGCGCCTAACGGCAACAACTGGCACACCAGGGATTCGCCCAGCCAGGTCCTCTCGTACTGTGGCCAGCTCCCCTCAGGTATCGAGCGCTTACTGCGGATAGAGGCCGAACTGTCTCACGCATGTTCCCCCCGAGTTTCCTCAAGGCATGGACTATATCTTCACCCTCTTGTCCTCACCAATGGTGAGGAGTAGGGGCCGACGTCTGATAGAGCGTGGTATGGTTTTCTGCTCTATCTCACCCTAAAGTAGAGTAAAGCTCACTTCGGGGTTCAGTCTCTACGGGATCAAAGGAGAAACCGTGACTTTAAAAATTTCTCAACCTTTTGAGAAGTATTGGTTCGCTTTTTTGAATAATTCAAATCAGCGAACTTATCTACTTCTCGGGCAAGTTTCAATAAAAGTTGAGAGCTCATCTGTCTTCCGCTTCCCGGCATTTGGCTTAAAATCTTCAAAGCCAGAGTTGCCTGTTTTTTCTTAAGCCTCAAATAAGGCTTAAGAGTTTTTAAAACTTTTTCTACTGGCTTCTTCCCTACGATTGTATACTCTGTTATTCCGTCTTTTCTATTTCTTAAATAACCGTAGGTCAATTTCTTCTTAAGCCAGGCCAGGAATTGGAAATTTTGCTGGTTTTGATAAAAAACGATGCTTGCTCTTATCTGGTAACCTAAAAGATAATCTTTTCGGTAAACCAGTTGAAGCATAATGCAACCGTCTCCATCTAAAAAACCAGCAATATAGGCAGAATCTCTCTCAGTCGCGGCTCTCCCGCTTACCCTCGGTGTTACCCTGAAAACCGTTCGGGAGTTTTCGAGGGCTTCACCGATTTTAGTCGGATTTAGTATAGCACATTACTGTGCTAGAACGCAATGTAACTTACGTTCTGAACCCAGCTCACGTACCGCTTTAATGGGCGAACAGACCAACCCTTGGGACCTTATTCAGCCCCAGGATGCGATGAGCCGACATCGAGGTCGCGAACCGCGCCGTCGATATGGACTCTCGGGCGCGACCACGCTGTTATCCCCGGGGTAGCTTTTATCCGTTAAGCCCGCCCCGACGCCATATCGGGGTCGAGGATCACTAAGACCGAGTTTCCTCCCTGTTCGGCTAGTAAGCCTCACAGTCAAGCCGGCTTGAGCCTTTGCACGTCCATCCCGATTTCCATACGGGATAAGCCGACCTTTGTGCCCTTGCGTTACTCTTGAGCAAGGGACTTCCCCAGTCAAACTGCCCGCCAGGCACTGTCCCCACCAACGTCTCCAGTTGGCGCGGGTTAGAGAAGCACCTTGGAAAGAGAGGTGTTTCATTGATGACTCGCGCTCCGCGCGAGAAAATCCCAATTTTCAATTTTCAAATTCCAAATAAGCTCCAATTTTCAAAATCCAAAATTTTGAAATTTTTTATTTGGAGCTTGAGATTTATTTGGAATTTGCCTGCCTACCGGTAGGCAGGCCTGCCTGCCGGTAGGCAGGGTACTTGGTGCTTGGAATTTCCTCGTGCGAAGCACGAATCTCCCTCCTACGCTCAACAATTCCAAAATACATCCCAATACCAAGCTGCAGTAAAGCTCCACGGGGTCTTTTTGTCCTGCAGTAAGTAGGCCGCATCTTCACAGCCATTTCAATTTCGCCGGGTAGAGGCTCAAGACAGTTGCTCACTCGTTGGGCCTTTGATACGGGTCGGAACTCACCCGACAATGGACTTCGCTACAATATCACAGTTATAGTTACTGCGGGCACTCATCGGGGCTTCTCCCGACGTTACGTCGGGATTAACCTTCCGACGTTGGCCAGGCTTCAGCCCGTATACTGTGCCTTGCGGCTTTGCACGGACCTGTGTTTTAGTTAAACAGTCGGCGAGCAATCTTTTGGTGACCCCCGACGTAACGTCGGGGAGGGCATCTCGTGACCTTACGCCCAGCTTTTTTGCCGAGTTCCTTGAGCCTCTTTCTCCCGCCAGCCTTGGTCTTCTCGACCAGCCCACCAGTGTCGGTTATCGGTACGGGTTGGCTAAATTCTACCCCCCCCGAGAACTCGGGGGGGGGACAGCGACAGTTTTCTCGGAAGAAGAAATCTCCAAATTGCCCTTGGGTTGCCCCGCAGGCTTTTGAAAAGGATCGCCGTCGTCCCGCTAAGCGAGACTATCGTTTTGCCGGATTTTCCTAGCAAAACTGGCTTACCCCTCCAACGTGAGCATCTTTATCGCCCCGCTTGGATAATCCCTCTTCGTCCTGCCCCTGATTCGAATTTAGCCAAGTGCAGGAATATTAACCTGCTGGCCATCGGCTACCCCCGACGATACGTCGGGGCTCACCTTAGACTCCGACTAACCCCACGCCGACGAACGTTGCGTGGGAAACCTTGGGCTTCCGGCCGTCCGGATTCTCACCGGGCTTCCCGCTACTCATTCCGGCATTCTCACTTCCCAGCGCTCCACCCCGACTTCCGTCGGGGCTTCACCGCCCTGGGAACGCTCCCCTACCAACCGCTGCTCCGCAGCGGAAATCCCAAATCCCAAATCCAAAATCCAAAAAATTTTGAATTTTAAAATTTGAATTTTGGATTTATTTTGAATTTGCCTGCCTGCCGGTAGGCAGGCCTGCCTGCCGGTAGGCAGGGTGCTTGGAATTTGGTGCTTCCGTTGCGAAGCAACGGTCCTCCGTCTTCGGTAGAACTCTTAGCCTCGGTAAATTTTCGGGGCAAAATCCCTCGGCCAGTGAGCTGTTACGCTTTCTTTAAAGGATGGCTGCTTCTAAGCCAACCTCCTGGGTGTCTGAGGAATTTCACTCCCTTTAACACTTAGAGTTCATTTAGAGACCTTAGACGGGAGTCTGGGCTGTTTCCCTCTCGTCTTATCAGCTTAGCCCGACAAGACTGACTCCCTACCTAAAGCCTTTGGTATTCGAAGTTTGGTTGATGACAAGATCTTGCGACCCTGCCACCATCCAGAGCTCTACCCCCAAAGGCGTAAAGTAAGGGCTATACCTATATATATTTCGGGGAGAGCCAGCTATCTCCGGGCTCGGTTGGCATATTACCTCTAACCACAGGTCATCCCATGCCCTTGCAACGGCAACGGGTTCGGGCCTCCCCCCCGATTTCTCGGGGGTTCACCCTGCCCATGGTTAGCTCGCCCGGTTTCGGGTCTGCCGACGGCTGCTTAACGGCGCTAAGCGCCGAAACGCCCTATTCGGACTCGGTTTCCCTACGCCTCCCCCGCCAGCTGGCGGATTAGACTCGCAACCATCGACAACTCGCCGGATCATTCTTCAATAGGCACGACATCCCTCGCGCTCCGCAGGAGAAAATCCCAATTTTCAATTTTCAAATTCCAAATAAGCTCCAATTTTCAAAATCAAAAATTTTGAAATTTTTTATTTGGAGCTTGAGATTTATTTGGAATTTGCCTGCCTGCCTGCCGGTAGGCAGGCCTGCCTGCCGGTAGGCAGGGTACTTGGTGCTTGGAATTTCCTCGTGCGAAGCACGAGGTCTGTCTGTTTGTTAGCAGACAATTTCAGGCTCTATTTCACTCCCTTTAACGGGTTCTTTTCACCTTTCCCTCACGGTACTGGTTCGCTATCGGTCCTGGGGGTATTTAGCCTTGGAGGATGGCTCCCCCGGATTCCCTCGACTTTGGGTCGAGGTACTCAGGTACTCCCTGGGGTACTTTGGATTTCGCCTACGAGGCTTTCACTCTCTTTGGCGGAACATTCCAGATCCTTCGGCTATCCGCTGTACTCCCGTTTGGGAGCCCTACAACCCTCCGACGAAACGTCGGAGTTTGGGCTTTTCCGCTTTCGCTCGCCGCTACTAACGGAATCATCCGCCAGTTGGCGGATTTTCTTTTCCTCCGGCTACTTGGATGTTTCCGTTCGCCGAGTTCCCCCACCCGCGCTGCGCGCGGGCGTCCCCCTGCTTACGCAGGGGTGGGTTTCCCCATTCGGAGACCGCCGGATCGCAGGTTGCTTGTCACCTTCCCGACGATTTCGCTGACGGCAGCGTCCTTCATCGGCCCCTAAGACCAATAGGCATCCATTGTCTGCCTTACTTCAGCTTGTGAAGATGGTTCTATTCACTTTTCAAAGAGCGAAAACTTCACGCTGAGCGGAAATTTTATCCCCCTTACCCCATAATGAGGCTTGGCGGGGTGGCGCGCTAAACGTGCCGTTCCCCGCTCAGCGGGGTGGACCGAAGCGGGTTCGAACCGCTGACCTGCCGCGTGCAAGGCGGCCGCTCTTCCAACTGAGCTATCGGCCCTAAAGCGCTTCGCGCAAATCCAAAATTATTTTTTCTTTCTCCTCTCAAACTCTAACTTCCCTATTTCCTCCTCCAGCTCGTCTAGGTAAGCACTCCATACCCTAAACTCTTGATCGGCTAAATCGTGAATTGACTGAGCATCTCCGTGGGGATGACTCAGTTTTGGTTTTATTTCGCGCTTCAGAATACCCCGCCTTTCCAAAGGCGGGGATGAATGAAGCAAGAAACGCAGCCTTTCCCGCGAAGCGGGAACCTTTCCTCTGAAAGAGGAAACCCCGCCCTTCCACGGGCGGGGAGGCTTCATTTCCGCTAGTTTTCTTTCCGCCTCTTGCTTTTTGTGTAAAAGTTTTTGGTACCTATCCATCATAAACAAAAAAGCTGGCGGAGCCAGCTTTAGAAAGATTTATGAGAAACCATCCTAAGTTGCCCGCAAAAACACGGGGTGAAAAAATTTTTTAAAGGTAAAACTTCTCATAAATCTTTTTGCTGTCTCCTTTTTGATTTAAAGTATAACAACTAACCCCCATTTTGTCAAGAGATTGTACTCGAAGGGTACATCGTTAATGCTTCATTAAACAAATTAATCTGTTTTTAAAAGAAAACTTTTTAAAAGATGATAAAACTTTTCCAGGCTTTTTAAGTCAATCCACTCGTTTTTTATATGAGCCTCGCTACAAATCGGCTTAAACATAACTACCGGAATCCCTCTTTGGGAAAAAAACCGGCCGTCAGAAGCACCATGTTCCCTTTTAATTTTTAATCTAATTTTTTCCTTCTTAGCAACTGCTTGAATTCTTTTAAGATATTTATTATTAAGGTCGTTTACTAAAGGACATCCCTTCACTAAAATTTCCCATTTTACTCCACTTTCTTTCTTAACCTCTTTTTTAACTAAATTTATAATTTTTACTTCATCATCAATATCAGGAAAACGAAAATCTAACTGCATTACTGCCCAATCAGGAACTTTGTTGGTAGCATCTCCTCCTTTTAAAATCCCCAAATTCACTGTCGGTTGCCAATAATCAGGGGGAGTAATTTTGGGGAAAGAATTTTTCAAATTTTGATAAATTCTTAAAAGCTTTTCCAAAGCATTATCCCCCAACCAAGGTTCTGCCCCATGAGCTGCCTCCCCTTTCGCCTCGAATTTAAGATGTAAAACCCCCTTCTCCCCCACAATTAAACTAAAATTTTCTCCCCCATCGGGAATTATCGCACAATCGCAAGAATATTTCTCTTTTTCCAAAAGATATTTAACTCCATTAAAACCACCAATTTCTTCATCCGAAGTTAGCATTAAAGCGATATCTGTTTTCTCCAAATCGGGATCCTTTATCAATTCAATCATTGCCGCTGTTACCCCTTTCATATCCGAAGCTCCCCTTCCATAAAGTCTGCCCCCTTTTATTCTCGGCTTAAAACCGGTCGCCGTTGCCGGTACCACATCAAAATGGCCATTGAGAATATACTGATAGTGCTTTTTAAGTCTCCTTGAGGCAACCAAACAAGGGAAACCGCCTGAGGAATAAGTTTTTAAACCTAACCCCCCCGCCTTAAGATAATCACTAATAAACCCAAAACACTCCATAATTTCTCTTGGGGAGTCATTGGTAGTTTTAAATTTAATCAATTTTTCAATTAGTTTTGAAACGCTAATAATCTCCATTAATTATTCAATTGCCTCCTTTGTTTGGCTAAAGATTCTTTCCGCCTCTTTAGCATTTTCTCCTACTACCGCAAGAGCAGTTTCATAGCCGCCTTTCTCCAGTTTTCTTGGGGGTACCATCACAATAACACCACCAGACGAACCTTCTATTCCAAATAAGGGAATTTCTCCTTCCCTTACCGCCTTTACAATTGCTGAGGTTGAGGGTAACCTTGTTCTTACATGATCTTCCTGATAAATAGCGGGGGCATTACCGGGATTAATTCCCTCTAAAGTCCGCTTATCCCAACCCATTTTTCTAGCTGCATAACTCAAAGCAAATCTAAATGCATCCCAACGGGTGTTTGACTCACTTGCAGCCAAAACTGTCCCTAATTTAGGATTTTTTCCTAAAATGAAATCAACATCGGAAGGGCCAACATAACCTTCTTGCTGAAGATGAGAAAACCATCTTATTGTCCACTTAATCATATCTCCCTGTTGCTCATGAAAAGCTGGCCACTTAAAACCCCGGTAATCATGGGTTTGGGGATCCAAAACCTGTTCAAACAATCCATAAACAAAAGGTTCACCTTTTCCTAAAGGAGGAATAAACCCGCTAACAGTGTGACTCGCGATCAATTCTAAAAACGGAGCAACGGCAATATTTTCTCCTCTTGCGGCAGATAACCACTTCCTTAAGTATAAACCCAATTCTTCCTCAGTAAATATACGACCATCAACCAAAAAACCCTCCCGGCTACAACGAATAGCAACATTACCTACTCCTCCCCCAGAAAGTCCATTTTGAACAAATACACCACCAAATTCTTTTGCCATAGCGGATATTGTCCTTTTTATTTCTTCCTCTCTTCCTGGAGATACTAAATACCACTCCTGAGAAGGAACAATAGGAATCCCTAATTCAACACATCTCCTTCTAAATTCTATCTTGTCATTTGCTCTTCTTACTATACCCCCTAATATTAAATCGGGGTTGGTAAAAGCCATTTGAATACCATGCTCTTTCCCCCATGCAGCAACTGTTTCCCATTGAATATAGGGATTTAGACAATAATTTTCCCTCCCCAAAACATTCTCTAGAGGACCTAAAAGGTGAGCAGTAAAAAGAGGAGGTTGAACATCAACCTGAACAATCGGAGGACATTCTTCATCCCTTATCCTTCTTAAATACCCAATAAAATCATCGGGTACTTTTCCGGCAACCACTAAATCTTCACTACTTGCCATATGTAAAGAACGGGCCAGCAAATGAAGAATAAGAGAAGCCACTCGCCCCCTACATCCCTCCTTCTGGTTGGGATCTAAAATATCAGTGGTGTTTTGAAAAATAATATGTCTTTCCCTATTCATTTTTCTTGAAAGAAATGCTTCAAATCATGCAAAAAATGATTTAACAAAAATTTCCCTTGGCCATACTTAACTACTACCCTTATTCCCTCCTTTCCTAAACCGGTAGGTCTGTAAACACTTTGAATCCATCCCTTTTCCCTCAAATAATTAGAAAGCTCGTTAACTTCTGGAGGGCAAATAAAAATCTGGGGAATAAACCGTGAACCACTATAAAATTCAACCTTTTCCTCTCTAAGGCGTTCTTCTATTTCTTCTTTTATCCTTAAGTACTCTTCGGCTAAAGATTTATAACCATCAAACCCTAAGTTAAGAATGTTCAGAGCCAAACTAACAAAACCTAAAACGTTTCTTGTAACCAAAAAACTATCCATCAATTTCCAACCAGAACTAAAATAAGAAACAGAAAAAGAAGAATTTTTAATTGTTTTTTCATCTCTTACTAGAAGAAGCCCACAGCCAGGTAAAGAAAGTCCATATTTATGTCCGGAAATATTCAGGGAATAAAGACTCTTAAGAAAAGAAAATTTGCATTTGACATTAGTTTTTAAAAAGGGAATAATAAATCCTCCCACGGCAGCATCAATATGAAGCTTTTTTCCTTTTCTCCTGGCAATTTTTTCAAGAGAAAAGAAGTCATCAATTGCCCCCAATTCCGTAGAACCCATCGTCCCTACAATAAGAATGGTATTTTTGTCTATCTTTTTTTCAACGTCATTTGGATCAACAGTAAACCTTGATGTAATCTTTGCTCTTTTAACAGCTATTTTTAAAAAATGAGCACATCTTTCAACGCTAAAATGAGCATTTTCTCCAATCACAATGTTGGGGTGAGAAATATTTTTATTTTCCTCCCTTGCGTAATAAAGAGCAAGGAATATTGCTTCTGTAGATCCCGAAGTCAAAACTACCTTTCCTTTTTCGTTTTCAAAAATTTTTTTTAGAAAGTCCTCAATCACTTCTCGGCAATAACTTAGGGACACGTAAGCTTTCTCATCCACAAAATTTTTATTTAAATATTTATTTAAATAAAAATTCAAATAAGATTTAACTCCTCTAGGGAGCTTAACAGCAGTAAAAGTTCCTAAATTTTTAACAGTCTCAGGATCGTTATTAGATTTCAACTTAAAAAGCTGACAGCTATTTGCCATCTTTCCTCCAACTAAAAAACCTCCCTTTGGTTTGGGAGGTTCCCTTAATTTCTTAATTTCTTAATTTCTTAATTTCTTAATTTCTCTCCATCTTTTCCTCCCAAACCATCCCCCTCCTCAAAAAGAGGATGAAAAGGATGGTAGAAAGGAGGAAAAGACTATTCATACTGAGGTAATTATAACACATCTTGTCAATCCCCTTAAAAATTTGATTTCCGCTTTGCCCCCAAAAGTTCTCCGCCTCTGGAGGTAAATCCCAAAATCAAAGGCCCAGAAAAAATACCGGTTTCACCATTACCGTCTTCCCCTTTATTACCAATTTTTTTTCTTCCATACTTTTGGAAAAGATTATCCCCCTTTGACGCCCAAATTTTTTCAAAAATAGAAGAAGATTTTTGATATCTTTTCTGTCAATTTTCTCTTGATATTTAATCTCCACGGGTAAAATATCTTTTTCAACATCAACAAAATCAACCTCGTGTTGATAAGGATCCCGCCAGAAAAAGCGAAAATCCTTCACTGATAATAAAAAATTTTCTACCAATAAACCAAGTTGGCTAAAGTCTCCCAGAGCCGCAGAAAAAGAAGGAGAAGCAAGATAATATTTTTTAAGTTTTTTTTCTGAGGTCAAAAAATTTCCGGAAAAATTATAAAGTTTCCGAACTAAAAAAGATTCTTCTAAAAAATAAAGATATAAACTAACGGTTTTATTGCTAATCCCTAAATCTGAACCTAAATTTTGATAGTTTATCAACATTCCCGGCTTTTGGGCAATAACTTTTACTATTTGCCAAAGAATCTCAGGATTTTCCACCGGAAAAACAGCGGGAATATCTTCAAAAATTATCTTTTTAGCAATTGAAGAAAAATATTCTTTTTTCTCCTCTGGCCTTGACAGAAAAATGCTTTCTATAAATTGAGAAGTAAGAAAGGTTTCAAACTCTTTTTCTATCTCTTCCTTAAAAAGAAGAGGTTTCTTAAGAATTTCTTTTTTGTTTTTAAAAAATAAATACTCCTCAAAATCCAACGGCGGCAAGACAAAAGAAAAAACCCTTCCTGCTAAACTTTCTTGTTTTTTCTTTTTTAAAAATAGAGAAGAAGAACCGCTGAGAAAAAATTTTAAATTTGGATAAAGGTCGTAATAAATCTTTACCTTATTTTGAAAATCAGGCAATTTTTGAACTTCATCTAAAAAGATAAAAGTTTTTTCTTTTTTAAAATCTTTTCCTGTCTGCCGGCTAAAATCCCGAAAAAGAGAATCTAACGTGGGCTTTTCCTCATCAAAAGTAAAGTATAAAATAGAAAATGGGTCAATGTCTTTGTCTAAAAGATGGTTTATTAACTGAAAAAATAAGGTGGTTTTTCCTGCCCGCCTTAATCCCGTAATTTCAATTGCCTGCCTTTTTGGCAAAAGAGAAACGAGTTTGGAAAAAATTTTCCTTTTTTTGGGAAAAGGATATCTAAATCCCTTCTCCCAGTGACGGTTGTATTTCAGTAAATTCAAATGATTATTCATAAATTTCAATACCCCTGATTCCAGTATTTTTATAATTTATTGTAAGTATAAGGGAAAAAATTAAATTGTCAAGAGGCAATTTTCCATCCGCTTTGCCCGCAAAAGGTCTCGCCTCCGGCTGTTAAAGTTGGATGATAAACGCTGCCTTGAGCTGCTTGCCCAACAAACTATGCTCAAAGCAAGGAGGTGAGAAATAATGTTTTCAAACAAGGGTTCTTGCCCAACAAGTATTTTAGCAAACTTCGGTTGGACAAATTAGACAAATATGCTATCATATTTTTATGAAAGTCTCTCCTTCTATCTTTCGGGAATATGATATCCGGGGGGTTACCGGCAAAAAACTTGACAAAAAATTAATCTCCGAATACGAAAAACTCTATGGCAAATTTCCGGGAATCACTTTAGATTTAAAAACCGCCAAAGCCATTGGTTTAGCTTTCGGAACAATTATCAAAAAACAAGGGGGTAAAAAAATTCTTGTTGGTATGGAAATCAGACCTTATGCCGAGGAATTAAAAAAGGCGTTTACCAGCGGTGTTTTGGCAACAGGAGTAAACGTTTTAGACATCGGCTCTTCTCCCACTCCTTTAGTTTATTTTTTAACCTCTCATTTAAATCTTGACGGTGGGGTAAGTATTACCGGCTCTCATAATATCTGGTTTTATAATGGTTTTAAACTTATAAGGAAAAAATCCCAGCCAATTTATGGCGGTCAACTCCAAAAACTTCGCCAAATTATTGAAAAAGAAACCTGGCTAAAAGCAAAAACCCCAGGCAAAAAAGAAATTTTACCAAATGCTTTTGAAATTTACCAAGAATATGCCCAAAAATATTTAAAACTTTCCCGGCCGGTAAGAATTTGCCTTGATTGTGGCAATAGCACCCCTAGCTTGTTTGCCAAGAAATTTTTAGAAAGTTTAGGGGCAAAAGTGGTTGCCGGTCTTTATCTTAAACCCGATGCCTCTTTTCCCCACCATATCCCCGACCCCGAACAGCCAAAAAATATGGCCGATTTAGCCAAAAAGGTCCGCCAGACAAAAGCCGAGTTGGGAGTGGCTTTTGATGCCGATGGTGATAGGGTGGGGGTGGTTGATGAAAAAGGAAATTTAGTTTGGCCAGATTATCTTTTGCTTGTCTTAGCCAAAGATGTTTTGTCCCGCCATCCTGGGAAAAAAATTCTTTTTGATGTCAAATGCTCCGGCTTACTTCAAACCCTCATTCCCTCTTTTGGCGGCGTGCCTTTTATTCACCGCACCGGCCATGCTCCCATAAAAGATACTTTTCAAAAAGACAAAGAGGTTATTTTAGGCGGTGAGGTTTCCGGTCATTTTTATTTTGCCGAAAACCACTACCGAGTTGACGACGGCTTTTGGGCTGCCGGCAAAATTCTTCAAATTTATTCCCAAACAAAAAAGCCCTTTTCTTCGCTTTTTTCTTTTATTCCGCCTTTAGTCCGTACCCCGGAGATTAAACTTCCTTGTGCTGACGAGGTCAAGTTTAAAGTAGTTGACCAAATTACCCGCCAGTTGGCAAAAAAATATCAAGTTATTACCGTTGACGGCGCTCGGGTTGTTTTTGACTCCCAAACTTGGGGTTTAGTCCGTGCCTCAAACACTTCTCCCTATTTAACCTTGCGTTTTGAAGGCCCAAATGAGGAAAAAGTCATCCGAGCAAAAAATATCTTTGCCGATATTTTAGAAAAATTCCCCCAAATTGGCGACAAACTCTCCCGGACCGCCGTTTCCTCCCCTACCGGCAAACTAGGTTATGTCTAAAAATGGCGATAATTTTGCTACTTGACTTTTAAAAAAATCGGGTTAAAATAAAACTATGTTCATAAAAAGAAAACTTTTGGCTGATTTAAAAGCTCACCTTTCCCAAAAAGAAATTACCCTAATTGTTGGTCCTCGCCAGGCAGGAAAGACAACCTTAATGTTGGCTTTAAAAAAATATCTGGAAGAAAAAGGAGAAAAAACTGTTTTTTTCAATCTTGACATTGAAACTGACGGGGAGTATTTTACCAGCCAGGCAAAGCTTATCCAAAAAATTCAACTGGAACTTGGGCCCTATTCTGGTTTTGTCTTTATTGATGAAATCCAGCGAAAGGAAAACGCCGGCCTTTTTTTAAAAGGAATTTATGATATGAACTTACCTTATAAATTCATTGTTTCTGGCTCGGGCAGTTTGGAATTAAAGGAAAAAATTCAGGAATCTTTGGTTGGCCGAAAAAGAATTTTTCCGCTTTTTCCCCTCAGTTTTGAGGAATTTGTTAATTTTAAGACCGAATATCGCTATGAAAAAAAATTCCCTTTGTTTTTCGCCTTAGAAAAAGAAAAAACCGCCAATCTTTTGGAGGAATATCTAAATTTTGGCGGCTACC
>Ga0209227_1000991_pt1 | contig 23123 bp, 23 predicted proteins | sample YNPBryantNP2012_FD_185815 | JGI IMG/M metagenome (GOLD analysis project Ga0209227, IMG submission 185815) | Anoxygenic and chlorotrophic microbial mat microbial communities from Yellowstone National Park, USA - YNP Bryant NP 2012 (SPAdes)... ...
AGGGCAGCAGAGACCTGCGCCTGCCTTCTACACAACCATCAACAAATTACTTGCGGTTGCGCAGGAAGGTAGGAATATCCAGGTCCTCTGTGTTGAAGGTGGTCGGCTTGAACTCGGCGCTTTGGGTCGGGGCGCGAGGGGCTTCCACATTGACCGCCTCCGGGGCGCGTTCGACCGGACGCGGCGCAATGGACGGACGAACCTGTTGCACCACCCGACGCGGCATCCCCGTCCGCTCGAAGCCGGTGGCAATGACCGTGATGCGGATCTCGTCACCCATATCGGGGTCAATGACCGCACCGAAGATCAGGTTGACGTCTGGATGCGCCGTTTCGCGGATGATGGCCGCCGCCTGGTTGACCTCGAAGAGCGTCAACGACGGGCCGCCGGTCACGTTGAACAGGACGCCGCGGGCTCCGTCAATGGTGATGTCGAGCAGTTGGCTGGAAATCGCCTGCTCGGCGGCAATCCGGGCGCGGTCCTCGCCAGAGGCCTTGCCTACCGCCATCAGCGCCGCTCCGCCCTCGGACATAATCGTCTTGACATCGGCGAAGTCCAGGTTGATCAGACCGGGGACGGTGATGAGTTCGGAAATGCCCTGAATGCCCTGGCGCAGGACTTCGTCAGCCATCTTGAAGGCATCGTTCAGGCTGGCGCGTTTATCCATAATCTGGAGCAGGCGGTCGTTCGGAATGACGATCAGGGTGTCGGCATGTTCCTTGAGTTTCTGCATCCCGGCTTCGGCGTTTTGCATCCGCTTGCTCCCTTCGAAGGTGAAGGGACGGGTCACCACCCCGATGGTCAGGGCGCCGAGTTCTCGCGCGGCCTGAGCGACGATCGGGGCTGCTCCGGTGCCGGTTCCGCCACCCAGACCAGCGGTAATGAAGACCATATCCGCGCCTTTGAGCACGTTATACAGTTCTTCCGCCGATTCTTCCGCGGCTTTCCGCCCGATTTCAGGATTTCCTCCAGACCCCAACCCGCGCGTCAGTTTGTCGCCGATGCGAACACGGGTGGGAGCCTTGGAAAGCATCAAGGCCTGCGCATCGGTGTTGACCGCGATGAACTCCACGCCATGAATGCCTTCTTCAATCATCCGATTGACCGCATTCACGCCACCGCCGCCAACGCCCACGACCTTGATTCCGGCAAACGATTCAACTTGATTCTGATGAGCGTCCATTTGTTCCTCCTTGAGTAATTACTCTACGAACTTAACTTGAACGTAGCAGCAAAGCCAACCGGGTTGCGCTACGCTACGTTGTTGAAGCAGACAAAACGGCTCAGGGAAGCAGCCGCTTCAACCAATCTTTGACCGGCTCCAAATTGAGCCTCTCTCGTCCAGGGCGTTTTGTTGTGCCCCGCACCGGACGTAAATCTTCTTCTGTCAACGCGGCCGCCCAGTAAAGCAGGCCAACGCTGGTGGAATAAGCCGGGCTTTTCAACTGGTCAACCAGGCCAACCAGATTTTCCGGTTGTGCAATACGCACAGGCATACCGAGCACCTGGGAAGCCAGCGTGCGAATGCCGGGCAAGGCGCTCGTGCCGCCAGTAAGAACCATCCCTGCCGGTAACAACCCATCATAACCGGAACGCTTGATTTCCTGCAAGGCCAATTGGAAGATTTCTTCCACTCTCGATTCGATGATATAGGCCAGGTCCTGACGGTTGAATTCCACCGGCTGCTCGGCGCCGAAGGTCTTCACGGTAAAGTATTCCTCTGCGCCCACCCCCGACCGCAACGCAAAACCGTACTGTTTTTTGACTGATTCGGCCTCCTCCAGGGGCAGCCGCAGACCGGTCGCGATGTCATTGGTGATGTGATTTCCACCAACCGCCAGCACCATCGTGTGCAAGACATGCCCATCCACATAAATGGCCAGGTCGGTCGTGCCGCCGCCAATGTCGCAGACGACCACGCCCATGTTCCGTTCGGTATCGCTCAGCACCACCTCGCCCGAAGCCAGGGGATTGAGGATGAAATGGAGCACCTCCACTCCCGCTGCAGCCACGCATTCGCGCAGGTTTTGAATAGTCGCCTCGGCTGCAGTGATGATGTGGGTTTCCACTTCCAGGCGGTAACCGTGCATCCCAATCGGTGTCGCGATTCCATCCTGCCCATCCACCGTATAGCCGCGCGGGATGATGTGAATAATCTCGCGATTGTGGGGAATAGCCACAGCGCGGGCGGCGTCCATCGCCCGTTCGACGTCAATATCGTCAATTGCATCGCCAGCCACAGCCACCACCCCGCGGCTGTTAATGGACGAGACATGCGCCCCCGCCAGGCTGACCAGCGCACCGGTAATTTCGACGCCGGAGGTCTGCTCAGCCTTGCGCACCGAGCGGTTAATGGCCTCGGCTGCCGCCGCCAGGTCCACAATGACACCTTTTTTGATTCCTTCCGACGGCTCGATGCCCACGCCGATGATGCGGATGGCTTCTTCTTCAAGCCGCCCAACCAGGGTGCAGATCTTGGTTGTACCGACATCAATTCCAACCACAATTTCGTCCATAGTGCCTCCTAGCGGTAAGTCGGTGTCTCTGGATAGGTCATGTTAATCCAGGTAGGCTGAACCCCTTGCCGCAGAAGTTGCTCGGTGAGCGCCGCATAGACACGCAGTTTGAGGTCCATTTGCGTCGCATCGTGACCGAAATAGACCGTCCAGCCCCGCGAGTCCTGCCACCCCATCCCGGCTTGCGGGTCATAGAGGAGCGGCCTCCCTTCTGGGACATAGGCCGCCATCAGACGCATGGCCTGCACCATTTCCGGGTTGATGAAGCGTTGTTCGTAAATGGGCGCGTTGGGGTCATTGCGAACATTAAGCGGGGCGCCGCTTGCGATCACAATCACCAGCCCGGGGACGTCCCCGCGCGGCATGAACGCCACGCCATTGGCATCAATCCAGGTGAGCGCATTGTTCTGGTACCAGGCCAGCACTGGCGTCCGCTCAACAACCTGCACGACAATGTGATTGGGCAGTTTGACGCTGACATCCACTGCTTCTAAGTCGGGATACGCCGTTCTCAGATTGGTTTCGATTTGTGCCGGGACTGCCTTAAAAACCGGCTCGCCGATTATTCCCAAGACAGCATTGATTTCATTAACGCTCAAGCGTTGATTGCCCATTACCTCTGCCGTGTTGACGGCAAAGGCAGTCGAATTCCACATCAGGAAGAGCATGGTGGCCAGCAAAAAGGCCAGCAGACCCGATACCCAGCGGCTGCTGGAAAAATCGACCTGCGGCAGGCTGAGGCCCGGGGCGCGGACGTCGGCGCGGCCAACGCTAAAGGCAATGTCATAGCGGCGGGCGCGAGCCGAGGAGGAGGTCAGCGGGCGAGTCGGTTGGACCGGGTGCGGCGTGCCGGGCAAATAGACCGAAGGGGTGTGATAGGCGCGCCGGGGAGCGGAAGCCGGTTTCGAGGTCCGGGACGAAGCACTGTTGTTGCGGCTCGTGCGGCGTTGACGAACAAAATCAGAGCGGTTGAAGGTCGGTTTCGTGGTCATGTCGTTCTCCGAAAATGACGCTCAGTGCGATCGCGCTCAGCCTTGCGTTCGAAGGCAAGTTCGATGAGGCGATCCACCAGCGCAGAATAGGAGAGACCGCTTGCTTCCCACAGTTTGGGGTACATGCTGATGCTGGTAAAGCCAGGGATGGTGTTGACCTCATTGAGCCAAATCTGGCCGTTCGTTTTGTCCAGGAAGAAATCGACCCGCGCCATCCCTGCGCAGTCAATTGCTTTGTAGGCGGCTACTGCCAGGCGGCGAATCTCATCAGCCACATCCGCAGGCAGTGGAGCCGGGATGAGCAGGCCAGAGGTACCATCCACGTATTTTGACTCGTACGAGTAAAACTCGCGACTGGGCAAAATTTCACCGGGGACCGAAGCCTGCGGCTCATCGTTGCCTAGCACCGAGACCTCAATTTCGCGCGCATTCACGCCGCGCTCAATCAACACCCGCCGGTCGTAGGCCGCAGCCTCAATCAGCCCTTTGACCAGATCTGAGCGACTGGCGCATTTGCTGATGCCCACCGATGACCCCAGATTGGCTGGCTTGACAAACATCGGGTAGTCCGCCAAATGTTCGGCACGGCGAATCACGCCATCCAGATTGCTTTCAATCTCGCTTCGCAGCACCAGGAGAGAGTCCACCACCGGGATGCCATGGGCGCGCATCACGTCTTTGAAAACGCCTTTGTCCATGCCGACCGATGAACCGACCACGCCCGCGCCCACGTAGGCCACGTCGGTCAATTCAAGCAGGCCCTGCATCGTCCCATCTTCCCCAAACGTCCCATGCAACACCGGGAAGACGACATCAATCTCCGTCAGCGGCTGAAGGAGCACGCCGTTCGGGGTGTCTTGGAGGGCATATAAGACCGGACGGGTGGGGTCAGGCAAGATGGCGCAGGAAGTTAACGTCTCCAGGCGGCCTTCTTCCAGCGCCTGGCGCGCGTTCGGACCGGTCAGCCAGGCTCCTTCGGGGGTAATGCCGACCTCAAAGACGTCGTATTTCTGCCGGTCAAGCACTTGCAGCACCGATCGCGCCGAGGTGACCGACACTTCATGCTCTCCCGACCTTCCACCAAACAGGACAACAATGCGTTTCTTCTTCTCCATCTTTTCTCACTCTCCGTTCTCTGCTCTCTGCTCTCTACTCTCTTTCCTCACCACTCACCCACCAGTTCAATTTCTGGCTCGAGCAGCACGCCGAACTTTTCAAAGACTGTCTTTTGCGCCAGGTCGAGCAAGGCTTTCATGTCTGCCGCGCGGGTCTGGGCCGTGTTAATGAAAAAGTTCGCGTGCAGGGTGCTGATTTCGGCCCCGCCGATGCGCGTCCCTTTCAGGCCAGCGGCTTCGATGAGACGGCCTGCCTTGTCGCCAGGAGGGTTTTTGAACATTGAACCCATGCTGGCGCCGGGCGGCTGGGTATTGCGGCGGTGTTGGCGGTTGGCGTTCATCACCGCCCAAATCGCCTCCACGTCCCCATGGGCTAGTTTGAGCGTGGCTGCCAGAATGACGACCGGAGGCCGCTCGCGCTTGAGAAACGAGGTGCGGTAACCGTATTCCATCTTCTCGACCGGCCAGGTCTGGCGACCCTCGTCGCGATGAAGCAAATCCACCGAAATCAAGTTACCGGCCATGTCACCGCCGAAAGCGCCAGCATTGCCGTACACCGCTCCCCCCAGCGACCCCGGCACCGAGGCAGCCCATTCCAGGCCGCTCAGGCCAAGGCGCACGGCCCGTTGGGCAATGTCGTTGAGCGTAGCGCCCGATTCGGCCCAGACGCGGGGAGGCTCACTGGCCGCGTCAAAGCGCACGGCCCGCGCCCGATTGAGCAGCACCACCCCGCGCACGCCCCGATCACTGACCAGAACATTGGAGCCGCCCCCCAGCAGCGTAAAGGGGACATGCAACGCCCACAATTGCTGGGCCGCCTCTGCCAGTTCTTCCGCCGAACGCACCTCCACCAGCACATCAGCCGGACCGCCAATGCGCGCCGAGGTATAGGCTGCCAGTGAGACGTTTTCTCTCAGGCGGCTGCCGAACAACTGACGCAGAGCCTCCAGCAGCGAAGAATCCATGCGCTTACTTCTCGCCTTTCTTCAAGTGAGCAATCAAGCGGCGCACCGTTTCCGGGTCCTGCTTCAGAATGGGCGGCTGCTTCTTCTCGGCCCGGCCATCGGGGTCGGGAGACGGCACCTCGCCCAGCACCAACCGCAGGGGCGGCAAGGCCATCACATCGGTTTCATAAACACGTTTTTTCTCAGTCATGAGAAGCCTCCTTCAAGTGGGTCAGCACCTCAGCGCTGACCTGAACCGCATCTCCCGCCGAAAGCACCAGCACAACATCGCCGGGGCGGAGATGAGAGAGCAACAACTCGCGGGTTTCTTCCAGCGTGCCGCCAAAGCGGGCAGAGGGGTGCCTCATCGCCTCCACCAGTCGCCGCGAGGAGTAATCCTGCTTTGGCTCGCGCGAGGGGTAAATTTCGGTCACAACCACCTCATCCGCATCCTCGAACGCGTGCACGAACTCCTCAAACAACGCCTGGGTGCGGGAATAGGTGTGCGGTTGCCAGACTGCCCAAATGCGTCGGTCCGGATAGCGGGAACGAGCAGCCGCCAGCGTGGCGCGGATTTCGGTGGGATGATGGGCGTAATCGTCAATGACGGTCACCCCACCCGCCTCGCCGCGGACCTCGAACCGGCGTCCCGTGCCCTGAAATGTTGCCAGGGCCTGGGCCGTCTCGCGCAATCCCAACCCCAGCAGGCGAGCCGCCGTCAGCACCGCCAGGGCATTAGAGACGTTGTGCCTGCCCGGCACTTGCAGCGTAACCGGGGCCTCCTCGCCCATTACCCTGGCCGTGAAGTCAAATCCGCCGTGCGCATTCGGTACAATCGCCTCGGCAAATGCCTCCGGCTGGAGAGTGCCATTCACAAGCCCCGGCGCCAGGCTGTAGGCAACCGCGTTCTTGCCCAATTGACGGGCATTCAGCAGCAAACGCCGCGCTCCCGGTTCATCGGCGCAGGCAACCAAAGTGCCGTTGGCTGGCAGGCGCAGGACAAACTCGACAAAAGCGGCGTAAAAGTCCTCGAACGTGGGGTAACAATCGGGATGGTCGTGTTCGACACTGGTAACGATTTCAAGGACGGGCTTCAGTCCCAGGAACATGCGGTCGTACTCATCGGCTTCAATCACAAACGCCGCGCCTTTCCCGGCATGGGCGTTGACGCCCAGATTGGCCAGCGTGCCGCCGACGATGAACGTTGGATCCTGTCCGAGCGCTGTCAGGGTCCAGGCCAGCATGGCAGTTGTGGTCGTCTTGCCGTGCGTCCCGGCCACCGCCACCCCGATTTTGTCTTCCATCAAACTGCCGAGGAAATCGGCTCGCTTGAGAACGGGAATGTTGCGGGCGCGGGCGGCAACGACTTCAGGGTTGTCTTCACCCACGGCAGAGGAGCGCACCACCAGGTCGGCCCGCGCCACGTTCTCTGGGCGATGGCCAATAAAAACGGTGGCGCCAGCCGCCTGGAGGTCACGCGTGAACGGCGATTCGGCGCGATCCGAGCCGCTCACCGTGTGCCCCATTTCCAGCAGAACACGGGCGATGGCCGAAATGCCGGTTCCTCCAATGCCAATCAGGTGAATGCGAGTCATAGTTCCTAGATAAAAACGACCAGAACAAAGATAAACGCGATGACCACCGCGAAATAGATGCTGGGAATGCCCAGCAATTGCGGGGGCATGAACTTAATCATCTGCTCGATTTTGTCGAGCAATTCCGGCGGCGGGGGCTGGACCACTTTTGGGAACGGGTAACCAGCGGTATGCAGGTAGTACCAGGTCGTCCCGGCGATGAGGTAACCGTTGATGCCGCCCAGCACAGCGCCCAGCAAAATATCCTGCACTTTCTCGCGTGCCGCCTTGGTTGCAAAACGCGGCATGCTGGGAGTCTGATAGCCGAAAAACACGAGCAGGCCCAGGACAAGCGTGTGGAACCAAAAATAGAACTCCGGTTGCGCGGTCAAAAGCGTCTGAAAGAATTTCACATAATTCATCAGCAACGTCGTAAAGGTGAGTGCCAGGATGACACTGAACGAGACCAGCAACTCCTTCGCCCAGCCGCGCATGCCGCCGATGATCGCGAACAAAATGACGTACATCCAGAAGACGACGATAATGCTCAACATGCCTTGCTCCTCTCTTCGGCTAAATCCAGCAGCAGGCGACCGATTTCGGTCGCAGCCTGCGGACGCGCCAGCGAACGGACGGCGGTGCGCATCGCTTCCAAGCGGGCCGGGTCAAGCAAGAGAGCACGCACGGCAGGTAGCAGGTCAGTGGTCAGGCGAGCATCTTCCAGCAAAATCGCCGCGCCGTTTTGCACCAGATAATCGGCGTTGACTTTTTGATAACGCCAGGCGTGTGGATACGGCACCAGGATAGAAGGCAGGCCAAAGAGCGGATATTCGCCAAGCGTAGAGGCGCCCGCGCGGGAGAGGGCCAGGTCAGCCGCAGCCAGGGCAGCGCCCATTTCTTCATGCAGGTAGGGTAAGGGATGGTAATGTGGATGGTCAAGGTCTCTGGCCATTTTCTCTACTTCGGGCCAATCCAGTTCGCCGCTGATGTGAACGACTTGCGCCATTTCGAGCAACGCCGGCAAGTGTGCCAGCACCGCGCGATTGATTGAACGAGCACCTTTCGAGCCGCCAAAAACGAGCAGGACGGGAATCTCGGCACGCAGGTTCAGGGCGCGACGCGCTTCGGAACGGGTCCAGGCAGAGAGTTCGGGACGGGTCGGGTAACCGGTCACCACCAGCCGCGCCTGGCGGGTGAAATAGCGGCTCGATTCGGGGGCAGTCAGCGCAATCCGGTCGGCAAAAGTTGCCAGGGTTTTCAGCGCCAGGCCTGGTTCGATGTCCGGGACATACAGCACGGTAGGGATACGGTGACCCGCCAGGGCCATTGGGACGGCGACATATCCGCCAGTGAAAAACAGCACGTCTGGCCGGAACTCGCGCAGGATCCGCCGCGCCGCCAGGACGCCGCGCCCCAGTTTGGCCACATTGCCGGGCAACTGGCGAAGTCCGACGCCATGCACGCCAGCAGCCGGAATGGCCCGGAAGGGGATGCCGGCGCGCTGGACCAGGCGTTCTTCCATGCCGCCTTCGCCACCAACCCAGAGCGTCTCAAGGTTGGCCTGTTGGGCAGTGAGCGCCTTATGGACGGCGAGGGCCGGGTACACGCCGCCGCCCGTTCCGCCCGCGCAAATCAGCAGACGCACTGTAAGACCTCCGTTCGCGAATAATTGTTTCCTGCGGTCGCGCTCCCTGCTGGCGGGAAATGCTCAGCAGGACGCCCACCGCGGCCATCATCGAGAGTAAATTCGAACCGCCGGCGCTAATGAAGGGCAAAGCATTGCCGGCAAAAGGAAGCAGACCGACAATCACGGTCAGGTTGATGAGCGCCTCGATGACAATCCAGAAAGAAAGGCCCGCTGCCATCAATTGACCGAGCAAATCAGGCGCCCGGCTGGCAATTTTCAGGCCGCGCCATAAAATGACGCCATACAGGGCCATCAGGAACAAGGCCCCCACCAGCCCCAGTTCTTCGACAATGACCGCGAAGATGCTGTCGGTGGCTGCCAGAGGCAAGCCCTCCACTTTGACTTTGGCGTTGCCCAGTCCCACGCCAAAGAATCCGCCCGACACGATCGATTCGAGGGCATACAGGATGTGATCGCTGGATTGCAGCGGATCCTTAAGACCGGCAAGATAATCGGCCAGGCGCGCCCGACCAGTCGCGCTCAACTGCACCACCAGCCAGCCTGCCGCCAAAGCGACCACAAGAAACATCACGATCTGTTTCAAGTCGCCGCCGGCCAGGAAAAACAACAAGCCGCCGAGGAGGAAAATTGTGGCCGTAGCGCTCAAATCTGGCTGCAGATAAATCAGGCCGCCAATCGTTCCCAGAATGATGGCCAAGGGCAACAAACCCAGTTGGACATCATGCAAGTAGTCACGCTTGCTGTAGAGCCATACCGAAAGGTAGAGGATCGTCACCAGTTTGGCCAGTTCCGAAGGCTGCACCGACCCGCCGAAGAACGAGCGGACCGAGTTCAGACGTTCCTCGCCTCGCAGTAATACCGCAATCAGCAGGACAATGGTGATGCCCATGGCGGGCACAGCCAGTTTTTGCACCAGGTGGTAGTCAACTCGTGAGGCTACAAAGGCGACCAGTACTCCTAAGACCATCCAGAGAATCTGCTTATTGAAAACGTAGTAAGGTTTGCCGTAGTTAAACAGGGAATAATCGGGGCTGGCCGAAAAGAGCATAATCAACCCGAATATGCACAAGATAACCACCCCGGCGACCAGAATCAGGTCACTGCCCTGGTGTTTCACCACCTGGGCCGAGGGAGCACCGATACCATGTTGCTTTACGAAAGTTCCCATACCCATTTTCGATACGCCTCTCCGCGTTCTTCAAAATCGCGAAATTCGTCAAAACTGGTCCCGCCCGGGGAAAGGAGGACAACCTCGCCCGGCTGCGCCAGCCGCGCCGCGGCATGGACGGCTTCTTCGAGACCGTTGCATTGTGCAAGCACAGCCTGAACCTGGGCCTGCTCCAGAGCGCTCCGAATCTTTGGCGCTGCCTCTCCAAACAGCACAACCCGCGCCCGGCGTTCCTGAACCAGTTTCGCCAGATCTTCCCAGGGCAGATTCTTATCTCGACCGCCCAGCAAAAGGAGAAGTGGTTCCTGAAACGAGCGAATGGCGGCCATCGTCCGTTCGGGGGCGGTGGCAATCGAATCGTTGTACCACTTCACGCCATGGTGCTCACGCACGAATTCCAGGCGATGAGGCACGCCACGGAAGTCCTCGGCTGCTTCGAGCATGGCATCCAGCGAAAATCCGGCTGCGTTGCCAATGGCAAAGGCCGCCAGCACGTTGCGTAAATTGTGTTCGCCGCGCAATTGCACCCGGTCGGCACGCAAAAGCGGAATGTCCACGCCGCGATGACGGAGATGAAGCAGTCCATCGGCCAGATAGGTGCCATCCAGCCCCTCCTGCAGACGACTCAGCCCAAATGACACGACCGTTCCGCGCGCTGTAAAACGCAATTGCCAGGCACCGGGATCATCGCGTCCCAGCACGGCGACGCCGCCGGCAGGCTGAAAGTCCAAAATACGTTTTTTGGCAGCGCGGTAGGCCTCCATGGTGCCATGCCGGTCAAGGTGATTGGGGGTGATGTTCAACACGGCAGCGATATTGGGCGAAATGGTCATTTGCTCCAGTTGGAAACTGGAAATTTCAAGGATGGCCAAATCCGCCGCCGTCATCTCATCCACGTAATTGAGCAACGGGTCGCCGATGTTGCCGCCAATGAAGGCCGCAGGCGGTCGCGGCGCACCTGCCGCCGCGTTCCCGATTTTGTTGCCATCGGCCATCATCCGCCTGGCCATTTCCCCGACCAGGGTGGTTGTGGTCGTCTTGCCCGCCGAACCGGTAATGCCCACCGTGCGACAGGGGACGACTTCCATGAAAATCTGCGTATCGTTGGTCAGTGGCAGGCCGCGGCGAATGGCTTCTGCCGCAATCGGATTGTCGAGCGGAACACCGCCCGAGAGGCACAACACATCCTGATTCTCAAGGATTTCAAGGGGATGGCCTCCCAGCACCCAGGTCACCGGCAAACCGGCCAGGGAGGCTCGTGCGGCGCCCATCTGCTCTTCAGGCCGGCGGTCGTTGAGGGTCACGTGTGCGCCGTGACGCGCCAGCCAGCGCGCCGCCGCCAGTCCCTGGCGGGCCGCTCCGAGAATAAGGACGCGTTTCCCATGCCAATCGGTCATCGTTACACCAGCGCCAATCCTACGCCCAACATGGCACCCATCAGGCCGATGAGCCAAAAGCGTTGGACGATTTGCGTTTCAGACCAGCCGAGAAGTTCAAAATGAAGATGAAGGGGCGCCATTTTGAACAGACGCTTGCCTTTGGTAATTTTGAAGTAAGCAATCTGGAGCACATCGGCCACTGCTTCGCTGACCGGAATCACAGCGATGATGGGCAGGATCGCCCACTGACCGGTCATCAGCGCCACCACGGCCACCGTGGCGCCCAGCGAAAGCGACCCCGTATCACCCATGAACAACTGCGCCGGGTGAACGTTGAACCACAAAAAGCCAAACAGCGCTCCAACCAGAGTGAAGCAGAAGCGCGAAACGAAGATGTAGCCCTGCATCAGGGCAATGGCGCCGTAGGCGACAAAAATCGTGGCTGTAATCAGGCCAGCCAACCCGTCCAGCCCATCGGTGAAGTTGACCGCGTTCGACGCGCCGACGATGATGAAGGCCGCCCCCGGGATATACACCCAGGCGCTGACGGTAATCTCGCCGGGAATCCCGGGTACGAATAAATCAGGGACTTTGAGGATGAACTTGAGCGCTACCGCCACGCCCACCGCCAGCACAATTTGGGCCAGCAACTTCGTCCGAATTCGCATTCCCTCGCCGCGCCGCTTGCCGCGAATGCCTTCCCAATCATCCACCGCACCCAGTGCGCCATAAACAAACATCACCAGGAGCGGCAACAGCACCGACTGCCCCAGCAATTCCATGCCGAGCAAATTCGCTGCATTCAGCAGGATGGTGATGAGCGCCACCGGCAAGATAATCATCACCCCGCCCATGGTGGGAGTGCCCATCTTGGTAAAGTGCCGTCCGGGTTCCTCCACGCGGATGAGTTTGCCAATCTTGTAATGACGCAAAATGCGCAGCAACGGCCCGCCCCAAATCACGGTCACCATGAAGGTCAATGCAACCAGACTGAGTGCCAGGGCAGAATCATTCATCATTTTCACGCTCCAGAGCCATGACAATGCGTTCCATGTGCACGCCATGAGAACCTTTGACCAGAACAACGTCGTTCGGACCCAACGTCTGGCGAAGGTAGGGAATCGATTCTTCTGAGGAATTGAATTCGGCCACTTTGGCGGACCTCATGCCTGCTCGCCGGGCCGCCGCAGCAATCAGCCGTCCGCGCGGTCCCACCGTCACCAGGGCCTCCACAACCTGCGCGGCGCGGATGCCGACCAGTTCATGCCCCTGTTTTTCGTAGGGGCCGAGTTCGAGCATATCGCCCAACACAGCCACCCGATGGCCGTCCAGTTCAGACAGCAGGTTGAGCGCCGCCAGCGTGGACTCTGGGGAGGCGTTGTAGGTATCGTCGAGCAACAGCGCCCCACTCGCTGCCCGCACCACATTGAGGCGTAACTGGGTCTGCCCCATGCGCAGACCATCGAGAATCTCCTGCCAGGTGAGGCCATCAGCCAGGCCCGCCGATGCTGCCCGCAGGGCAGTGTGCACTGAGTGCTGTCCGAGCATGGGCAGGCGCACATGGAGCGTTTCGCGGCGGTAGTGCATGCGGAAGCGAATACCATCGAGGCCCATGCTTTCGATTTCGTCAGCCCAAAGGTCGGCGGCGGGATCAAGGCCGTAGAAGAACACGCGCGCCTGGGTCAGTTCGGCCATTTTGCGCACCCAGGGGTCATCGTAGTTGAGAATCGCCACTCCATCCGGTGGAAGGGCCTGCACAAGTTCTGACTTGCCCCGAAAGATGGCTTCCTGTGAACCGGCTCGTTCGGCATGTACCGTGCCGACGTTGGTGACAATTCCCATGTAGGGAACAGCGATGTCGCACAAAAAGGCAATTTCTCCCGGGACGTAGAAGCCCATTTCGAGCACGGCACGCTCATAGCCTGGCCCTAAGCGCAGCAGGGTGAGCGGCAGGCCGATTTCGTTGTTCAGATTGCCCGGGTTCTTGAGGGTGTGGTAACGCATGCCGAGCACTTCGGCCACGGCTTCTTTGGTGGTTGATTTTCCTACTGAGCCGGTAATGCCCACCACGCGCACGTCGAGCCGTCGCCGCCAGAAGCGGGCAATCTGCTGCAGGGCGGTGATGGTGTTTTCCACCCGCAAGCAGAGGGGCGGGGTAAAGGCTTCGGGAGAGGAGATGTCGGTCGGGGCCGTCAGCAGGTTCAGGGTCCGAAACGCTCCGTCGGGAAGATCACGCTGGATGAGTGCAAAAGAAGCGCCCCGTCGAAAGGCATCCACAACGTAGGCATGTCCATCCGTCCGTTCCCCAGGAATGGCCACAAAAAGGCCACCGGGGATGACCTGACGCGAGTCCACTGCCGCCTCGCTAATGACAGCAGTGGCCACAGCAGGGCGATAGTTGGTCAGGGCTTCAATCACATCCGCAAGCGTAAGCATCAGCGACCTGCCAGTTGAGCACGAACAGAATCGGGCGGAATGCCCATCACCACAACGGTTTTTTCAACCACCTGCCGAAAAACCGGCGCCGCGACCACCGATCCCCAGGGGGAACTGCGCGGTTTTTCGATCCACACATAGACGAGGAATTGCGGGTCATCCACCGGCCCCCAGCCGATGAAGGAAGCGTTGGTCAGTTCGGGGTCGTAGCCATAGCGGGTGGGAATTTGAGCCGTGCCGGTTTTTCCTGCCACACGATAACCCGGGACCAGGGCGCGCAAGGCCTCTGTGTCGAGGGCATAGGCCAGCATTTCAGAGAGGGTGCGGGCTGTGGCGGCGCTGACCGGCGTGCCGGCAACCTGCGGAGCCATGTTGGTCTGGCGTCCATTTTGCAAGGTGGCGGCAACGACCCGCGGGTACATCATCTTGCCGTCATTGGCAAGGGCCGAGGCGGCCATGACCATCTGAATCGGGGTCACCGAAACGCCCTGACCGAAAGAATTTGTCCCGAGGTCCACGGGGAACCAATCGGCATCTCCGGGGATTTTGAGACGGCCGGTCATTTCACCAGCCAGGTCAATGCCGGTCGGATGGCCAATGCCAAAGCGCTGCATGTAGGTGTAGAACAAGTCAGTGTCCAGTTGCGTGGCCACCCATGCCAGGCAAACGTTAAGCGAATGGGCCAGACAACCAGTCATGTCCTGGTATCCCCAGGCGCCGCCATCCCAGTTGTAGATGTACTCGCCGCCGACATTGATGACACCGGTATCGAGGAAAATCGTCCCCGGCGTGACGACGCCACTATCGAGAGCGGCGGCCATGGTAAGAATTTTCATGATCGAGCCTGGTTCATAGTCCTGGCTGATGGCACGGTTGTAAGGAGTGGAACCAGTGAAGACTTCGTCAACGGCGGTGTAGTTATTGGGGTCAAACTGAGGAGTGGTCGCCATGGCGAGGATTTCGCCTGTACGCGGGTTCATGACGATGATGGTGCCCGACTCGGCATCGTTCTCCAGGATGGCTTGCTGGAGGATTTCTTCCACCGCGGCCTGCAAATCTCGATCCAGGGTGAGAATGAGGGAAGTGCCAGGGGAGATGTGCGGTGTTTCGAGCGCCCGGCGCGGGTCGGTGGGGACGAGGAGCGCCACCGGCACACCGGCCAACTGGTTGCTGTAGCGCCCTTCCACGCCGAAGTAGCCCTGCTCGTTGCGCGCCACAAAACCAAGCACGTTCGCCGCCAGGGTCCCTTCGGGATAACTACGGCCCAAATGGGCGCGGAAGCCAAGGGCCGCGAGCGGATTGCCGCGCGGATCAGCGTCCATTTGTTTTTGGACTTCCATCAGCGCCGTAGCCTGTTCCGCGCTGACGTAATCAGCCAGGCGGATATAGGAGGCCCCAGCAGGCGGGTTGGTGAGCAATTTAAGGGTGGTGTCAAAGTCCTTACCGATGTAGGTCTGCATCGCCAGGGCAATAGCCTGGGGATCGGTCATATCGGCCAGGGAGACGGTGATTTCATAAACGGTGATGTTGCCTGCGAGAAGGTGCCCATGACGGTCATAGATTTCGCCGCGCGGGGGGTAGTAGTAGCGTACGACCAGATCGCTGCGGCCGATCAGTTCGCGGACCTCGGGGTCAGTTTGAATGCGAACGATCTGCATCAGCACGGCCACAGCCACCAGGCCGAGGAGCGAGGCAACTGTCAGATAACGCCAGTTCAGGGATGGTCTCATGGGGCCACTCCTACCGCAATTTTGCGGGTCAGCCAATCGAACAGTGTCTCAAAGTACTCCGGCTGCAACAAGGAAACAGAATCATCCTGCGACACAGTAGAAAGATCCACCAGACTCTCTTCTACATAGCCGGGGACGACAATGTAGGTAATTTCTTCTGGGGAAACCGGCACAAACCCAAGCGCCTGAGCGCGCGCTTCCATGTTTTGAACAGCAGTCAGGGCAGCCAGTTGGGTCTGCAGGTCGGCATTCTTCTGTTGATTTTGTTCAATTTGAGCAGAGAGGAACTGGATTTCGCGCCCGACAATACCAGCGCGAACAGTCACGCTCAGATAAATCCCTGCCAGCATGGCAAGTAAAACAATGACAAGCAAAATCAGGCCAATCCACTGACGTTGTACTCGCCAGGGGGCCTGTCTTACTTTTTGAACCATTTGAGTCAGTTGTGTCATGTTTTACAATCCAATTTTCGTTTCGTCGCGTGCGATCCTGCACCTCTGTTCTGTCTGGACCCGGTTTAGCGGGGCAGTGAGCCAACACCCATTGGCTATTTCTTTTCAACGACTCGCAACTTTGCGCTGCGAGCACGTGGATTCCGTTTGATTTCTTCTTCAGACGGCGTAATCGGCCGTCTGGTAATTTCGAGAATAGTCGCCTTGTGTCCACACGTACAAACCGGTTGGCGAGGAGGACACAGGCAATCGCGACTTTCACGGCGGAAAAATTCTTTCACCAGTCGGTCTTCGAGTGAGTGGAAAGAGATGACCGCCAGTCTCCCCCCTGAAGCAAGCGCCTGCACCGCCAGCGGAAGGACCTGCTGAAGGGCATCCAGTTCGCCATTCACTGCAATGCGCAAGGCCTGAAACGTCTGCGTGGCCGGATGATGGCCGCCACGACGGGGATTGACCTTTTCGATCACTGCCGCCAGTTGCAGGGTGCTATGCAGGGGACGGGCAGCCACAATGGCCCTGGCAATGCGACGGGCAGCGGGTTCCTCCCCATAGCGATAAATCAGGTCGGCCAGTTCCCGTTCCGGCCACTCGTTGACAATCTGAGCAGCGGTCAGCGGACGAGACGGGTCAAAGCGCATATCGAGCGGGCCATCCTGCAAGAAGGAAAAACCGCGTTCAGCAGTGTTGAACTGCATCGAGGAGGCGCCCAGGTCAAGCACGATGCCATCCACCGCGTCCCAGCCAAGAGAGGCGAGTTGCACAGGGAGGGTCGTGTAGGACGCCTGCTTAATACAGACACGCTCCCCGAAGGGAGCGAGGGTTTGGCGTGCCAGGTTCAGCGCCTGAGGGTCCACATCCAGACCAAGCAGCAGACCTGCTGGCTCACTTGCAGCGAGAAGGCCTGCCGCATGGCCACCCGCTCCAAGCGTCCCATCTACATAGCGACCTCCGCTTTTGGGGCACAAAGCGTGTATAATCTCTTGGTAAAGTACGGTTTGGTGCGCAGGGAACATGTCAGCGAGTTCGCAGGTCGAGTGTGGCAAAGCGCTTGGCATTGGTCTCAGCATCGCTGAGCAGGGCTTCCTGTTCTTGCCACAAAGAAGGTTCCCAGATTTCGAAATAATCGCCCTGACCGACAAAAACGACCTCGTCCTTCAAGCCGGCATATTCGCGCAAATTTGACGAAATCAAGATGCGCCCGGCGCTATCTGGCACGACCTGTTGCGCATTGCCCAGCATAATGCGCCGCAGGAGACGAGCACTCGGGTCAGTGAGACTCATCTCCATCAAGCGCTCATAAATCACCCGAAACGCATCAGGAGGCAGCACCATCAAATTGCGGTCCAATCCCTGAATGACATAGGCGCCCTCTGCCGGCAACGTGCGAAACTTGGCCGGGATGGTGAGGCGGCCTTTGTCATCAAACGAGTGGAAATAATGGTTTAAGAACATATGTTCTGCTTTCTCCAGGAAGGCGGAACGCCGGATTGACCGGCGTCCCACTTCGTCCCACTTTCTACCACTTATGGGCATATTGTAGCACAAATTTGGGACGAATTGCAAGTAGTACTTTTGATTGTCTCACCGCCAAACGGTTCGCGCGGCACATCTCCCCTATCAACCACCCAGAAATGATCTACACGCAGGAAATTGACTGATGCCCCTCTCCATTCATCTCCTCTCCTCCCCCGCCTGGAAAGACTACGAACTGCTCGACAGCGGCAACGGCCTCAAATTGGAACGTTTCGGCCCCTACACGTTCATCCGGCCCGAAGTGCAGGCCTTGTGGTCTCCCCACCTGCCCCCTGCCCGCTGGGAAGCCGCCCATGGCGTTTTTCAACCCACTGGCGAGGAAAGCGGCGGTCACTGGAACCTCCGCAAAAAAATAGCAGAACGGTGGGAGATGCAATACCCCCTGGAAAAAACAAGCCATAAATTCCTGAAATTTACCGCCATGACCACGCCCGGGCGACACCTGGGAGTTTTTCCAGAATGTGCCGCCAACTGGGATTGGATGGTGGAGGAAATTATAAGAGGGAGAAGTAAAAAGGAAGAAGAGAGAAAGGAAGAAGAGAGAGAGGAAGAAGAGAGAGAGGAAGAAGAGAGAGAGGAAAAAGAGAGAAAAAAAGAAGAAGAGAGAAAGGAAAAAGAGAGAGAGGAAAAAGAGAGAAAAGAAGAAGAGAGAAAGGAAAAAGAGAGAGAGGAAAAAGAGAGAAAAGAAGAAGAGAGAAAGAAGGAAGAAGGCGTGCGGGTATTGAACCTCTTCGGTTACACCGGCCTGGCTACCCTGGCAGCAGCCGCGGCCGGCGCACAGGTCACCCACGTGGACGCTTCAAAAAAGTCCGTAACCTGGGCGCGCGAAAACGCCGCTCTCTCCGGCCTGGCAGAGCATCCCATCCGCTGGATTGTGGATGATGCCCTCAAGTTCGTTCAGCGTGAAGGAAGACGCGGCGTAAAGTATGACGGGATTGTGCTCGACCCGCCTAAATTCGGGCGCGGACCCAAAGGCGAAGTATGGGAAATCTATCAATCCCTGCCCGCATTGTTGAACGCCTGTCGGGCGATTCTGAGCGAGTCCCCCCTCTTCATTATTTTGACTGTCTATGCCGTCAAACTCTCTGCACTACACATTGGCCAGGCATTGCAGGAAATGATGAATGGCCTCGGTGGCAGCGTGGACTGTGGCGAACTGGTGACAATTGAAAAAAGTGCCGGGCGGCTCCTCTCCCAGGCAGTCTATGCGCGCTGGACAAGCCAGCAAGCCACAAAAGAAAACGGCTGAGCCTGTGTTAGAATCACGAGAGCCGGGGACGCCGACCCCGGCTCTCTTGAAAAGGAGGAGAAGAGAAATCGCCTTGTGTTTTTATCTTAACACAAGGCCAAAAATCTTGCTTGACGCTATCCCTACGCTTTGCCTACGCTCGACCAACAGATTCGTTATCCCCTTGTAATCGCTCTGTAATTTGACAATGTCAAGTTAAACTCTTGTTCTATAAACTCTACGCATTTTGTCACTGCGAGCAAAGCGAAGCAGTCTCCTGGCTTGCAAGGAGATTGCTTCGTCGCAAAAAACGCTCCTCGCAATGACAACTATACGAAAAGATGACATTGTCAAAGTAATCACAACCCCTGTTTCATAAAAAATGTATCGCATCTGCATCCTTCCTCGACTCAGCGGCACAGGCGGACCGGTTTCTTTTCAGGGGAAACTGACCGCCGGGTTGAGGCAGCGCGGCATCCAGGTCTGCTACGACCTCGCTGACCGCCCCTATGATGCAGTGCTGGTCATTGCCGGGACCCGCGACCTGCTCCCGTTATGGCAGGCGCGGCGGCGCGGCGTGCGCGTCGTCCATCGCCTGGACGGGTTGAACTGGCTCCACCGTCGCCGCAAGACTTCCCTGCGGCATTTCCTGCGCTCAGAGATCAACAATCGGCTGATTGCCTCCATCCGCCGCTTTCTGGCCGACCGGGTGGTGTACCAGAGCCGCTTCGTTCATGACTGGTGGGAAGCCTGGTATGGGGCCACCCGCATCCCCTGGACAGTCATTTACAACGCAGTGGACCTCTCCATTTACACGCCCGAAGGTCCGCACGAACGACCCACCGACCGTTACCGAATGCTTCTCGTGGAGGGCAGTCTGGCGGGTGGGCAGGATGTCGGGCTGGCAAATGCCCTGAAACTGGCTGAACTTCTGCAATTCGAGCATGGCTTCCCCATGGAGGTGATGGTTGCGGGGAAACTGACCCCCGCCCAGCAAGCCGCATGGCAATCCCGCAGCCGCGTGCCCCTGACTCTGCTCGGCGTGGTCCCACGCGAACAGATTCCCAGCCTCGATCGCTCGGCACACATTTATTTCTCTGCTGAACCTAACCCTCCCTGCCCCAATTCGGTCATTGAAGCCCTGGCCTGCGGCTTGCCCGTCGCCGGTTTTGCCACCGGTGCCCTGCCAGAACTGGTCACTGGCGATGCCGGGCGGCTCGTCCCCTACGGCGGTGACCCCTGGAAACTCGACCCGCCGGATATTTCCTCCCTGGCGCGGGCAGCAGCAGAGATTTTGCGCGACCAGCCGCGCTTCCGGACGGCGGCGCGCCGTCACGCGGAACAGGCATTCAACCTGGATAAGATGGTGGAGGCGTATCTGGAAGTCCTGCTCGGTTGAAATTTTGAAGTTCAGAGTTTACACCCGAAAAAGGAGCGTGCTATGGCAACTGCATCTTCCCTGTACATCGGCGAGTTGAAAGGGACTCCCCTCGGCGATCTGTGGCTGGCCGTCTCAGAGGCAGGTCTGGCGGCGGTCGAATGGGGAAAATCACAGGCTGAATTCGAAGCATACCTGCAAAAACGCTTCAAACGACCAGTGGAATATGCCCCTACCCGAATCGCGCAGGCGGCGAGCGAAATCCGCGAATACCTGGAGGGGAAACGGCGGCATTTCAGCATTGTCATTGACTGGACGCTTTTACGCCCCTTTCAACAGGCTGTTTTGCGAGCCACATACGAAATTCCCTACGGCGAAACAAGGACCTACGGCGAAATTGCCGAACGGATCGGGAGACCGGGGGCGGCCCGCGCCGTTGGCCGTGCCGAGGCCACCAACCCCATGCCGCTCGTGATTCCCTGTCACCGCGTCATCGGTGCCGACGGAAAACTACACGGTTACGGGCTGGGAGACGGGATAAAAACCAAAGAGTGGTTGCTCAAACTGGAAGGTGCGCTGATCGCTTGAGAATTACTTCTCTATCCTCGACGAGGAAGCGGCTTTTGGCACATTTCTGACCATATATGGAGGGGGCTTTTGCGATAAAAATCACGTAACTATTCAGGCTGTCATTGCGAGGGCGTTCTCTGCCCGAAGCAATCTCGTCTTGAACAGGAAAAACCATGCTTTGGGAGACTGCTTCACTCGCAAAAAGCGCTTGTTCGCAGTGACACCCCTGTTTCGAGTGGATGGCTGAATAGTTACAAAATCACATGTGACATGTGTCACATTCTCTTGTGATGTCTATCACTATAGACGGATAAGCATCCGGGGTAAGATAAGGTTATCGGTATATACGTCTATCCGAATAAGGTTATCCCATGCTCTCGCCCACCCTCATTCAGGAAATCACACAATTACACGCCGACTTTTGCTCGGCGCTGGCTGATTCGACCCGCCTGATTCTGCTCTACGCGCTGGCCGACGGTCCGTGCAATGTGACCGAACTGACCGAGCAACTCGACCTGCCCCAGCCCACCGTTTCGCGGCACCTGAAGATTCTGCGCGAGCGCGGCCTGGTGACGGCTACCCGCCAGGGCATGGCCGTGCAGTACGCCCTGGCAGACGAGCGCATCATCCAGGCGCTGGACATTCTGCGCTCCATCATGCGCGACCGCATTCAGTACCGCGCCAGTCTGGTGGCCGCGGCGGCGGAAGAAAATCCGATTTGAAGCAGAACAGGCTTTCCAGCCTGTCCGAAATAGAAAACGGCCTGAAAGGCCATCCTACAATTTTTTACGGAGGATGAGGATGCAATTCAAACGTTTGACTTTCTGGTTCGTGCTGATTGGCCTGACGCTGGTAACCGTCAGCGCTTTGGCGTTGATGACCGTCCAGCCGGCCAGCGCACAGTGCGGTTCGCAGGCGTCGTCCTGTAAGAACTGCCACGAGGTGCAGGGACAAATGCCCGTCAACAACGACGGCAGCGCCTGGCACACCTCGCACGCTTTTGGCGATTTCTGCTACATCTGCCACGCGGGCAATCAGCAGGCTACCGATAAAGCCGCCGCGCATACGGGCATGGTGCCGCCGCTGCAAGATGTTCAAGCCTCCTGCCAGCAGTGCCATGTGAACGACCTGCAAGAGCGCGCCCAGGTGTACGCGACCGCCCTCGGGGTGGAAATCGGCTCGGGAAGCGGCGAACAGGCTGCGGCGGGGAACGAACCGGCCGCTCCGGCAACGGAATCCGCTCCAGCCGCGGCAGCGACCGTCAGCAACTGCAACGAGGTCGTGGTGGATGATCCCAATCTGGTGGATTTCGCCGCGCACTATGAGCAGGTTGTCTTGGGCAAGCAGCCGGTCAATTGGGGCAATATGATTTTGCTGGGCATGATTGGGCTGATGGTAGTCGGCGGCGGCGGTTTCGTCGTCACCCGCGAGAAACTGGTCAATATCAAATTCGGCGACACGCGCGCTGTGGATGCAGAGTACCCCGCCGACGTGGTGGACATGCTGCCCAAGATTGCCGGGCTGAAGCCTGCTTCGCGCAAGGCGTTGAAGAACGTCCTGGAAACGAAGAAAGCCGAAAAAGTGCTGGATTTGCTCGACGAAGTCATCGAAAAGGATGAGGAGTAGACTATGAAAGCCATCTGGAATTACATCCGCAAGGATGAATGGTCTCCCTACGTTGCAGGCATTTTGCTGGGCGTGGTGGGCATTCTGGCGGTGTGGATCAACAACAGCCTGCTGGGCGCTTCGGGCGCGTTCGAGAACCTGGTGGGCATGATTGGCAAGGCGGTTGCACCGCAAGCCTTCGATAATATGTATTTCAACTTCATCATGCCGCCGGGCATCACCACCAACGTCATTCTGCTGGCGGGGATTTTCTTCGGCAGCATGATTGCCGCCATCACCAGCGGCACGCTCAAGTTCCGCGTGAACGACAATGAGCAGTGGAAGAAGGTCTATGGCCCGCAACTGTGGAAGCGCTGGCTGCTGCTCTTCGTGGGCGGCATCATTCTGGAATACGCGGCAGGGATTGCCGGCGGCTGCACCAGCGGTTTGGCTATTTCGGGCGGCATGCTGCTCGACCCGGCGGCTTTCCTGTTCATTGCGGGCATGTTCGCTTCGGGCATCGTCACCGCCAAACTCATCTACGGCAAGCGCTATTAGGAGGCAACCATGACTGCCTATATCGTTTCGTTCGTCCTCGGCATCGCTTTCGGCTTTGCGCTCAACAAAGCCGGGCTGACCAAGTATCACAAAATCGTCAACGTCTTCCGCTTTACCGATATGGCTGTGCTGAAATTCATGATGACCGCCCTGGTAGTCTCGATGAGCGGCCTGTATGCCCTGCGCGGGCTGGGACTGGTGACCTTCCCGGCGCCCCCGGCCACCTATGTGGTCGGCAACCTGGTGGGCGGACTCATCTTCGGCGTGGGCATGGCCCTGGCCGGTTACTGCCCCGGC
>Ga0209227_1000992_pt1 | contig 23116 bp, 16 predicted proteins | sample YNPBryantNP2012_FD_185815 | JGI IMG/M metagenome (GOLD analysis project Ga0209227, IMG submission 185815) | Anoxygenic and chlorotrophic microbial mat microbial communities from Yellowstone National Park, USA - YNP Bryant NP 2012 (SPAdes)... ...
AGTCATTGGCTGTGGGCTGGGCGGACTGGCCGGGGGGTTCTCCCCTCTGGATGCCCTTCGCCTGGGCGTGGGGATGATGTCCCGGGGCGAGGTGGGCCTGATTGTGGCGGCGATAGAACTGGAGAGCAGGCTGATCACCCAGCAAATCTTTGCGGACGTGGTGCTGGTCGTGCTGACCACGACCCTGGTGACGCCCATCCTGCTGCGGGCCCTCTACCGGAAGCCCGCCAGGCCGCGCATTGTGTGAGAGAGGTAATTCGGTTCAGGAGGGACGAATGGCCTATCTGGTAGTTCTGGTTCTGGACGATCCGGGTCAATGTCCGGATGTGTTGCGGGCATGGGACGAAGCGGGGGTCTCCGGCGTGACGATTCTGGAGAGTACCGGCCTCGGGCGGCTGCAGAGAGTCATCTGGGACGACTTGCCGCTGGTCCCCACAATGCGCGACCTGCTGGGCACCCGGGAACTCCACCACCGCACTTTGCTAACCGTCGTCCGCGATGAAGAGACAATGGACCGTGTGATTGAGGCGACCCAGCAGGTGGTGGGGGATCTGAACCAGCCCCATACCGGCTTCCTCTTTGCAGTTCCGGTTGTGCGCGTGCTGGGACTGGCGCGGCGAAGGTGAATTTAGAACACGGCACACACACTCGAGAGACGAATTTTCAGCAGTGAAGTCCACATAACATCCTCAGGATTACAGCACAAATTGCAGGACAAACTCTGCCCCAAGACCGGGGTTTTGATCCGGAACGGACGTGTGGTCACGCCCGAAGCCATCCTGGAGGCCGATGTGCTTATTCTGGGCGAGCGCATCGCAGCCCTGGGGCACGGCCTGCCAGAGATAGAGGATACCCTCACACTTGATGCCGGCGGATGTTACGTCCTGCCTGGCCTCATTGATTCGCACACCCACATCCGGCTGGATACCGGTATTTACAGGACGCCTGATGACTGGCTGACCGGCACGCGGGCAGCCGCGTGCGGTGGAATAACTACTGTAGTTGACTTTGCCACCCAGTCAGCTAGCCAGTCGCTTAGAGAGGCCATAGAAGCACGGCTATTCGAGGCACAGGATGCAGCGATTGATTACGCGCTTCACGTCATGGTGACCGGGTTGCCGGCAGGCCAGGAAAAAGAGCTTGAGACCCTGCTCGAACTGGGCACTCCAAGCATCAAACTCTACACCACTTACCGCCCCAACTATTACGCCGATGACGCGACGATCCTCCGCCTGATGCGGGCGTGTGCTGACTGCGGGATCGTTGCGCTGGTGCACTGCGAGAACGACGCGCTGGTCACCGCACAGACGGAGGCACTTTTAGCGGCGGGACAGAGCGGCTGGCGTTACCACGGACATGCCCGTCCTCCCTTGGCGGAGCAGGAGGCGATTCACCGGATCCTCTTTCTGGCGGAGGCCTCAGGATGCCCGGTCCACATCTGCCATTGCTCGACTGCCAGATCCGTCGCACTTGTGGCCCAGGCGCGTGGTGGGAGATTGCCCGTCTCCTGCGAGACCTGTCCACAGTACCTGCTGCTGGACAACACCGTCTATGATGGCCCGGAGCCATGGCGGTACATCCTCCAGCCGCCTCTGCGCGCGCCGGGGGAGCCGGGGCAGCTATGGGCGATGGTTGAGGCCGGCTTGGTGGATATGCTTGTCACCGACCATTGCGACTACACCGCTGCGCAGAAGCAGGCCTGCGATGATTTCACGCGCACACCGGGTGGCCTGCCCGGGGTGCAGACATTGTTGCCCCTGATGTTCACATACGGCGTGGCGCAGGGCCGCCTATCACTCCCTCGCCTGGTTGAGATGCTCTCCACCAACCCCGCTCGCATTTGGGGGCTGTGGCCACGCAAGGGCGCACTCTGGCCGGGTTTCGATGCCGATGTAGTAATCTACGACCCCCGGCCGGAGGGCATGGTGACCGCGCAGAACCTCCACCACCTGGCCGGCTACTCCCCCTATGAGGGCATGCGCATTCAGGGGCGGGTCAGGACGGTGATCTCCCGTGGTCGTATCATTGTCCAGGAGGGCGAATTCGTCGGCCGGAGCGGAGCGGGACGTTTTGTAAGACGGGAAGCACGGCCAGGAGCGCCTGCTTCAGACCCAGTGCCGTTTGATCATGGGGATCAGACGCCGGTAGAGAGGAATGGCAACGATAACCACCTCAGCGCATAGCACAAGCAGAGCGAAGATCACTGCCAGACTCCTCACATCTTCCAGGGCGATGATGGGAAGCAGAGGGGGGAGTGGAGTGCCCCGCTCGCCGGTGTATCTGAAAAAGGGGATGAACACCCCTGAGACGAACAGGCCAATACCCGTTCCGGCAGCCACGCCGAAAAGGGAGAGGAAAACATATTCCGCTAGCACCTGCATGATAAGCTGACCACGCGACAGGCCGATCGCATGCATCACGGCAAAGCTGTAGACACGCTCCTGAAGTGAAGCCAGGCTGTAGACGAGCAGAGCCAGGACAGCCATAAAAGAGGCGGCCAGGAACCCAACCGAGAGCGTGCCGAAGATACCCACCCGCTCCATCTTTGCCCGCTCTGTTGAGAGCATTGCCTGAGCGTCCCACACCGTGCCGGTCATGATCCGCGCCTGGCGCGGTACCGACTGCAAGACAGATTCCCCGGCGACCCCGGGCTTTAGTTTCAACCATATCCTGTGCGGCGGAGTCATACCGAGCAGCACAGAGATATAATCCAGATTCCCGATCAGAGCAGGCCCTTCCTCCTCATAGCAGGTGGGGAAATAATCATACGTGCCGGCGATAGTGAATTGTGATTGTACCACTGCCACATTGTCCAGGGCCACCACGACAAGAACGTGATCGCCCAGGCGCAGATTGTGCGCGCTCAGGAAACTCTGAGGTACCAGTACACCATCCTGCGCCAGGGCCAGCCGGTTCATCAACCCACCCAGTGGCTCACGGGCGAAATCACGGCGGAACCATGCCACGCGCGGAAAGTCCAGACGGTCAACGGCCAGAAAGCGTCCCCACACGTCGTTTGCAGAACTGAGATAGATGTGAGCCGCGAAATCCCCTACTCTGGTCACGTCAGCCACACCCTCGATCTCGCGGAAGACTGCCGGCTCAGGGATCCACTCGCCTCCTGTGTACTCCTCGCTCCCGCCGGGCGCCTCGCCTTCGCCCTCGCCCATAAGCCGCGGGGTGAAGACCAGATCGGTCCCCACACTGTAGTAGATACGATCAACCAGCCACTGGTCCAGACTTGATGCCATGGACATCGTGTAGACGCCCAAAGCCAGCGAGACGATGACCAACAACAGAGGCTTGACGTAATCCTGGCTGCGGCGCCCCAACTGGCGCAGAGCAAGATGAGCGGTGAGCCAGGGGGTGGGGTTGGCCAGCGCGTCAATCAAACGCATGACCAGGGGGAAGAGACGCATGGTCAACAGCGAGGCTGTCAACACAAACATGGCCGGCACCAGGATGAGCAGAGGGTCCTTATAGAGATCCTCAGGACGCCCGGTGACCAGACCGGCCAGCGAACCGCGCTTGTGTAACTGGTCGTAGGCGTAGACGGTGGGAAGAAGCAGCAGGAAATCGAGATAATAGCGCAGCCAGAAGGGGCTGCGCGACGGGCGGGCCCACTCCCGTTCCTCAATGACCAGGCTCTGCCGGGCAGCGCCAAGCGCGGGAAGAAGTCTGGCGAGCAGGGAAATTACCAGTGCCAGGACCGTGAGGTAAGGACTAAACCCCTGCAAAGAGAGGGGGAGGGGAGGCCGGCTGACGAAGGAGAGAAAACTGTCTGTATAGCCCATCAACCATGCCAGCAGCATACCGAAGGCGATGCCCAGCGGACAACCGATGATGCAAAGCAGCAATTGCTCCAGAAATGCAAGATTCAGAACACCGGAAATGGGCATCCCACGGCTGACGAAGATCACCGTCTCCTTTCGCTGCCACTGGGCGACGATAGCCAGTGTCAGAATGAGAAAGTAAAGCAAAATGCCAAAAGCGGGCAGGTTGAAGCTTAGCAGCAGGACGGTCAGGGTGGCGCTGCGCTGGACGAAATTGGCCAGCGGGTCGAGCGGAGGGGTATTCAGGCGGGCGCCGGGCAGGTATTTGTTGATAATGTCCACTCCCCGCCTGAAGCCCTCTATGTACCTGCTGGTGTCTTTGGTCACTAATTTGCTGTCATCAAGAATAATATGCCAGTTGGCTCCCCGAGTGCCGGATGGTATCAGCGGCTGGATAAATCTGATGTAATCCTCACGGCGCACCAACAACGCGCTGTCGAAAGCAGCGTCCGGGTCGCTGAACCAGAACTCACTCTTTGGATCAAGGGCCTCCCAGAACCCGACCAGGCGCACCGGTATCGGAGTGCCCGCAAGCGTGACGCTGACATTAAACACCTCGCCCGTATGGACGCCCATTTTCTGGACCAGCCGGTTGTGCATCCACACGTCGAGCACGTCACCGGATGCACCGTCCTCATCCATAGGGCTCCCCTCGACGATTCTCATATGGCCGGCAACGTCGGAAATGTACACCACCTCAACGCTTTCCAGGTATTCCTCGCCCGTAGCGTAGAGCTCTGCCTCGACCGGCCGAAGCATCATCCCGCCGCTGGAGACCTGGATGCCAACGTGCCGGATGGGAAGGCCCACCTCCGCCGAGAGGGTCCTGGCAACGTGATCTGCCAGCCTTTCCGCATCGTCAAGCCTCACCGGGTTACGTGTGGAGGGGAAGACGTACACAGCGGTGGAGAATGGCGGGCGGCCGGTAACGCGAGAAAACTCGGCCAGCTCCTGGCGCAGGATCACCCGATCCACTGCCTGAGAGAAGAACGAAGCGTTGGTAATCAGGCCAACCGCCAATACTACGCCCAGCAGTGCCAGAAGCGTCAGGCCGATATGATGGCGCTGGCGCTTCAACACCAGACTGGTCACTCCAAAAAGTATGTAAAGCGGACGCAGCGGGTTAAATCTTGCTCTCATATCACCAGATACAAAGGTCTCTGTAACTCCAGTAAGGCGCCTGAGCGGATGCTTCGGACCGCAGGCCTTTGGTCGGTCTGCGCCGACCGGCGCGCCGGCGCAGACCGATGCCCGGCGCGGAGCGCCCGAGAAGGCTGATCCCGGTCAGTCTGAAAGTTACCTGCAAATTATACACGAGCGGCGCCGCGCGCTAAGCTGCCCGGATAACGACCTCCGCTCCATCGAGGCCATCGGCCTGGGCGCGCAGACGAATCTCCCCGGGCTTTCCACATGACTTGATCACCACCAGGCAGCGCCCGCGATACGCCTTGCGCTGGTTGCCGCGATAGCGCTCGGTGCTGGTCGGGTTACTGTTGCCCACGGCGGCGATCTCGCCGGCCCCCTTGACGGTGAAAAAGATGGTGTGATCGGCGTGCGGGTGCACCAGCCCATCCCCATCCACGACCTCGACCGTGACGTAGCACAGGTCGCCTGCTTCGGCTTTGATGGTGCCCCGGTCCGGCGTCAGGCGGATGCCCGCCGGCTCACCGACCGTCCTGACCTCACATTCGGCGATGGACCGGCCAGCCGCATAACCGACCGCTTTCAGCGTCCCCGGCTCGTAGGGCACCTCGAAGGTGGCGATGAAACGTTCCTGGCGGGTCGTCGGTTTGACGCCCAGCGACCTGCCGTTCAGTAAGAGTTCGACCTGCTCGCAGGCCGAGTAAATGTCCACTTTGAATATCTGCCCCTCACGGCCCGGCCAGGTCCAGTTCGGCCACACGTCCGGCCAGCCCCAGTAGGTGGGGATCGGCGTCCTGCCCTCCGGGGGCGGCAGGTGCACGGCGACGTAGAGTTTGGTGCCGTTCCTCCACAGGACATCGCGGTAGAAGGACTGGGGCCGCTTGAAGCCGCACAGGTCAATGTCGCCGCAATTGGCCTGGTGCCAGGGGTACTCGCCGAGGAAGGAGAAGGGCTCGTCCTCGAAGCGCACGCGCCCGATCCCGGCCTCGCCCAGATAGTCCAGCGCCGTCCAGACGAAATCGCCGAGCACGTGGTCGAGTTCCAACACGCTCATCCAGTTGTCGAACGCCTCTCCGGGGGCGGATTCGGTGCCGATGATCATGCGCCGGGGGTGGCGCTCGTGGTCCCGGCGATACTGGCGCCACTGGTAGTTGTAGCCGCCCACGTCCAGCGCCGCAAAGACGCCGTCCGTGCGCGACCAGGCCGACTCGTCACTCTCCGGGAAGCCGAAGCCGTTGATCGCCGCCGTGACGGGCCGCGTCGGGTCCACCGCGCGCACGTGATCGGCCAGCATGCGGGCCAGGCGGGCGCCCTCGGGCCAGCCCCGCTCGACCAGTTCGTTGCCGATGCTCCACATGATGATGCTGGGATGGTTGCGGTCGCGGTAGAGCATACTGTCGAGATCGCGCTGCCACCAATCGTCGAAACTCACGTGATAGTCGTGAGGGTTCTTGCCGTCGCGCCAGCAGTCGAAGGCTTCGTCTATGACGAGCATCCCCAACCGGTCGCAGGCGTCCAGGAAGGCCGGCGCAGGCGGGTTGTGGGCGCAGCGGACGGCGTTAAAGCCGCTGGCCTTGAGCAGTTCGACCTTGCGCGCCTCCGCGCGGTCGTACGAAGTCGCCCCCAGCACGCCGTTGTCGTGATGCACGCAGCCGCCCTTGAGCTTGAGCGGCCGGCCGTTGAGCAGGAAGCCGGTTTCGGCGTTGAAGTGGAGACTGCGGATGCCGAAGGTCGTCGTGGCCGTATCTACGACCTCCCCGCCGACGAGCACCCCGGTCTCCAGCCGGTACAGGTGCGGCGTATCCGGCGACCAGAGTTGGGGACCGGTCACCTCCACATCCTGCACGTATTCGTGCCGACCGCCGGCGCCGATTTCCGCCTTTGATTCGACCGTCCCGACAGAAGTCCCATCGGGGGCAATGATGCGCGAGCGCACGGTGGCCTCACACGCTGCCTCCGACTCGTTCTCGACCGTGGTGCGCACCCGCACCAAAGCCCGCTCCGGCGAGACCTCCGGCGTGGTCACGTAGACGCCCCAGTGGGCCACGTGCACCGGCTCAGCGACCATCAGCCAGACGTGGCGGTAGATGCCGGAGCCGGAGTACCAGCGGCTGTTGGGCTGGCAGGTGTTATCCACCTGCACCTTCAGCAGGTTCTCGCCGCCGACGTTGAGGTAGGGCGTGAGGTCGTAGTGGAAACTGGTGTAGCCGTAAGGGTGGCGGCCCAGGAAACGCCCGTTCAGCCAGACCTCGGCGTTCATATAGACGCCCTCGAACTCGATGAATACTTTCTTTCCGCGCCATTCTTCCGGCGCGACGAAGCGCTTATGATACCAGCCCATACCGGTGGGGAAGTAGCCGCCGGCGGCGCCGGCCGGGCTGGCCGGATCGCGGTCGAGTTCGATGCTCCAGTCGTGCGGCAGGTCCAGCAGCCGCCAGGACGAGTCGTCAGGTTCGTGCCAGCGGCTCCCCGGATAGTCTCCCAGGTGGAAACGCCATGCGTGGTCGAAGCATTGTTTTTGCATCTTGGCCTCCTTAAGTGTTGCGTGTTGCGTGTTGCGTGTTGCGTGTTGCGTCTTCGCGGGCCAGTGTATCAAGGAACGCCTGTACCTGCTCCGGGTCCTGGAACTCCGGGCCGGGCTGTATCCAAAACATAAACCCCCGCCCGCCCAGGTTCTTGACGATGTGCAGCGCCCCCTCAGGGGTAACGGATACCTGGCACAGTTTGCCACCGTCGCGGATGCGCTTCAGCAGGGGCAGCCACTGTTCCGGCGGCGGCTGCCCGTCGCCGGGCACCCACTGGATGCCGCGCAATCGCGGGATCGAGAGCAGCAGGTCCAGGTGCGGGATCTCCCCTTTGCCGTCCAGGTGGTAAAAGGCGTGGTCCAGGTGCTCGCAGCAGGCGACGAGATCGGGGAGTACGAAGCGCTCGAACATGGCCGGCGAGATCATGTACGAGAAATCGCATTGCAGCATATAGGTCTTGCCGGGGGAAAAGAGCGGTGTCCAGCAGGACGTGCCGCGGCAGGCCGGGCGGATGATCGCGTCCAGTTCGTCGTAGTAGCGCAGCCACAGGCCGGTGATCTGGCCCGCCAGCCGCTCGACCTCCTCCGGATGGTCAACCAGGTCGAGGAGCAACGCTTCGGTACTGCGCAGCGAGGCCAGTATGTCGAGATTCCCGCCCAGGTCAGTGTACCCTACGATCAGCCGATCCCCATACCGCTCGACCGCCGCGGCGGTCAGTTCCTTCACCCGCTTCCACCAGACGTTTTCGGCGTCGTAAACCGGGGACAGGGCGCGGATGTCCGTCGGCCTGGCGGGTGTGAACCAGACTGTTTCCGAAGGGCTGGTCACGCTGTGGACGTTCGCGCCCAGGAAACCGGCCACGATGCCGGGGCCAAAGTTGATCCACATCCAGGGAAAGGCGTCAGCGTAGTAATGCTGTGCGGCCAGGAGCGGCTCGTAGCGGTCGAGCACCTCGTGCGCGGGCATGTCCAGCGGGTAGTTGCTCATGTAGGCATAGGGCCACTCTGCAAGCGGCCCGGTCACGCTCAGGTAGACCAGAGGGCGTTCCAACTCGCCGGCCCACCAGGCCAGCGCATCGCGCTCCACGCGCTCCCAGTCTGCATCGGTGAAATTCAATGCCGGTCTCTTCATTATCGGTATGTCCTGATAGGGGCTTGTATCTGGACTCGGACCTTAAAAACCTCGCATAACTTGCCAGGAATCAGCAGGGATGGCATGCTAATTCCTGGAAGGGCAAGGTGTGAGCTAACAAAAGTACCTCAAAAGGTAACTATTCAGCCTGCCCATGCAGTGCCGTGCGGACCACAGTCCGCACGAGGCAGATACTGCAAAAGCTGGCTACACTGAGGCACCCGCAAATGGCTCAGATGGCCTTCGGGGGTAGGTAGGGGTACCTATACCAGCCCCTACCCCTTTTGGGCCTTCGTCCTGCGTCGGCGCAGGCCGACGCCCGGCACAGCGTGCCCAGGAAAGCTGATTTCCAATCAGCGCATAGCGGCAGGCCAATCGGGCAGGTAGTTGCCGCATTTTAGGGATTGACCTGGCCGTGAAGGCCAAACACCGGGCAATCCTCGCTGATGAGCGGGGGCAGTTCATAAGCTTATTTACGCTGTGCCGTGCGGGCAGGGTAAGCTGTTGCCTGATATGACTGCAGGCAGTATAACACACTCTCCAGGGAGTTGTCAAGACACTCCCGCGCCCGGGGTGTCCGTTACTTTTTGCACGAAATATTGCAGGATAACTGCTCGCAGTTGTCTTGCAAAGCGGCCTGGGTCGGGTGGATGCAAAAATATGACGGACACCCGTGACCAGGGTGTAGGGCAACTGCGAGCAGTTGCCCTACACTGTGGTCATCCGTGACGACGTCAGACGCGGTGTGGAGACCGGCCCGAGCCGGGTGGATGCAAAAATATGACGGATACCCCCGCGCCCAATTGATTGACACAGTGTACGGTTGGGTGTATACTGGCCGCCAACACGAGGTGACCGTCACCTGGCTGACCGCGTTCATCCCTTTCACTTTGAGCCACCATTGCCCCCCTTAATCTGACGCACCGTCGTCAGGCTGCTCCAGAAAGCGAGGTGTGAATATGAAGCCGAGAATCCTATACTATCTGATCGTTTCGGTAGCTATGATTGCCAGTTGCACCGGTTTGTTTTTCCTGACAATGGACTCGCCGCCGGCCTCCTCTTCCGCGCCGCTCGCCCCACATACCCCTCTGGCCGACAACCCCAATCCCCCCACCGCAACTGTCAAGCTCATCTTCATCCACCACTCCTGTGGCGAAAACTGGCTGGCCGACGACAACGGCGGTCTGGGCACCGCGCTGCGCGACAACAACTATTTCGTCAGCGACACCAATTAAGGATGGGGGCCGGATGCGATCAGCGACCGCACGGATATTCCCGACTGGCCAGAATGGTTCGTCGGCTCCAACGCGCTCACCTACACCACCGCCCTCTATACCGAATACAACCAGAACTCTTCCTACTCCCGCCTGGCCTCCGATCCCGGCGGGGAAAACCAGATTGTCATGTTCAAATCATGTTTCCCCAACTCAGACCTGGAAGGCAACCCCGACGACCCGCCGCTCGCCACGCCGGATGATTCGCTCACCGTCGCCAACGCGAAGGCGGTCTACAACGCGCTCCTGACCTGTTTCGCCACCCGGCAGGATAAGCTCTTCATCGTCATCACCGCGCCGCCGCTGGCCGAAGGGGATACAACCGCCGCACATGCCGCCAACGCGCGCGCCTTCAACAACTGGCTGGTGAACAACTGGCTGACCGGTTACACGCACCACAACGTCGCCGTCTTTGATTTTTACAACGTAACTATTCAGCCGATTGAAATCGCCCTCTTCAGGCGCTTCGCGCCAGGTGTCGGCCTGCGCCGACACTCTGCCTCTGATGGTGCAGCAAGGCAGGGGCGATTGATTAATCGCCCGTACCTGGCGAAGGCCGACCAATGGCCGCAGGCCCAAAAGGGTGTACGGGCGAGGCGCGCCTCGCCCCCTACAGTCACCGCCTGAATAGGGTGTACGGGCGAGGCGCGCCTCGCCCCCTACAGTCACCGCCTGAATAGTTACTTTACAACGTCCTGACCTCCAACGGCGGCGATGCCAACACCAGCGACTACGACCAACGTCCCATTGGAAACCACCACTACTGGACGGGTAGTATGGTCACGCACACACAGACGCTCGCCAATAACTACTCGGCCTATCCCGGCGCTTGTAGCGCTTCTATCAAGCGAGTGTATCAAGCTGTGGCATATAACTGTGGCTGTGATTCTGGATTGTGATATAATATGTCCTGCTTTTCCGTCCAGACCGTCGTCCGTGTGGGTTGTGACCCGCGCAGCACAGTAAAACGTTACAAGAGTAATCCCAGGGAGTATTGATATCGTTTATGTGGCGTATCCTGATATTGTCGCTTTTAGTGGGATCTGGCCTGCTATTGGCAGGCTGTGGGGAAAAGCCCCTGCTCAGCGAAGTCTCCTTCTCATCCGGGCATATCACGCCCAATGCCGATCACGACACCGATGTACTGGTGATCACTTACCGTCTCAACAGAAGTGCGGAGGTCTCCATCTATTTCGAGGACCAGAACGGCAGACGTTACTACTTCCGCAACCGGGTTCGTCACGCTCCTTCTGTTGATGAGCCTTATCAGGTCTATTTCGCCGGTGTGGTGGATGGTTACACGCTGCCGGGAGAGCGTTTTGAGGGGTTCTCCGTGACTAAACGAGTGCTCCAGGACGGCAATTATACCTGGGTGGTGGAGGCAGTTGACTCGAAAGGCATCACCGAACGGGTCACCGGCATACTTACCATCGCCCAGGCCGATACGGCCCTTCCTGAGCTACGCGGTTTCAGCGTCTACCCGCCCGTGTTCAGCCCCAATCGGGACGGCATCGCCGACCGGGCCACCATCAACGTGGATATCAAAAAGGATGTGGAGGAATGGTCAGTCTACCTTATGGATGCTACAGGAGCACGTTACTACGTCGAGTGTGCCGAGGCAGCCACACCGCGTAACGAAGCGGGATGGCATCCCTGCGATTATGATGCCGGAGTTGACCGTGGCGCAGACCCTCCTCCTGACGGGACATATACTGTGGTGATAGAAGCACGGGACGCGGTGGGACAGTGGACCAGGGCCACCAGCACGCTTACCATCGAAAACGGCGGCGTGCCGCGTGGCTACATCCTGAACGGCGAGGTAGAATGGTCAGCGGGGACAATTCCTCTTGGTGAGACGCTCTATTTCACACTGACGGTCGAGAACGACGGCGTTGTTCCCTTACGTACCAGTGGTCCTCCACCTGGCACCGTTTACAGAAGCGACCAAAACTATGCCACACTGAAAGAGTACGAGCAATCGGGCGCCTTTCGGGTGGGCATCCATTGTGAGACCAGCCCGATAGATCATCCATGGCGATGGGCGGTCGGGGGGCCGGAGGACCTGGTTGCCGACGACGAAGGACATCTCTACCTGCCCGCCGGTAAACGGGCCGTGGTCACGGGAGGCATCCGCTTTGTGGACTATGTCAGGGCCCGCAATCCTCAGTATTGCTATGCCTCCCTCATCCACGAGGATGTGGAAATCTCTATGGTGAACTATAGAGTGGATCCGGTGTTCCTGAAGATTCAGGTACCCTGAGGCCACCTGAAATCGGCCCTTTGGGCGCTTCGCGCCGCGCGTCGGCGCATGGTAGGGGCGCAGCGCGCAGCACCCTGCGCCTCTATATTCGGCGTCAGGCAGACGTTTTTTGAGGCATCCCAAAGTGTCAACCAGTTTCACGGAGAAAAATGGATTAAGGAGCTAAAATGAACAAAAAGCACTGGATTGGGCTGGCAGCAGCAGCGCTGGTTTTGGCCACAGTGGCCTGTAATATTGGCGTGAAGACAACGCCGCAACCACCACCTGCTCCAACATGGCCTCCAACCAACACGCCCCGGCCGAGGACGTCCATGCTACCAACCGATACGCCCTGGCCGAAGACATCCGTGCCACCGGCCGACACACCTGTCGCCGGGGCATCCCTGGAAATAACCAACGAGTCGGGAGTGGACGTATGGCACGTCTACATCTCTCCCAGCCAGGCCGAGGGATGGGGAGAGGACTGGCTGAAGGGCGATGTCATCCGCGCTGGCGCAACCTATCTCATTACAGGCATCCCTGAGGGCCTGTACGACATAATGGCTACTGATGAGCACGATAATCAAATCGAGGTCTGGTGGGATGTGCAAATTGAAGGGGAAATGACCTGGACAATTACCGGTTCGGCGTCCCTTACCATCGCTAATAATGCCGGCGAGGCGATCGCCCACATCTACATCGCCCATCCCGAGGATGAGAGCTGGGGAGAGGATTGGCTCAGAGAGGTGGTCATTGAACCTGGCGAGGAGTACACGGTTGGTGGTATCCCCCCTGGAACTTACGATATCAGGACCACCGACGCCGATGATGAGAGCATCGAAATAGTCTACAACGTGGAGCTGGCCGGTCAGCAGCGGTGGACGGTGATGGGTCAGACCCCGCTCCCGGCTAACGCCGTACTCCGCTTCGAGGATGATTTCTCGGACAATCGGAATAACTGGGGAGGTAATCTTGAAACCGACGAGGTTTTCTACATGAACCCCGCTGACGGCCAGTATTGCATCCTTATCAAAAGCGATCACTACACGGCATGGGAGTGGTATGAGCCTTTCCGTACCGATCAGTTCGTGGCGGAGGTAGCCTGTACAATTTCGGGAGCAGCGGACGCCAGTTGTGGCCTGGGCTTCGGGCCTGACGGTGACAATATTTACTGGTTTGAGGTCTCCCCCTCGGACCAGACCCTGGCGCTGTTCGTGCTGGAGCATGGGGAGTGGCAGGATAACCTGCTGGATTGGACCACCTCCAAAAACATCTCTCCCCATGGCAAAAACTACCTGAGCATGCAACGGGTCGGAGGAGTGGTTTCGCTTTTCGTCAATGGCGTACTGGCGGGAGAAGTGGAAAGCGACCTTTTCCCGACCGGGCGGGTAGGTCTGGGAGGCTCAACTTATAGCGAGGGGAACGCCACCATTTGCCTGGACGATTTGCGCGTGTGGCGACTGGAATAGTAACCGTGCTATGGAGCCATTACCGGGTCTGAACAGCTTAAGCAATGTCACCCGCCGGGTGGATGTATATACGGACGGAAGCTGTGAACCGAATCCCGGGCCAGGAGGGTGGGGAGCGATCATCCGGTGGGAAGATCGGGAATGGGTGCTCAGCGGCAACGATCCTGCCACGACTAACAACCGTATGGAATTGCACGCTGCCGCTGCCGCACTGGTCCTGCTGGAGGGATTGCTTGGCCCATGCGAGGTCACCGTGCATACTGATTCTGAATACCTGCGCCTGGGAATCACCACCTGGATAGACGAATGGGTGAGCCGGGGCTGGCGCACTGCCGACAGGCAGCAGGTCAAAAATCAGGACCTCTGGCGCCTCCTCTACCGGCTGGCACGTACCCACAAGGTGAGCTGGCACTGGTTAGAGGGACACGCCGGCCATCCCCTCAACGAAAGAGCCGATCGGCTGGCAGCTCAAGCACGGGAGATGCGCGGTTCGGGATGGGGCATCCGGTGATGAAGCTGCCCTGGCCGCTGGCATGGGGATGTGCGATCATCATACTGGCGACCGCCTGCACCAGCCCGGCAGGTGGATGGATTGCTCCAACCCCCGCCGGGATTTCCGATGGCAATGGCCGGGAGGGCGGAACTATCAGCACTACCGGGCCCATCAGTGGTATGTCCACGCTCTCTCCTACTCTCACCACTCCCAATACCTGGACAGGCACCCCCACCCCCAACCCGACCCCGATCGGTTACGTCCCGGGTACAGGGGTGGAGTCTTACGTTGTGCAACCCGGCCAGACACTGGGCTGGATCGCGTTGGTGTTTGGATGCACTGTCGAGGAGATCGTTGCCGCGAACAAACTGGCCGATGCAAACAGCATAACCGCCGGCCAGACACTCATCATCCCGGTGAGTGCCACAGAAGTAGGGCCATCGCTTAAACTGGTGCCGGACAGCGAGATGGTTTATGGCCCCGCATATATAAACTTTGACCTGCCCGGTTTTATCGCTGCACAAGGAGGCTACCTGGCCGGCTATACCGAGGAGGTAGAGGGCAATGTACTGAAAGGAGCGGAGATTGTGCAACTGGTCTCCCGGCGCTTCAGCGTGGGGCCGCGTGTGCTTCTCGCGCTCCTGGAGTTGCGCTCGGGATGGGTGACCGATCCCCGGCCGGCTCCCGAAACGCTGAGCTATCCCCTTGGCTATGTTAAAGAATATCACGAGGGACTTTTCCGGCAACTGAGCTGGGCTGCGTCCAGTCTCAACGAGGGCTACTATGGGTGGAAATGGCGCAGGCGTGGGACTTTACGCCTGGGCGACGGCACCCGCGTGGCCATCGCGCCGGGACTCAATCCAGGCAGCGCGGGAGTGCAAAACTGCCTGGCCGGCCTGTCCGCTTCTCTGGAGGAGTGGCAGACGCTGGTGAGCCCCTCTGGTTTCTCCGCAGTCTATGAGCGCCTGTTTGGTAACCCCTTCGCTTACGCGGTCGAGCCACTGGTGCCCCCAGACTTGGCACAGCCGGAGCTGTGTCTGCCGTGGGAAGCCGGCCAGACCTGGTACTTCACCGGGGGGCCGCACGGAGGTTGGGGGAACGACAATGACCGCGCCGCGCTTGACTTTGTCCCGGGTGAGAGAGAGTTGGGCTGTGCTCCCTCCTCCGCGTGGGCTACCGCAGCCGCGAGCGGACTGGTGGTGCGCAGCGAGCACGGCGAGTTGGTGCTCGACCTGGATGGCGATGGCTTCGAGCAGAGCGGATGGGTGTTGTGTTACCTGCACCTCTACGACGCAGGCCGGGTGGCGGCCGGTACATTCGTGCAGCGTGGCCAGCGTCTGGGACGCCCATCTTGCGAAGGAGGATACGCGACCGCGACCCATCTCCACTTCGCCCGTCGCTATAATGGCGAGTGGATACCTGCGGGCGAAGGCAATGTACCGATGACGCTGTCGGGATGGGTCGTCCACAGTGACGTAATGCCCTACGAAGGTACTATGACACGGGACGATGAGGTGCGCACTGCATGTGAGTGCTGGGAGGACGAGGTTAACGGCCTGCTCTCCGAGTGTGCACCCTGAAACGGCATAACCCTATTAACCCTTGCAGGAGCAGAAGATGAGGCGCGGGCAACATTATGTAGTAGCAGCTCTGATCGGCGGGCTTTTGCTACTGAGTGGCTGTGCTTCCAGGATAGTAACCATCACGGTCACCGTTCCTCCGGAGACGGTTGTGGTCACGGCGACCCCTCCTCAGTCGCCGCTTCCCAATCCTCTTCCATCACCTGAGACGCTGACCATCTGTGTGCTGGGAGAACCAGACACCCTTTACCTGTACGGCGGCTCCTGGCTGAATTCCACCCGCCATGTCATGGAGGCATTGTACGACGGCCCTGTAGATTATCTGAATTACGTCTACCGGCCGGTGATCCTGCAAAAACTACCTGCGCTTGCCGATGGTGACGCCATAACCCGTACCGTACGCGTATGGCGGGGCAGCCGGGTTGTTGACGTAGAGGGCAATCCGGTGACACTGGAAGAGGGGGTCGTGGTGCTGCCCTCAGGTTGCCGCTCCGAAGAATGCGCTGTCGAATTCACGGGAGAACCGTTGTTGATGGACAGAATGGAGGTCGTCTTCGCACTCAAAGAGGGCGTCACATGGGCAGATGGCACTCCCCTCACGGCGCATGATTCCGCCTTCGCTTTCAAAGTGGCATCCGACCCGGCTACGCCCGGCAGGCGTTATCTGGTCGAGCGTACAGCCCACTACACGGCTCTTGATGAGAGGCGCGTCCGCTGGACCGGCCTGCCAGGCTTCATACCCTCTACCTATTTCCTCAACTTCTTTCCTCCTCTCCCCCGCCATCAACTTGAGAAGTACGCACCGAAAGATTTGCTCCGCATAGACGAGACCAGGCGCTACCCGCTTGGGTGGGGACCTTTTTACGTTAAGGAATGGGTTCGTGGGGACCACCTCACACTCGAACGCAACCCCAATTATTTCCGGGCCTCGGAGGGATTGCCTCTGCTTGATCAGGTGGTGTTCGTCTTTACGTCCGGCGCCCCGGAAATGGTCGCTCGCCTGCTGGCTGGTGAGTGCGATATCGGCACCCACGATGCCGACCTTGAGCCTTACCTGTCCCTGCTGCTGCAGGCCCAACAACAGAACCTGCTCGAGGTCGTTTTATCTATCAGTAACGGCTGGGAACATCTTGATTTCGGCATCGTCCCTGCGGCGGATTACCGCCGGCCTGATTTCTTCGGGGATGTGCGGGTGCGTCAGGCAATCATCCAATGTATAGACCGGCAGGCGATCGTGAACGAGGTCACCTACGGGAGCAGCGTTGTCCCGGACAGCTACCTGCCACCAGAGCACCCGCTATATGCTGGCGTTTATCTGCTGCACTGGGGTTACAATCCGGAGGAAGGGCAGGCTTTACTTGAAGAAGTCGGCTGGAAGGATACCGATGGGGATGGTGTACGTGAGGCCAGGCAGGTGAAAGGGGTGCCAGCCGGCACCCCTTTCGAGGTCTCCCTGCTGGTGCCGATGGAAAGCCCATCCTCGCAGCAGTCGGCGCGTATGATCAAAGCCCACCTGGCCGATTGCGGCATCCGTGTCAACCTGGAGCTACGTCCGGCGTGGGAACTTTATGCTGACGCCCCGGAAGGGCCGCTGTTCGGGCGCCGGTTCGACCTGGCTGAGACCACCTGGTGGTTTGACTTCGAGCCGTTGTGTGGACACTACACTTCTGTCGAGATACCCGGGGACGGTAAAGCCTATGGGGAGAACGTGACCGGTTACAGCAATCCCGATTACGATGCGCTATGCCGAAAAGCGCTGCTGGCTCTTCCGGGCACCCCCGACTATGAGACATATCACAAACAGGCTCAGATCATCTTCTCGCAGGAGCTCCCCGCAATTCCGCTGTTTATGCGGCTGCGAGCAGCCATCATCCGCCCCAATTTGCTCAACTTCGCCCTGGATCCAACCTCACCGAGCGAGCTGTGGAATATTGAAATGCTTGACGTCAGGTAACTATGCGCTGAGAAGTCACACCTCTTGGGCCTGCGGCCGCTGGTCGGCCTTTGCCGACCAATACTCTCAGATGCACGCATAAGGGTTGTCGGCGAAGGCCGACAACCGGCACGAAGTGCCCGGGGAGGCCGATTCCAATCGGCCTGAATAGTTACAGGCCAGCGCGCAGCTCAGCCAGGGTTTTGAGAGTCAGCAAGCGCTATATCTGCATATACTCCCCGGTACTCTTCTGGCAAGAGCGCGGCGATACGGCGCATAATCATATCAGTGTACTCATGCAGCTTCTTGCCCCGTACCGGGCCTGTTTCCGGCAATCTGAACGGCTTGCCGATCACCACCCGCACAAAGGTACGACGTAGTTTGGGCAGATTGCGCTTCATCTGCTCCGTACCGACAAGCCCCACCGGCACGATCGGGACATCTGCCCGGGTAGCCAGGTAGGCCGCGCCGACCTTACCGGGTTGTAGCGCGTAGCGGACTCTGGCCCGCGTCCCCTCCGGTGCCATTCCCAGCACCTCACCCCGCTTCAGAACTTCCATGGCCCCGCGCAATGCCCGGCGGTCTACCTCTCCCCGCCGCACCCAGACTGAGCCCATTATCGTGAGCAGCAGAGCATAGAAGGGGTTACGCTTATGCTTGGAAGCAGCCATGGCTCTGATCGTGTGGGGGCATACTGTAAGCAACACCGGCGTGTCGAAGACCGAGAGATGGTTTGTTACCATGATGTACGGAGGCTGCTCCGGTATATTCTCCAGCCCGATGTGCTCCCGGATCGTAAACAGGTCCAGAAAAAAGTTTGCGATGGCGCGTACAGTCCGGTAAACCAGATTCATCCCTGAATTTTCTGCCTCCTTTCTGATCTGACATACTTTAGCTGGCGACCTCAGTCGGCGTGGGCAGACAGTCAGGTTACACCACTATTCGCTCCACACCCGACCTACCGCAACAACGTTGAACTCCGCCGGCTCGCCGCCGAAGCAGGTCAGCTCCACTCTGAATGGCGCGGTGGCCCCAGGGCCAAGCGGTTCATCCAACATAACCCCGGCCATCCTGAAACCCGTGACCTGCCCATGCGCGTCATAGGTCGTAACGATCACATTGATATCGCCGGCAGAACGGTCTGAGCTGGCGTTCTGGATCACGCCTTCCACCAGAAATTGGGCCTCCGAGGGTCGCCCCTGCGCTTCAACCACAGCGATGGGCACATACATTGCGGCCAGTGCGTTCACCGTCTCAGCGCGCAGTACGGTCACTGCCGGGCCGGCCCACTCTGTCGGCGGGGCGGTGAAGAGGGCGCTGAAAGGCGAACTCTCCGCAGGGAGGATGATGTCGGATGGTACGAAGGCGGGAAGTTCGCTCAATTTCTGACCGGCTGTGTCCAGAAGCGCCACGCGCACCTGAATATTCATAATGGGCGCGGGGTTGGTGTTGAGCAGTTCCCCCAGACATAGCAGGCTACCTGCCGGCGTTTCGTACATTCCTGTGCCCCGCACCTCAACAGGCAGCGGTGTGGGCGTGGGCATCAGACCGGACGATGGCAGATCGTACTGCTCTTTAGGCGGTATAATCAATTGCTGCCCGATTCTGAGAAACTGGGGGTTGGCAAGCTGGTTAACCTGCTGAAGCGCTTCTACGCTCACCCCATACTTGTATGCAATGGCTCCCAAAACATCCCCTTCCTGCACGACGTAGATGATGGGGGTAGGAGTTACAGTAGGAGTGGCCGTGGCGACCGGCGCCACGCGGGTTGCAGCCACGGTACGCGGCGCCGGCAGTGTGATGGGCGCCAGAGTATTTAACGGCGACGGGGTCGGTGACGGCACAGGCGTGATGACGGTGCCGCCGCAGGCTGCCCCAAAAACTAGCATCAGCACCGGTGCGAGCAAGACGAGCACCTGCCTCCTCAGGCAGAGGACTCCTGGTGTATAAATAGCTTCAGGTGACGGCAGAAAACCGTCACCTGAACCCCTCATTGCTCGACTCATCCTACGCCACGTCCGCTCCAGACCAGCACACGGCAATGATAAAGAGTTTCGCTACCCCTCCAGGTCGAACAGCATATCCAGCAGCCTTTCTTCCAGCTCTTCCACCAGCCCGGTATCACCGTTCGCGCGAGCCGCCTCGACCTCGGCGATCAAATCCTCCAATTCCTCACGCTCTGCCGGCTTCAGTTCGTCTCTGCTCAGCAACTGTCTGGCCCGCCTGAGCAACACGGAATCCTCCGGTTTGGTCACCGTCTCCGCCATCCACCTGCGTGCCTGGAGGATTTCGCTCTCGCTGAGGCGCGCTTTGGAAGCCTCCACGGTTATCTCTTTCTGCTGGCCGGTATAGCGATCCCTGGCAGTTACTTTCAGGATGCCGTTGACATCCAGATCGAAGCGCACGGTCACTGTGGCCGGCTCGCCGGGTCGCTCAGGTTTGAGGCCGTGAATGAGGAACTTGCCCAACAGCGTGTTCTCCGAGGCAATCTGACTCTCCCCCTGGTAAACCGCGATCTCAACCGTGTCCTGATCGGGATAGACTGTGGAGTAGACCTCTTCTTTAGTCACAGGGACGGTGGTGTTGCGGCGGATGATCACACTGTAACGGTCCGGGATGATGCGCCCCATACGTATTTCGGCTACCTGGATTCCCAAAGAGTGGGGCGTCACGTCCACCAGAATGGCGTCTATAGGCACGCCGTCAATGATGGCGGCCTGTACACCTGCACCCAGGGCAACAGCCTCCTCCGGGTTTATTGACATATGAGGTTCTATGTCCAGGTAGTTCGCTACCAGTTCCCAGACGGCCGGTATGCGGGTGGAGCCGCCAACCAGGAGCACCTGGCTGATGTCATCCGCAGTGACGTTGGCGTCCTTCAGCACGTGGTCCACTGAGTCAAGCGTCTGGTCCAGAAGGTCCCGTATCGCCTCGATGAATTCGTGGCGGCTGATCTCATATTCCAGATGGAGGGGCACGCCCTTCTTTTCCGCGATGTACTCTTCCCTGAGCCAGGCGAAGGGATGAGAAGAAAGCTCGATTTTGGTCATCTCGGCGGCGCGGAGAAGGCGCGCCCAGGCCCGGCGATCCTGGCGCAGGTCCACGCCATGCTCTTTCTCGAAGCGGTCGGCGACCAGTTCTGCCAGGCGCAGGTCAAAATCATCCCCACCCAGTCTGGTGTTGCCGTGGCTGGCGCGTACCTCGACGATGCCCCCCATCAGTTCTACAAGCGAAACATCAAATGTTCCTCCGCCCAGGTCGTAGACAAGGACAAGCTGGTCCTCAGCTTTGTTCAGTCCATAGGCCAGAGCTGCGGCGGTCGGTTCGTTGATGATACGGCGCACATCGAAGCCCGCGATCTGACCGGCATCCCGGGTCGCCTGGCGCGCGGCGTCCGAGAAGTAAGCCGGCACGGTGATCACAGCCTCGTTCACTTCGCAACCAAGGTTGCGTTCAGCGATGTTTTTCAGTTCACGCAGGATGAATGAGGAAATCTCCTGCGGGGTGAACTGCCGCCCACCCAGTTGCACGCGCAGATCGGTGCCCATGGAACGCTTGATGGAGCGGACCGTGTTTTCCGGATACAAAATGTACTGGTTGCGCGCAGGTGTCCCGACCAGCCATTGACCATTCGGCGAATAACCGACTACCGAGGGGATGATACGCTCTTCGCCGTTAGGAAGCATGCGGGGCATACCATCCTGCACGATGGCAACACCAGAGTTGGTGGTGCCCAAATCTATACCTACGATCATATCTTTCTCACCTCACGACTAATCTGTCCCGGCCTCAGACTCCGGCCGGTATACGATCACTTCTGCATAGCGGAGTACCCCGGAGGGGGTACGGTAGCCACGGCGTTCCTCGGCCACGATGGTGCCCGGTGCGCCCTCACCCACCTTGGAGGTAGCGACGGCGACGTGGAGGTACGGGTCAAACTGATGTCCGACGGTGGGGATAGGAGTGACCCCGCAGGCCTTCAGGATGGCCAGCAGCCGCTCTCTTAGCAGGCGCAGGCCATCCAGCCAGCCAGCCAGTTTGGCCCGGTCGGCTGGCGAGAGAATGATCGCCTGGGCCGCAGTGGGCGGATTGGGCGAAGTGCGCAACACCTCAGCCGCTCGATCCCTCATCTCCAGGTAGCGCTGCCCACTGGCGATGGCGTGCTCCAGACCGTCGAGTACCGGCAGGAAAGCCTCCAACAACTCCATTTCCCGGGCGGCCACCCGGGCGCGCACGAGTTCTTCCACCAGTTGGTCACGTTGTTCCTGAGCAGCCCGGAGCCCGGCGAGCACCTCTTCCCAGCGTGTGCTTTGCTCTTCGACCAATGCATTGGTCTTGAATTGAGTCTTGCCCAGGCGACGGATTTCCTTCTCTAATTCCTCCAGTGTGCTCTCGGAAGGGGCTTTAGGGCCCAATGAAGCATCTATGTCCTCTTCCAGCCGTGTCAGTAATTTGCTTAAAGTCTCCCACACTTGACGACGCTCGCTCATACCTGAACCGGCCTGTAATCTGCCCGAAAATCCGTCCGTCCCAGATCACCGTGTTGCTGGAGCAGCAGCCAGATGTCCCCGCTATGGACCTCCAGAGCAAGTCTGTTGACATGCTTACGTGGCTGCCACGGGGCAGGGGGACGGAACAGGAAAAGGTCTGTTTCGGCCTTGGCCTCAGCGGTGCGCAGCTTCTCATAGGCCGCTCTGATCAGTTTGAAGGTTTCAGGTTGCTCCTCAGGCGGGTACTGACGCACCAGGTCGAAATAAGCCCGTTTTACTTCGCGGAGCGAGGCGCCATGTGGCAGTCCCAGCACCGCGTAAGGATCGCTGCTGGTCAGGTTCGGCTCACGCTCTGGATATGGTTCATGAGTTGTGTCAGAAATGTCCATATTTTTGCCCGTAGCTATCAGTCGTACACCGATTTTTCACCGCCGACGCGGAGGACGCAGAGTTTTGGTATTATCACATAGGACGAAGGGACTCTTCTGTAGCCACAATGGGGCGCGGATGCGCCACCTCTGTTACTCTGGTCCGAAAATAGCTCACCCCAGAGCGCAGAGTTCTACATTAAAGTATAACCTCTGCGTACTCTGCGTCTGAAATGATCTGTCATGCTTTATGGTGCCCTGCTGGGGTATGTTAACTACTGGTTTGTCAGCTGTAATTTTGTTTTGCCCTCCAGCATCCATGAGCAGGATTTAGGCAGTCAATCCACCATATCTGGTTACTTGCAAGGCAGGGATGCTCATATATGGCGGTATCGTAGCTATGGGTGCCGGAGCCTGAACTCACAAAAACAGACTTGACAAACCACTACGGTGAACGGTTACTTTTGCTCAAAGTAACATGTGGCCGGCCTCCGACCAGCCATAGCTGCTCAGCCTATTTTTCGCACCTTTCAAATCGCATAGAGAGCCGGAAGTGGGTGGGCTCGTGGCACTCATCCCGGCCCGGCGCAGATAGAAGGAGCATCAAGGGTGCGCCAATCCCCTTTGCAGCGGCTTTG
>Ga0209227_1000995_pt1 | contig 23059 bp, 22 predicted proteins | sample YNPBryantNP2012_FD_185815 | JGI IMG/M metagenome (GOLD analysis project Ga0209227, IMG submission 185815) | Anoxygenic and chlorotrophic microbial mat microbial communities from Yellowstone National Park, USA - YNP Bryant NP 2012 (SPAdes)... ...
GGGGGTCTCAATCCCCTCAAAGCGGGGCCTGCCTTCGGACTTTCCGTTGACGACGCAGAGTTCTTCCTTGGCTGGTGTCTCAATCCCCTCAAAGCGGGGCCTGCCTTCGGACCCTGCCCCTGGAGCGCCTACGCTTCCGGGGCTATCTGTCTCAATCCCCTCAAAGCGGGGCCTGCCTTCGGACCACATTTCCCATCTTTTGGCGCCCTATTTCAAGCGAGTCTCAATCCCCTCAAAGCGGGGCCTGCCTTCGGACCCCGCACAGTGGGAGTCCGGTTGGGCGGAGGTTGAGTCTCAATCCCCTCAAAGCGGGGCCTGCCTTCGGACCCATGGCTTTCGTTCAGTAACCCTTTTTCTGCGGAACGTCTCAATCCCCTCAAAGCGGGGCCTGCCTTCGGACTCCAAACCCATGGCTCAAATTACCTGAGGAGAGCAAGTCTCAATCCCCTCAAAGCGGGGCCTGCCTTCGGACTCTTAGCCCGCAAACCCGCGCCATGTCAAGCCTTGCGGACGCGTTGCGGAGCACCTCCTTGAGGGGTAGCCCTTTTGATGGCGAAAAACCGCCACCACACGCCCCCGTTCTTTGTCAAGATGGCGAATTTTCATAGATATAAGAATGCGGAGCATCGGTTTTGTCCCTCCCTAGTATTTTCAGTACTTTAGCGTCGAAAGCCCTTCAGGGCTTGAGATGCTCCGCACCTCGGGGCCACTCTCCAAGACCCTGGCCAAAAGCACTCCCCGGCTCGCCTTCCGCCCTCGAAATGAGCGCCAGAAAGCGCTCCATACCTTTTGGCCCTTGGGGCGTCCCCCAATGTTCTCAAAAAAGCCCACACACGTTTCGCATTGGCGCCAAAACCGCACTTTATCTCTCCTATGCTCCATGGGGTGCTCGCGGCAATGCATGACGGGCACGAGCTTCTTTTCACTGAAATTCGGGCATTCAAAATCGCCTTCTTTCATCCGCTGCCTTTAGGAGCCTGTTCGAAAATCCCTTTTGCGGCGTCCTTGAGAAGAAGTGGGCTAAGGTGCGATCAAGCGGTGGCGGCTGAAGCCGCTCCTGCAGGGTGCATGCTCGGTCATCCTCCTTGGCAGCATATCCTCTCATGGCACCATGGGCCCTTTTTTACGGGCACCGAAAGGCACGGTGCTCGGCTTTCCACATCATGGCCATTGGAAAAAATCCGAAGAAAATTTTTGGCGCTTCCTCAAGTTCTACGGCGCGGCGGCCGAAATTTACAAAAGGGGCCCGACAGGCTTCGCGCGTTCGGAAAAGATTGACAGCGGCCCCCTTGTCATAGGAAAATTTTCACAAGTCGTCGTCTGCAAAACGCCACCGCAAAGCCGTTATGGAGGAACGAGACCTGCGGCACCGACGCGACGGAAAGGTTGAATGGCTTTCGACGGAGCCCACTCTTTTTCGGAAACCGAACGCCTCGAGGGGTAACGATGGAAATCGCACCGAAGACTTTGCGCTGCGTTCGCTTACGGTGGTGGATTCGTGCCCGAAAGACCCTTGAACTTCCCAGTTACAAGGGAAGCACGCTTCGCGGCGCCTTGGGCATGGCGCTCAAGCATAGCTGCTGCGCCGCCCGACAGCGGCCGTGCGAGACCTGTCTTTTGCGCTTTTCCTGTTTGTACGTCTACCTTTTCGAGACGCCCCTTCTGGGAGAATCCCCTCAGGACCTCAGGTACCGCAACGCCCCCCACCCTTTCGTCCTGCAGATCGCCATGGACGGGCCGCTGCGCCTGGAACCCGGGGCCCTGTGGTCCTTTGACATGACCCTCATCGGGCGCGCCATCCAATGGACGCCATACCTGGTCATGGCCGCCCACCGCATGGGCGAGCTGGGCATCGGTAAGGGCCGAGGCACCTTTGATCTGGAACGGGTCGTTTCCTTGGACGCTCAAGGAAACCCCTGGGAAGAAGTCTATACCAATGGGATTCTGAGGCTGCCGGAAAAGGCGCTTTCGCTGACCGAGGAAGCGGGGCGCGAGACATCGGCGGAAAACGAGACTTTTTCCCTTCGGTTTCTGACGCCCGTGCGGTTGGTGTCCCAAGGAGATCCCATGCGGGTTCCCGAGTTTCCCGTGCTTTTGGCGACGCTTTTGCGACGTTTGGAAAACCTGCAGCGCTTCCACGGCGAAGAAGAGAACGGCCTTTCCTTGCCTTATTCGGAACTCATGGAAAAGGCACGCTCCGTTCCCATCGTGGAAAATCGCACCCGGTGGTTCGACTGGGAACGGTATTCGCACCGCCAGGGCCGAAAGATGCGCTTGGGAGGCCTCGTGGGCGATGTGGTCTACGGCGGCAATGTCCGGCATTTCGAACCGTATCTCAGCGCCGGCCGGTGGGTCAACGTGGGCAAAGGCACCAGTTTCGGCCTCGGCCGCTATGAAGTGCATGACGAGAGGGAGGGGGAATGATCCATGCTTTCCCATGAAAAGCGACAGTCTTTATGTTTGGCGGGGCTTTTTCATGACGTGGGGAAGTTCAAGCAGCGGGCCGGGCATTCCGAAGACCGGGGGCTCACCCATGGAGAAATCGGTTATCGGTGGCTTCGGGCCCATTACGGCGAATCCCTCATCGCGCTGGGCGCCAAGAACCATCACGCTACCGATGAGGACGTGTGGTCGGTGAACGACTTCCTCGTTCTTTACGAAGCCGACAACTGCTCCGCCTCCGAAAGGCATTCCACTTATGACAAGGCCCGGGATGTTTCCGCATCCTGGCAAAGGGACGTGCCACTGGCGTGTGTCTTTTCCCGGGTCCGCAATCCCCATGAAGACGAACCCAAGTCGGTGCCCCCTGCGGCCTATTGGGAGCTTCCGTCCCGAAGCGGCCCGGCTTTGGGATGGCATCCACCCAAAACGACGGAAGGGAAAAATCCCCCGGAGGCCTACCAGGCCTTGTGGCAAGGTTTCGATCTGGAATTCCACGCGGTCAAAAGCCAAGGGAATCACCACAATGTGGATGCCGTGCTGCATCTTCTGGAAAAATACACCGGGTGTGTCCCATCCATGACCCTGCGGATCAAAGGCGCCGATGACAGGCAAACCTATCGGAAACACCCGGACGTTTCTCTTTTCGACCACTTGAAGACCACGGCGGCCTTCGCCCTGTGTTTGGCCGACTATTGCGAGGAAAAATACGGCGGCGCCTGGAGCCGCCGTGCTCTGAAGGAGGAAATCACCGGCCCGGAAACATGGGCAGACAATGCCGAATGTCCTTTTCTGCTCGTGGGCGGCGACCTTTCCGGCGTGCAGCGTTTTCTTTACACCATCTCATCCAAAGGGGCCTTGAAGTCTCTCAAAGGCCGTTCTTTTTTCCTGGAACTTTTCCTGGAACACGCCGTGGACGCCCTGCTGGAGGCTCTGGGGCTCTTTCGCTGCAACGTGATCTTTACCGGCGGCGGCCACTTTTACCTGGTGGCGGCGAACACTCAAAAAACCGAGGACGCCCTTCAGAAGGTGGGAGAACGCCTGAACCGCTATCTGTTCGATGATTTCAACGGCGCTTTGGAATTGTTCCTGCGATGGGTTCCTTTTCGAAAAGCGGACCTCAAGGACGTGACGGGTCCGTGGCAGCGCTTGTCTGGGGCGCTGGAAGAGGCGAAGAAAAGGAAAGGAGAAGCTTTTCTTGCAGAGCTCCTCGGCGACCCGCGGGACCCCCACCCCGATTGCTACACCGACAAGTGCCAGGTCTGCGGTCGCGAAGACCGAGCTTTGGAGACCTTAAGCATTCGAGACACGGCCATCCCGGTGTGTGCACCGTGCCGCGACCAATACATCCTGGGGGATCTGCTCCAACAGGCGACCCGTAAAGGCCAGGCGCCGGTCATTTACCGATGGGACCATGAGCCCGAAGGGATTCCCAGAGACCGCTACATCCGCATCGAAAACCGTTTTTATCAGCCCGCAGCGGGCCTTTTCGGGCGAAGACATGAGGATTTGGGCGCCCAGGCCGACGCTGTCTTTCACCTGAACGATTGGGACTTATCCCACTACCGCCACCCGGCAAGCCGCCCGCTTTTTGCCGGGGTTTATCTTCCGCCGGAAGACGCCCCGCGGGATCTGGAAACCATGGCCGATGAAGGGTTCGGCATCTCCCGAATCGGGGTGGTCCGCATGGACGTGGACCGGCTGGGAAGGATTTTTTCTCTCGCCCTTCCCGAGGGCGAACGGACCTTTTCCCTGACGGCGTCCCTGTCTCGGCAGCTGAGCCTTTTTTTCAAATACCACATCAATGGCGTTCTGGAAGGCGCAGAGGGGTACCCGGAAAAGACACGTTTGGTCCATCGCCCCGAAGGGCCAAGGCTCGCCACCGTGGTGTATTCGGGCGGCGACGATCTCTTCCTTATCGGGCATTGGCTCGATGTCCTCGAGGCGGCGTTGGACATGGAACGGGCTTTTGCCGCTTTTACGGCCAATCCCTTCATCACCGTTTCCGCGGGCATGGCTGTGGGGAGCGCCCATGAGCCGGTCTACCGCCTGGCGGAGGCGGCGGGGGATGCCGAAGATCGCGCCAAAGGTGCCGGACGGCGCGCCTTCACTCTTCTTGGCCGCCACACCTTTCCGTGGAAAGACCCCAAACGGCCTGACGTGGCCAAGGTGCGGGAAGCTTTGAAGCACCTTGAGCCGTTTACAGAAGTGGTCCGCACAAGCTTGAAAACCCGGCCCAGCGGGCTTTCCAAGGGGTTTTACTACAAACTGCTCCACCTGGTGCGGCGCCAGCGCCGCGACGGCGTCTGGGTGCTACCCAAACTGGCTTACCTTTTCGGCAGAACCAGGGTGGACGGTGCCTTGGAAAAGGACTGGATTGCCCTGAAGCACTACATCTTTTCCAGCAAGGCCGATGGGTGGCGCCACGTGGAAGCGGCGCTTCTCATCCTGTTGATGATGATGCGTGAAGGAGGGTCCAAACCATGAACGGAGGAAGGGAACACACGGACATTGGTCGGTTCAAGGGCGAACTGAGCGATCTGAAAAAGCTCAGCATGGAACGGCTGGTGGAAATCGCCGACGCCGTCGGCAAGGACGTTGCCAGAAGGGTGAAAATGAATCAGATTCGCCGTTTTCTTGACGGCACCCGCAAGGTGGAAGCGGAACTGAAAAGCGACGCGCCGTTTGAAAAAGTCAAGGATCAGATCATTCTGCTTCGGCCCAAACTCGCCTACGCTGCCGGACGGAATACGGACGTGAAGGAGCTGGCGGAAATTTTGGACGCCGCTGTGAAATCGGCGGCCCAAACCCAAGAAAATTTCATGAAGCTTTTGCGGTTCATGGAAAGCATCATTGCCTACCATCGGTTTTACGGTGGAAGGGACTAGAAGGAGGACACGACGATGGCACCGAAGACGTACCGGAAGCTCTTGGGCAAAATCGCTTTGGAAGGCGTCATGGAATGCCTCAGCGGGCTGCACATCGGGGCCTCCAAGGAAAACCTGGAAATCGGCGCTCTGGACAGTCCCGTGGTGCGGGATCCCATCACGTCCGAACCTTATGTGCCGGGCAGCTCCCTCAAGGGAAAGCTTCGAGCCCTTCTGGAAAAGGCTCACCCCGAATTGATGCCCAACCGGGACGGCGGCAGCGGGATCAGCCGCCACGAATGTAACGACTGGAATCCTGGGAATAACCGCAATAGGAATTACGACGCCGAATTTCCCTATCCCGGAGCGCTGCACTGCCCTGTGTGTCGTCTGTTTGGTTCCACGGGGCCTGGGGAGGGCCAAAACTTTCCGGCTCGACTCAAAGTGCGGGATATGCGCTTGACGGCCGAAAGCCGTAAAGAACTGGAAACCATCGACACAGGCCTTTTGTTCACGGAATGGAAATTCGAAAACGGCATCGACCGCATCACCTCGGCGGCCAACCCTCGGAACCTGGAACGGGTCCCTCGCGGCACCACATTTGATTTTTCGTTGGTTTACGATGTGGAAGACCTGGAGACCCTGAGTGAAGATCTGCGCAACCTGCAGCTGGCCCTGGCCTTGCTTCAGGACGACGCACTGGGCGGCCACGGATCCCGCGGGTACGGCCACGTGCGCTTTCGGTTTACCAAGATCGAAGCCCGCAAAATCGACCACTACCGCGGCAAACCTGGTCAATCCACCACCGTTGCCGGACTGGAAGAACTGGCCGGTCTGGCCGGGTTTTTCAACGGCCGCGGGGGAGCTTAACTTGGAGAGGGGTCTATGAATACCTATCTCTATCACCTGGAGTTCCCGGTGGGAGCCCACTTCGGGCGGCAGGGTATCGGGCTGGAAGAAACCGGGGAAACCGTCCCTTCGGACTCTCTTGTCTCAGGGATCGTCAACGCCTTCGCCCTCATGGGGGAAGCCGAGGAAGTCCTTGGCGCGCTGGGCGGTGCGAGCCCGCCTTTCGTCTGCAGCTCGCTTTTTCCTTTCGGGCCGGGCGCCGAGAACGGCGAGAAGCCCGTCTATGCCCTACCCCGCCCCCTAAGCTCGCCTCCGGCGCAAGACCCGGCGCTCCTTCAACGAGCGGGCAAGGACCTGAAAAAAATGCGGTACCTTCAGCCCCGGGACGTTCTTCGCTGGCTCGACGGAAAACCCCTGAGTGCAAAAGATCTGGAAGCGATCCAGGAAAGAGCCCGCGCGTTGGCTCGACCCTGGGACGGCGAATCCCATGAAGGGTGGTGGGCGACGACGCTACGCCCGAGAGTCGCCTTGGACCGCGCGTCTCAAAATAGCACCATCTGGTGGTGCGGCGTCGTGCACTTTCGTCGCGGCGCGGGCCTCTACGGTCTGGTTCGGTTCCGCGACGACGCCTGGCGGGCACGGCTCGAGACGGCTCTGCGCCTTCTCGGGGATATGGGACTGGGTGGCGAGCGCACTTACGGTCTGGGAACCTTTCGTTTCGGCGGCTTTGTCCGTTTGGAAGATGTCTGGAGCGAGCTTGGCCGTCCCCCGAAGGTCGGCCGCTGTGTGCTCCTTTCACGGTGCGTGCCGGCCGTCGAGGAATTGGGGCGGCTCAGGCAAACACTCACCGCCTGGGATACGGAGGAAAGCCGAGGCTTTGTGGTCTCCGGCCGGCAAGCCACAACACTGAAACGAAAGCGGGTTCGATTCCTCACGGAAGGCTCGGTGGCCACAGAGCCTTTGGCCGGCCGTCTGGTGGATGTCACTCCGGAACACGGCCCGGCCTTAGGGTTGCCTCACCGGGTTTATCGCAGCGGCATGGGCTTTTGGTTCCCTTAAAGGGTTTTTCGGAGGCATCTTATGGTCACGCAGGCGGCACCGTCCCATGCGGCGGAAAAACCTTTGGAAAAGCTTACGGTGCATTTCACCGTCCTTTCCCCTATCCATATCGGGACTCGGGAAGGCGCTCTGCAGCCCATGGAATTCCTCTTCGACGGCCAACACGTGCACGTCGTGGATGAAACCAAACTGGGCCGCTTCCTGATGAAGAAAAACCTCATGGACGCCTTCGTCCAGGAAGCCTTCTCCGGACAACTTCGCAAAAAAGGCCTTCACGGCTTTCTGAAAGAGAGGCTTCGGGATGCGGACTTTACCAGGATCGGCGCCGAAGTTTCGGCTTATTCCATCCCGGGAGGCTCTGCGGACATGGGGGATTTCCGGCCCTTTGTGCGGGACGGCTTCGGCAGGGTTTATCTTCCCGGCACCTCCATCAAGGGGGTTCTCCGGACGGCCTTTTTATATGCCCTTCTCAAAACCCAAGGGCTAAGCACGGGGCAGCAGCCGCCCCACCCGAGAGAAAGCGATGTGAAAAATTGGATCCGCACCCTTCGCGGTGAGCGAAACAAAGAGCGCGCTAAAAAATTTCTCTCGGCGCCCTTGCAAAAGGAGCTTCTTCAGTCGTGGAAGATTGCCGGAAACGCCCACGACCAGAATCGGGATATTTTGCGGTGCCTCAAGGTGCGGGACGCCTATCCTTTGAACGGCAAGGTCCAAACCCGGGTCATTCCCATTCGGTTCCTTTCCAAAAGGGCCGACGGCAGCCATTACTGGAGTCAAAAACCCAGAGGGACCGGAGACTTGATCATTTGGGTAGAAGCCGTGGTGGGGGGCACGTTTCAGACGGAAATCCTCTGGGATCATGACCTCTGGGCAAAATTTTCCAAAGAAAACCCGCGAAAGAAACTTCCGGCAGCCTCCGCCAAAGGCGTTCTTCTTCTCGCCGACCGAATGAACCGGGACCTTTCGGCGCATGAAAAAGCCTTTTTCACCGGGAAAGGCACTCATGAAGGCGCTCTGCTCAAGAGTTGGTACGAGAAGTTGGGAGGATCGATTTTCCGGATCGGATTCGGCTCAGGCATGCTCTCGACCACGGTGAACCTGCTCTGGAGCCATTCGCTGCGCCAGGAGATTCGAAACGTGTGCGGTCTGGATAGAGGAACGGACCCGGCACCCAAATCCCGCAGGGTCTGGGTGATCAACGAGCAGGAGTGCCGTCCCATGGGCTGGGCCCGCGTTACCATCCCCGACGGAGCCGCACCGGCCGAGACGAAACCGACGCCGGCGCCCGCCGAAGGGGAAGAACCCGGGAAGCCGAGCCCCCCGGAAAAGCCCTCAGCGGGGCCGCAGCCAAGCCCCGAGGTGAGCCCGCAGAAGGAAACGACGCCCCGGGCTCCGTCGGTCGCGACCGAGGGGCCTGTGAAAAAATCCCCCGCACCAGGAACAACGCCGAAACCGTCCGAAAGGACGACGGCTCCCGCGCCGCGGCCTGGGACCCCCGACACGTCGCCAACCGCTCCCGTGGGTCTTTTGGACAAAGCCACGGCCGTCTCCCTGACGGATAAAATCGCCATGGAACGATTGTTTAAGGAAATGGAGCGCTCGGACGAAGCCTTGGCCCGCAAGGCGGCCCACATTCTGAAAGAGCGCATGGAGCGACAAAAACTTTGGAAGAAAACGCCGTTTCGGACCACCATTGAAGAGTATCTCAGCTGAATCGCCGGTTGCCGCGGAGCCGGCCGCCACGACCCCGCCGGCAGCCGGCCCGCCCGAGATACTGTCCTCGACCGAAGGGGCGGGCTTGAACCCCGTGCGGGGCAACGGGCTTGCAAGCGATCCTCAACCAAGGAGAGAAAGAGCAAGACGGGACCAGAGTTCCAAGGGGCGGGCCAAAGCCTCTTTCAAAGGCAGCCAGCGGAATCCCCCCAACTCTTTTCCGGGAACAATGCGCTCCGGGGCCAGCACGTGAAGGCGGAAAACCAAACCCAGATGCACTTCGCCCACGTTACTGCGCTCTTCGTTGATCACTCCGCAAAAGACGGGAACGGCAAGGGCCGGAAGCCGATCGAATTCCTCGGCTATTTCCCGCATCATGCCATGTCGAACAGCGGCGTAAAGATTGCCGGAAAACCCTCGAGCATCGCCTTCCGTCACATGCCCGCCGATCCCCACCGATTCCAGGCCGTGGAGTCTCGTCTCGCTTCCTTTGCGGCGATAACAGCCCACCGCATTCTGCTTCGGAACCCAAGCCAGCACGTAGGGGATGATCTGCTTCCAGCGCGGATCCCGTTCCACCCGGGATCGTTCGAGAAACGCGCACCCCGCGGCCTCCAACGCGGCAAAACAGACCGGCTCCGACATCCGTAAAGCGGTTTCCTGCCCCAGCCAGACTTCGGGCAAGGTTGCCCGAGGCGCACACAGGACCTTTTCATGTTTCGTCATGGGATCCGTCTTTCTCGAGGCCGTTCCTAAGCAGGCGGAACTCATAGCGCCGAAAGCGCACGTGGCGAAAGATGCGTTTTTGGACCACGCTGCCGTCGGGTTGGACCGCTTCTTCCAAGAGCCGCTCCGTTGTGGCGTAGACGGGCATAAGCCCTTTGGAAAGAGCCCACGAGACGGCCAGAAAGGTGGCGCCGTAGTCTCCTTGCACAAGGATCACGTCCCCTGGAACCGCTTCGCTTTCAACCCAGGCCAAAACCGGTTGGACCCATTCCCGAACGGACGGGGTCTCTGGGGGAACGTTTCCCCAGAGTTTTTTCAAAGCCTCGGGCATGGGCCGCAGGAGGGAAGCGTCCCATTTGTCGGCCAATTCTTTCTCCTGAGCCGGAGTGAGATGATGGGAAAAAAGAAGAAAGGCACGGCGCATTATGGGCTCCCTTTCCTGGAGGGCAGAGACCCATAAAAGGGAACCGCTTTGGGCAATCTTCGGCCGTCCATGACGTCATAAGAGTCCACATATTTGGTGCCCAAAGGGCTGAGAAACACTCTGACCATGGAAGCCTCCCTGTGCAAGAAGTCACCGCCGTCAGGACACGGTCGTTCTTATAACGACAAAGACGTCCCGACGTCAAAACCCAACCCACCCCACCCGTTCTGATGAATTTCGACGGCACTGGAGACCGGTTTTGCACAGGGAGCGTCTTCAATTCTCGGTTCAGGACCGGCTTGGCCGTATGCTTTATATTGTCATTCTTGTGAAATTTTGCTTCTATGCTCGGGACTTCCCAGGGTTTCAGCGCGCAGTGTCCGACACGTGGCGGCGAATGCATGATGTGGGACCAATGGCTTCATAAGGCCTCATGCCGCGATGTTTTGCTTCATGCGGCGTGTGTGGTCGCGCGGCTCGCCCGGCGACACGGGGTGCCAAACCGTCTTGTTTTCCCTTCGGGCATGGAAGATTCGGCCGGATTCGGCATATCTTCAGAGAACCTTAGGGAACTTGCCGACGACTTGTGGCTTTTTGTGAACGATCATGCCGTGCGCTGGGAAGAGACCCGTCCGTTGGATCTGCTGCTGGCTCAGGGAATGGACCGACTCGTCCATTACATTGCCGCCGCCTATACGCGCTGTCTTTTGGATCGGGTAAGGACTCAGGAAATCGATGCCCAAAAGGCCTTTTACCGGCGCCTTCGTCAGGTGATCGCCAAAGACCCCCGTTTTCGATACCATGCGGAGAGAACAAGGACCTTTTACGCTTGCGCCGAGGCGGCACCCACGGAACCGGCGGGGCGGACGGACGCCCCTCGTGCAGACTACGCCGAATGGCCCACTCCCCCGTCGCTCCCTGACCGATTCGGCCCGCACGACGCCCGAACGCTTGCCGATTTGGCCTTTTTTTTCTGCCGTGAATACACAAAGCGTGCGGGCAGGCCCGTTTGGGTTCCCATTCGAGAACTCACACGATATCTGTCGACTCTCTTGGGGATGGCCCAAAGCCCGCGGTGGATACCGCTCGAGGCGCCTTCCTCCGGGGAGGGCGACGAGCCGGTGGAAATGCCCCTGCCGGTGGCTCCAACCCAGGAAACAGCGTTCACACGGGAGCGTGTGCCCGAACTGGCTCAAAGCCTGGCCACTTCGTGGACCGCTCGGGAAAGAAAGGCTTTTGCGCTCCGCTATGGGGATCATGAGAAACTGGAGCGGATCGCTCAGGCTGTGGGATGCAGCGGGCCCTCGGGCGCGCGAAACGTGCTGCAAAGACTTCAGAGCCGCCTGCGGGATTTTTGTCTGTATTGGCCGGGCCTATCACCGCCCGATCTGGACGAAACCCTATTTCGCGAGTTTTGTGAGGCCTTGGTGGCCGTCTGTAAAGAAGAACACGAGGGCCGTAGAGCAAAGTGAGGGGACGATTCGGCCCCCCATCATTCTCTCCTCTTCCCCCTACGGATGTTTTCTTCGGAAAGGTGGCAGGGCGTGATCACGAAGCCGGCACGCAAAGGCGCAATCCTTCACAAGAAAAATCTGGAACAACGCGTGGCGTTGGAAGAAGCGTATCGAGTGCGAACCTGCCCTCCTCGGCATATTCTTTACCGGGATCCCCCGGACGAGGCCCTTTCCCGGCATTTGGCATCGTGTTCTTTTTGCCGGGACGATCGAGCCGCCCTGGCAACGCTGATGGCGGGAAGGCCTTCCCTTGCGGGGATGCCTCCGCAGCCGGATCAACCGAAGGCCGACGCCGCGCCCGCCGTGGGAGACCTTCGCCGAATCCAGGAAACCTTAGGGCGGTGGGGACCGCGGGGACGATACTTCAACCCACCGCTGGTTCTTCTTGTGGATGGGGTAAAGGGGCGAAAAGATGTGTTCCGAGCGGCCCAGATCCATGACTTTCCGGCCTTGAAAGGCCCGGGAGACACGGCCCTCTTTGCCGAGGTTTTCGCCGAATCGTGGAACATCTACCCTGTGACCCGCGGCTGCCTGGGGCCTCTCGTCCGTCGCGTCGATAAGGCCGCCGTGGCTCGGGTCCTCAAAAACGTTTGGCGGTGCGCGCAGGAAGAGGAAAGGGCCGCACCGGCGGGCCTTTTTGACAAGATTCTGCGACCCCCGGCCTACTCCGAAACCTCGTTTCGCGAAGCCTTTCGGCGCTTGGAAAAAGAAACAGCCGCCTTTTTCGCCTCGTCGATGTTGCGGGACCTTTCGAAACCCTTTGCCGAAAGCCGGCTTCGGCGCGCCTTGAGGGAAACATGCACCGACCTGGGCGCTCTGGAAGACGCCTTCGGCACCGCGATCCTCATTGAAGACAATCCCGCCGAAGACCCTCTGCGGCGCCTCGTCCTTTCATCCTGGATGCCGCCTGCTCTGCCCATGGCCGCTGCAGGCCGTCCGCAAGGATTTTTCCTGAAAAGAATTCAGCTGAGCCCGTCGCCTGCGGTGGATCCCGTGTGGGCGGAACTCAGAGCCTTTGAAGAAACCCAGGACGGGTTTCTCGTGGCCGGAAAAATCCAAGAGCCCCTCTCTGAGGAGACGGAAATCCACGCGGTGTGGCGCATTCCCGGTGGGCGGGCTCTGGCGTGGGAGGCTCAATTGGATCCAAAGACCGGCTACTTTCGGCTCCTTTTCCCTGAGGTCTCCAAAAGAACCGCCCTTTTGGCGAACCTGGAAGTGCTCATCGGCCGTCCATGAATGAACCCGCCCGGTGGTCCCTTGACGAACTGATGGTCTGGCACTCCTGGGGGCGCCTTATGGAACGGCTTTCCCACACGGCTGATCCTCGAGGCTTCGTCTGGCCCGAAAATCCCGAAACGCTCAAAGATCTGCTGCAAAGCCTAGAAGCCTCCGTGGATTCAGAATCCTTTGGGGTGGTCATCGTCTCATGCTTGGCGTCCGTCCTCGGTCACGAGGTGAAAGCCCCCGCCGCCGTGCGCGCTGCCGTCCTTCGGCATCTTTTGACCGCCGCAGCGGGCATTGTCTCGTGGACGGCGGAGAAGCTCTTGGCAGCGGTCTGGACCCTGGTTCCCGTTTTGGCCGATGCACGGCCGCACGCCCGCCCGGTGTGGTTCGCCGTGGGAATCCACGAAGGGGCCAGGGCGCTGGAAAGCCCGCCGTGGTGGGCGCGTGTTTCCGATGCGAAGGCCCAAGAAGCTGTGGCCATGGCCGCACGGCTGCTTTGCGCGCGCGCCGGGCACGGCCTTTTTCTCCTTCCGGTCATGTCCCCGTCGGGCGGTCCGTCCCTTTGTGGGCCGTCCCTGGCCCTACCCCTCTATCTGGCCGCCTGGGGCCTTGGACAAGGAAGACGGCCCCATGACACGGCTGCCACGGGAGCCTTGAAAGCCGACGGCCGTGTGGGAGCCGTTTCCGCCGTGCTTCGAAAGGCACGAGCCGCACAGGCACTGGGCTGCCGCGGTTTGATCTGTCCCAGCGAAGGCCTGGATCCCCGCAGGGGGAAAGGGGCGGCGGTTGCGCTTCTTCCGGTCGAGGATGTGGAAGGGGCCGAGTATCTTTGGGAAACCTTTGAAGAGCAAAGCGGGCGAAACGCTCTTACGGATTTTCAGCGTCTTTCCGATCCCGAAGAATTGGCCCATACGCTGCACCTCGTGGATGCTCGAGCCGGAAGGTGGCATGGTTTTCGATTCCGATACCAAAAAAGCGTGGAAAAGATCGCCCAAGACCCGGCCTTGACCGCGCAGGCGTTGGAACGACTAAGCAAAATCGTTCGCGATCCCCATGCGGACCCCGCCTGGATTGAGCGGCTTCTGGAACCCTGGGATGCCTCACGTTTCGAAGCTCTGGCCGACGATAACCCTTCGGCGGCGTTTCAAGCCGCCCAGATCCGTTGGGCTGCGGCGACCCGTCGGGGAGACCCGGAGGAAGCCGATCAATGGGCGGAGCGCTGCGAGGCGCTTCAACCTCGCGTGCTCCTGTATCCGGACAGTCTTTACAGGGTCTGCGACTTCCTCAACCGACGCCTAGTGAGCGAACGCCATGCCCGGTATCGATTCGATCCTGAACTTCCCCACGATGTTCGGGACATGGTGCGACGCTTGGAAGAAGAACGGTTACGTCGAACCCGAAACGCTCGAAAACCCGCAGCACCGGCACTGGGAAAGCTCTACGGAACCATTGCGCAAAATTACGGCTTTTGCGGCCCGGCCTACCTCGAGCAGGTGCGTCGAACCGTGTCGGCGGCTCAAGACGCCTTCGGTTCGGGAGAACTTCCCGAGTACCGACCGGATTGGCGCCGCCAGTTCCATTACCGGCTCCATGCCGAGCTGGACGCCGAGGAGTGGGAGGCGGCGCAACGCACCATGCAGGCCTATCTCTGGACTTCCAGGCCGGATCAACGGCACGGCGGGGCGAAGAATATACCCCCGCAGGGATGGTCGCCCTATGAGCACGCGGCACTGGCGCGTTTCTCGGCGGATACGGGCACTATCGATCAGGTTTATCTGGCATGGGCACGGCGTCGGCTGGAAAAACCTTTTTCCGGGCACCCCTGGCCTTTGTGGCTATGGAATATGGGAAGAATTTTTTCCACAGGGGACGAAAAAAGACGCGCCTGGTGGAAAAGCGCGCAGCTTTCCCTCAGCCTCGGCCCGACGGCTCGGCCCATGGCCCTTCTTGGCCTGGCATGGCTCTACCGAGAGGGGCTGGCTAAGCCCTCGGAGCTTGAACCCTATGTGACGCGCGTTGTGGATCTGCTCGCCCGCGGCCCCCTGTGGCGCCCGCACTTTGAGAGTCTCCTCGCCTGCCCCACGATGACGGCCATGCTCGAGGACATGATGCGCCGAGCTTCCTTCCTTTTTCCCTTCACTTATCGGTAATGAAAAGGACCTGCCAATCTCTCATAAAACCTTGGCTTTTCTTCACGCCTGCTTTCCCGTGTCTGAAGGCAGAAACCCACAGCCAGAAAGCCATGATCAGGACAGGGAGAACCATGGGATGAGCACCAGCCCGAAGGAAAGGCTCCTCAAGGCGTTACAGATCGGCTGCGTTAAGGCTCAGCCGGTTTGGGCTCCACGAGGCACGGAGCTTCACTGCAAGGGCTGGCATCAGGAAGCGGCCCTGCGGATGCTGTGCAACAATTTGGATCCCGAAACGGGAGAAAAGCGTGTCCTTTCGGCAACCATGCGTAGGAAGAAGGCCCGGTGAGATTTTAGAGCGGCGCAAAAGGAGAGCATTTTGGGCCGGCATCGCTGAACTAAAAGGCGAAACCCCAGAGGAAACGACCTTCAGAGCACGATGTGACGGCATTCTTGAGGATTTTTCGAGAGAAAGGGGCTTGGTTTTGGGTGGGCTGGTGTTTAGGCGAACCTGATTGTCGACGCCGCAGGCGAATGCCGGTGGAGGGCGGACGATGCTCGGCGGTTGGAGCGCCGAACTTTTTTAAGGTATTTGTCCCCTGGGGAAGGGCCTCAGGGCGGCTCTTTGGTGAGATTGTGGCGATAGTTCCAGGGCATCCAGGCCATGGGATCCGTTGCCACCCGGGCGGCGTTTTTGAGCACGGCACACAGCTCATCCATGGGCGATTCCCCGCCCAGCTCGCAGGTGTGGATGAGGCTCATAAAGAGGTCCCCCACGTGGGCTCCCTTGGGGGTTTTAAAGAAGTAGGCGTTTTTTCGGTGCAAAACGACGTGCTTCAGCGCCCTTTCACAGAAGAAGCTCCGTGAGTTTTCTCCCGCGTGGCGCCGTCCAGTCATAAAGAGCGCAATCTTTCGATTCTCCCCCATGGAGATGATCCCCGAGGTGAAGATGCCTTTGCGCGTGGTTTCGTCGGGATCGCCTTCGTTGAGATAGTTGAGAATCCTCATGGTGGTGTCGTCTTTATGAAGAAGCTCTCCCTGGGCTGCGCAATCCATCAGGGCTTCGAAAAGAGGCCGCAGAAGTTCGGCTCGAGGGATGGGAACGCCGCAGCCGTCTTTGGGCAGAACCACGATGGCGATGACCGATTCGCTCTCTTTGACCTCGCCCACCTCTTTAGGCGGCTGGGCCGTGTCAACGGCCCCGCAGGCACTGCAGCGGAGCCTTTGGCACTCGTAGATCGTACCGCTTACGGGAGGTCGACCTTCCAGCTGAAGGGTCACGGCGGGCGGGGCCAATTCGTAGAGGTTTCCTCTTTGGCATTGGGGACAGCGATCGCCGGGCTTTAATGTTTCGGCGTCTTTTTTCGGGAAAAGGTTCTTTTTGGTTTCCGTGGAGGCTCCCAGCAGGTAGGGCAGCAGCCGTCGAATGGAGGCCTGCTTGTCTTCGAGGGCGTCTCGCAGGACCTCGATGGCATCGGCCATGGCCTCTATGAGCTCGTAGTCCGCGCACGTATTAGGGCTTTGAAAGCCTGAAATTCTTTTCGGGAAACGACGATGGGTTTGCGCTCTTTGGGCTCCATGGGGCTGTCCTCCGCCGGCAATGGTGCCGTTTGGGCAGGGCACAGGAAGCCTTAAAGCACAAAGAAAGGATTGCATCCAGAGGGTCGTGCGAAGTTGGGGCAATTTTTTCAAAAGGGGGCGCACCCGGCGCCGCGGATGTCCCCGTTCCACAGAAGAATCTGCAGTTCATGGGCGGCAAGGCGTAAAACATTTTCGCCACCTTCAAGAGGGCGGAAACGGCCTTGGGACAGTCTCTTGTGGCACAGCCAAAAGCCCTGGCCGTCGTAGAGCAAGAGGCGCAGGGCTTTTCGGCTTCTGTTGAAAAAACCAAAGACGGTGCCCGAAAAGGGGTTTTCCCCCAGACGGGTTCGACAGAGGCGGCACAGGCCGTCGATGCCCTTTCGGAAATCCACGGGCTGGGTGGCCACAAGAAGACGCATGGAAGGCGTGATGGCGATAATGGCCCGAGGCCTCCCAGGCACTGGATCCACTGGGCCACATGGGAGAGGTCGGCTCGGCACCGAAGGCGAAACTTTCGGTCCGAGGCGTCTTCATATTCCAGCTCGGCCACGGGCGTGTTCTGTCCCCACGGAGCCATTTCGACAAAGGAAATCGCTTCAAAGCCGGAGGGTTCTTGATTTAGGCAGCGTCTTTTCAGCCCGTAATAGTCCAAGGAAAAAGCTCGGGCCACACAACCCACGGGATGGCTTCGGCACAGGGCCACGGCTTCGGCCCAAAACTCTTCCGGAATGGGTCGGGGGCCTGGGCGCGTGCGGCGCCAGGCATCCAGGCTTTTTCGAACGTCGGCAAGATCCGGGTATGGGCTCGGCAGGGCTTGGTGTTCCATGGGCTCATCCCCCCTCAATGTGTGTCACGGTAAGCCCACTCTATCCCCCGACACCCCCGCCGTCACGCACGCCTGCCGAAAGGACACGAACGATCGTTAGGGAATTTGTGGATCACGACAACAATGTCCGACTGCACAGTGACATCGGGTTTATGACCCAAAGACAGAAATTGAAAGGCCAGGAACTGCAGATTCTTGCTGAGCGCGATCGAAAACGTGGTGCGGCAGGGGAGAATAGACGGAAATGTCACACAGGCATCCTTGAGCCCGAGGCTGGATGAAGGCCATCCTCTCACCGTCGGCCTAGTGCGGCCACAGCATGGCCGAGGAGCCGGTGTTAAGGCCGCGTCAGCCCCCGAAGGGTTTAGCCTTGACACCGGCTCTGGCCATGCTCCTCCATCAGGGCCGACGGCGTGGGCCGAGTCCACGATGAACCCTCACGGGCAAGGCAGAGTAGCTTATTTTGAAGGCGGAAAATTCCATTTCCCATTGAACCAAGACATTGAGACGAACGCGCGGGTCAGGCAACGTTGCAAAGTAATCTTTCAACGAAGGGGCCTTTTCGAGTTCATCCATCGCCAATCTCCTCAGTTTGGGTTAGAGATCACCGAGGTAGGATGGCACGATTCTCTGCAAAAGTCCGGCACAAAGACGTGCGATTGCCCTGTACCGTCGTCGGCTCTGGCGTGACATCGTCGGCTGGAATGTGGCAGATTACGAACGGGAGGCGGCCTTCGTCGCTGAGCACAGACTGACCGATAGCGAGGATGAAATCTATGTCAACGGCGACTCGCGCATCCCGGGCGCGTGCTCGCCGGACCCGATCTCCAAAGAGCGCATGTTTGCGACAGTGGAGGCGTCGATGAATAGCCAAATCATGTTTCCGAAAGAACAGATTGCCGAGTTTTGCCGTCGTCATCACATCCGACGGCTGGCAGTTTTCGGTTCAGCGCTGCGCGAGGATTTCGGCCTCGAAAGTGATATTGATTTCCTTGTGGAGTTTGACAGCGCTTTCATCCCCACACTTTTTGACATCGCAGCCATGGAAACGGAACTCTCCGAGATTATCGGAGGTCGGAAAGTAGACTTGCGCACTCCCGAGGATCTCAGTCGCTATTTTCGGGATAAGGTGTTGGCGGAGGCCGAGGTGCAATATGCGGCCTGACGACAGGATTCGTTTGCTGCATATGCTCGATGCGGCGCGCCAGGCGCTTTCTTTTGTAGAGAATCGCACTCGGGCGGACCTGGATCATGATCTTCAACTCGTGTGGGCTTTGGTCAAGGCAATTGAGATCATTGGAGAAGCAGCGTATCAAATCCGTGCGGAGTCTCGAGCGGAGGTGAGGGACCTTCCATGGGAGAAGATTATCGGCATGCGACACCGGCTTGTTCACGCCTACTTTGATATTAATTTGGACATTCTATGGAAGACCGTGAAAGAGGGGCTTCCTCCGCTTGTGCAGATTCTCTCAGCGGCTTTGGGCAAGCAGTGAGGCATGCCGAATAGCATCCAGCAATACACCAAACTGGAAAAACGCCTGGTTCTGCTGGCCTGGCTGAACAGCCTGCTGGGCTCTGCAAGCAACCGTTCCCTGCCGGAGGACACAAAGCAGTAAGTGTTCACGGGGGGCAATGAACGGCACGATTTTCTGCTGGGCAAAGCGTGTCCTTTCGGCCAGCGTGCGTGACGGCGGGGGTGCCGGCGGATAGAGTGGGCTCACCGTGAGACACTGGAGGAGGATGAGCCCATGGAACGCCAAGCCCTGCCGAGCCCATACCCGGATCTTGCCGACGTTCGAAAACGCCTGGATGCTTGGCGCCGCACGCGCCCAGGCCCCCGACCCATTCCGGAGGAGTTTTGGGCCGAAGCCGTGGCCCTGTGCCGAAGCCATCCCGTGGGTCGCGTGGCCCGATCTCTTTCCTTGGACTATTACGGGCTGAAAAAACGCTGCCAAAATCAAGAACCCTCCGGCTTTGAAGCGTTTTCCTTTGTCGATATGGCTCCGTGGGGACAGAACACGCCCATGGCCGAGCTGGACGATGAAGACGCTTCAGGCCGAAAGTTTCGCCTCCGCTGCCGAGCCGACCTATCCCATGTGAAGTAAACCAAGAAGCGTCTTCTGTAGGAATCGGCTTGCCGGCGACCGGAATCGCGGCCAAGACTGCTCCTGCAAGGGGGGGAGAGCACTCTTCTTTAGATAGAGCCGTGCAATGCCCTCCGTGAACACTTACCATCGCGGTTAATCTTCGACTCTACCGAGGGATGAAGCTTGCCTTTATTGGCAGAGAGGACGGCTCAAAAAACATGGCCTGCCACTGACAAGAGATGACAGGGTCGTGGGGTAGACTTGCCTCCAAAACGTGGGAGCAGTGAGTTTTTTCAAACCCTGAACCACAAGGAGGCAACTATGAGACGTGCACCATTTTCGCCGACGTTGCGGGCGAGATCCCGGTCCCTTAAGGCGTGGCGTCCGGGAGCGCTCCATGCCGCTTTATACCTCAAACGGCTCATCAAATCCGACCCTGATATGGCAGCCTACAGCCTTGAAGTTATTTTCAAGATATTCCAAAGTGATGCCGATGATTTAGTGAAGGCCCTCATTAACTTGATGCCCATGGCAAAACAGAGAAAGCTGAAGATAAAAATCAAGGAGGAATTCCTGGACGAAGACGATTTGGCCAAAATTTTTCTCGAAACGTGTTTTGCAGAAAACGAGACAAAAAGAAAAGCCGTGCAGGAAGTCAAGAACTTTCTCAAAAATCACTGTCCTCGGGCAGGGGATAAACGCCAAAACCCCCTGAAGGCGGCTGTCAAAACCGTAGGAGCCATGTTGCAGCTTCGTCCTGCTGAAAAGGCGCTGTGCCAGTTTGTCTATACATTGGAAGAAAACGAGGCCCTGAAAGACTTTTTCTGTGATTCACTCCATTGCCATCGCCCGCACCGTCGTGAACTCCTGGCCACCCTTTTAGGGGTTTCGGTCAAAGAGTTGGAGGAGGCCCTTGGAGGAACGGTCTTTCGTTTCGAATTCCTGAGCATCGATCAGTACGGCATGGATATGAGCCAAGAATTTTTACATATCTTGGAAAACCCCTCCGTGCAGGTTCTCAGGGAACACTTTCAGCCCATCGAGGCCGAACCCGTTCCTCTGGAGGCTCATCTTGTCGGTGAGGATGTGGTGCACCATGTACTCGCCCTCCTGGCGGTCAAGCGGGACTTTCCCATAAATATCCTGCTCTATGGCCCTCCTGGAACGGGAAAAACAAGTTTTGCCAAAGCCCTGGTCAACACCTTGAAGGTGCCCGGGTACCTTGTGCAGACCTCCCACGAGAACAAGGGGGAAAAACGCCGCTTTTCCATTGCGACGTCTCTTGCGGCTGTCAATGGCGGCCATGGAGCCATCCTCGTGGTGGATGATGCGGATGATCTTCTGAATACGGAAAGACTGTTCTTGTGGTTTACATCGTCGTCCCAGGACAAAAGTTGGCTTAATCACATCTTGGACACACCAGGAATCCGCACGATCTGGATTTGCAACACGGTCTCAGGGATCCATGACGCCGTGCGACGCCGGTTCACCTATAGCATTGCCTTTCGTTCCTTCGGTCCGGATCAACGAAAGCGCCTTTGGAAATCGGTCCTGCAAGGCAACTGTGCCCAACACCTCCTTCCCGAGGAGCATATTGAGAAGATAGCTCGCCGCTTCACGGTCAATACGGGCCCCATGGACACGGCGGTCAAGGGTGCCCTGGCCGTTGCCGAAAACAGCCCGGAAGCCTTCCGCAAGGCCCTCACTCTGGGGCTTTCGGCGTACATGGTGCTGGAAAACGATGGGGAACCGTTTCGGGAAGCTCCAAGCGTTCAGGAGAATTTCCTGCTCGAGGGGCTCTCTGTGAAGGGCGATCTCCAGGGGCTTTTAGACCATATCGAAAGAGTTCATGCCTATTTAAAAGACAACCCCGGTGCCACAGCGTCCACCACCGCGCTCTTCTATGGGCCTCCGGGAGCCGGAAAAACCGAGCTTGGGCGTTACATCGCGCATCGCTTGGAAAAGGAACTCATGGTGGTGGGATCTTCGAACCTGCTCAGCCCCTTCGTGGGGGAGACGGAAATGAACATCCGAGAAACCTTTGAAAAGGCCTCGAGCAATGAAGCGGTGCTGATGATCGATGAGATCGACTCCCTTCTTTTCAGCCGAAGCCGTGCCCATTATTCCTGGGAAGTCGGGATGACCAATACCATGCTCACGGCCCTGGAAAACTTTCGAGGCCTCTTCATCGGCACCACCAACCGGCTCCAAGATTTGGACGAGGCGGTGTTGCGCCGTTTTCACCACAAGATCGAATTTTCTTTCCTCTCGACGGAAGGAAAAAGGCTTTTCTACGAAAGGTTTTTCGCCACTTTGGCCGAAGCCCCCATGGACGAATCATGCCTGAAAACCCTGGAGCGAATGAGTGAACTGACCCCCGGAGACTTTAGGGCCGTGTGGGAAAGATACCGTTTTGGGTCCCATCGGGTTGGCCATGAGGAGCTCCTGGAGGCCCTTCGTCATGAAGTGGAGTTGAAGCATCGGCATCACGGCGCAGGCCGGGCTGGGTTCTGAGCCCCGTTGTTAAAGCACCCGCCCCTTGATGGGGCGGGTGAGAAAAAGCCTTTTCGGCAAAGGCTCAAGGACGTGTTCTGTGGAGCTCCAGAGCGCAGGGGCCACCGAAACGTTGCGTCACAAGGAGCTCTTCAAGATGCCGTTCTCGCACACGGGCCAGGCAGTCACCTCACTACGAAAAGGAGAAAGAGATGTCCTATCAGAACTGCGAAAAATTGATTTTTCGTGCCATTCTTTTTCTGCAAGAATTGAGCAAGAATCTTGAGAGTGTCATGGAGATCAGGGAATGGGCCTGGCATGCCTACGAAGACCAGGATACCAAGGAACAATATGGCGATCTTTACGTTCACTGCAGGATTCCCGGCCGAAGAAGGTCAAATCTTTTCGTGTCCTTTTCCACGATGCTCGCCGGTGCGCCAATGGATCTGCCCCTATGGCTTACCGTGGAAAACGACGAGGCCCTTTGGGAAGCCCTCCGGTCCTCCTGCAAAGTCTTGGATGGTGCAAAGACTGTAGAAGAGTGGTGGGCCGTGGGTTTGCCTTGGCCTTTTGGTCCGGAAGCGGATCTGGAAGAGGTTCGACAAGCCGCAAAGCGCGTGGCTGACGTCGTCATCAAAGCTTTTGAAATGCGTCAGGCCGGATCGTCAAGATAGTCAAACCTGGTAGCGTGTGCGCGAAGGCAGCCTGTGCGGGAAGGAGCGCCGCAAGGCGCGATGCGGAATATGTCAATGGAAATGAGACACCCTCCATCAAAAAATAGACTATCATCACATCACTTGGCGGCCTGTTAATCTAACGTTCCCCATGGTGGGAAAAATAACCTATTGACTTTTCAGGTGAAATAAAAATATGGCAGCCAATCACATGGCTACATTAGCAAGGACACCCCCAGCAGCTCCAAAGCTCTCCGTTGAACTTTGGTCGGCGATGTGACTCTGGTAAATTCGTTGGTGCCTTTTGTATGGGTCACCCGTATCGTGGTCAGGCAGAGGGTGCCCAAGTGACCCATGAGGGTCTCGAAGCTGTGCACCGGAAGCTCCTCGACTGTCCTTTTGCTTTGCGCTTTGCACTCGGCCGAAGGAGACCGGGGCGCGGGGGCCACCGGAT
>Ga0209227_1001000_pt1 | contig 23005 bp, 22 predicted proteins | sample YNPBryantNP2012_FD_185815 | JGI IMG/M metagenome (GOLD analysis project Ga0209227, IMG submission 185815) | Anoxygenic and chlorotrophic microbial mat microbial communities from Yellowstone National Park, USA - YNP Bryant NP 2012 (SPAdes)... ...
CCCGCACCCCTCCCCGCTCCGGCGGGGTCTGTGACCCCGCCGCCCTGCCGGCGCTGGCGGGTCACAGACCCGCCACGAGCAAAACCGCACACCCCGCCGCCCCGCCGCCCTGCCGGCGCTGGCAAAAGGCAAAGAGAGCAGATTGTTGCCATTCGCCAACATGAGCAAATTGAGGTATGATCAGGCCAGGCCAATGAAAGGAGAAGACATGTCATACCGCACACAACCTCAACCGTTGAGCCCTTCCGACGAGCGGACGTGGGCCATGCTGGCCCATCTGAGCGTCCTGCTCAACCTGGTTTCAGGCGCCCTTGGCCTGATCGCGGCCATAGCCATTTACCTGATCTACAAAGACCGCTCGCGCTACGTGGCCTACCACAGCCTGCAATCCTTCTTCTTCCAGTTGATCTTTTGGCTGGGAGCCGGCGCTGTGGCGGGAGCTGCCTGGGCCATCAGCGGCGTGCTGACCACCTTGTTCATCGGCTGCCTGCTCATGCCCATCGCCCTGCTGATCACCCTGTTCCCGCTCCTGGCGCTGGTCTATGGCATCGTCGGCGCGATCCAGTGCAGCCAGGGGCAGGACTTTCGCTACTGGCTGGTCGGCGACTGGGTGCGCAGCACGCTGACGGGGGAATAGAAAAACCAGAGTAGGACAACTGCTCGCAGTTGTCCTAACAGATGGCTTGACAGCCCAGAAAAAACCGCTACAATGAGTGAGCGCGGAAACGCGCGACTAAATCTCAAAAGGAGTGCGCAAATGGCCGAGGAAATGGTAGGAGCTGCCAACATCACCCAAGATGACAAGCTATGGTCTCTGCTGGGTTGGATTTTCTGGCCCATTGCGGGCATCTGCCTGCTCATCGATGAAAAGAAGAATCGCCCCTTCATCAAGTACAATGCTGTCCAATCGCTGGTCTTGGGCGGCATTGCCTGGCTCTCTTCTGTCATCGGCATTGGCCTCTGCCTGGGCCCACTGGCCTTCATCTATGGCGTCATCCTGGGCATCCAGGCCAACGGCGGCAAGTGGGTCGAGATCCCTGTTGTCACCGATTTCTGCAAGAAGCAGGGCTGGATCTAGACCGCTTTTGTTTCGGCAACCGAATATCAGCCGGCAAGGCCGCGGACGCCAGGCGGTAGTGGCCCTGTCGGGCGAAGCCATCTGCAATGCAGAAACGTCGCTTCCAAGATGACAGTTCAGGCCAAAGCCCTTCCCCTGGAGGGGCTTTCGTTTGCCCTGGCCCGTGGTAGCAGGCCCCCAGGAGACCTTCAATGACAACACTTTTCAGAAAATGGGAGTTTCATCCCCCCCTGCCTCCGTCGGCGCCAGCCTTGCCGCTGCCCCACCCGCTGGTGGCCCAGATCCTCTACAACCGTGGCCTGCGCGACGCGGCGACGGTCGAAGATTTCCTGGCCGGCCGCGTCCACGCGGACGACCCCTTCGACCTGCTGGGAATGCACCGGGCGGTGAAACGTATCCGCCAGGCAATCGAGGCTGGCGAGCGCATCGCCGTCTATGGCGATTTCGACGCCGACGGCGTGACGGCGACCGCCCTGCTGATCACGGTGCTGCACGCGCTCCGCGCCGACGCCCGCCCCTACATCCCGCACCGCGTCGAGGAGGGCTACGGCCTCAACCTCCAGGCATTGGAAAAACTCGCCCAACAGGGAGTGAAGCTGGTCATCACCGTCGATTGCGGCATGCGCTCCCCCCGCGAGGTCGCTTTTGCCCGCCAGCGGGGCATGGACATCATCATCACCGACCACCATACCGTCGGCAATGACCAACTCGACGCGGCGGCGATCATCAACCCCCAACAGGAGGACTGCCGCTATCCCTACAAGCATCTGGCCGGCGTGGGCCTGGCCTATAAGCTGGCCCAGGCGCTGTTGCAAACCAACCGCACAGCGCCCTGCGCTCCCCCACCCTCCCTCCACGAGGACGACCTGCTCGACCTGGTCGCGCTGGGCACGGTGGCGGACCTGGCGCCGCTGACTGGCGAGAACCGCGCGCTCGTCCAGCGCGGCCTGCAACGCCTCAACGAGGAACCGCGCCCTGGCATCGAGGCCTTGATCCGCCAGGCCAGGCTGCGCCCAGGCAAGATCGACTCCACCGCCATCGGCTATGCCCTCGGCCCACGGCTGAATGCTGCCGGCCGCATGGCCCACGCGCACTCGGCCTGCGACCTGCTCCTCACCCACTATCCGGCCGAGGCTGAGCACCTGGCCCAGGAGCTGGACAGGATGAACCGCGAACGGCAGCAGCTCACTGCCGAGATGGAAGAGCGCGCCGCCCAGATGATCCGGGCGGAAGGGGAAGAGCAGCCGCTCCTCTTCGTCGCCGGGCCTGAATTTCCCGCCGGCGTGGTCGGCCTGGTCGCCTCCCGCCTGGTCGAGACCTTCTACCGCCCCGCCGTCGTCGTCGAGCAGGGCCAGGACGAGAGCCACGGCTCGGCCCGCTCGATCCCCGAGTTCCACATTACCGCTGCCTTCGACCGCTGCGCCGCGCTGTTGATCCGTCACGGCGGCCATGCCGCTGCCGGCGGCTTTGCCGCACTCACAGCCGACCTGCCCCGCATCAAGCAGCAACTGCTGGACATCGCCGCAGAGCAGTTGGAGGGCTGTGAGCTGGTCCCCCGCCTGACCATCGATGCCATAGTGCCTTTGCAGGAGCTGAGCTGGGCGCTCTGGGAAGCGCTCCAGCCGCTGCAGCCTTTTGGCGAGGCCAACCCCGAACCGTTGTTCGTCAGCCGCAACGTCCAGGTGCGCGACAGCCGGCCCGTGGGCAGCGAAGGCAAACACCTGAAGCTGACGCTCTTCGACGGCAAGGCTGTCTGGGACGCCATCGCCTTTGGGCAGGGCCACTGGGCCGGGCGCCTGCCGGGACGGATCGACATCGCCTACAATCTCCAGGTCAACGAGTGGCAGGGCGAAAAACGGCTGCAGCTCAACGTTCAGGACATTCGGCCAGCCGGAGAGGAGGAACCGTCATGCGCGTCCTGATCACAGGCGTCGCTGGCTTTATCGGCAGCCACCTGGCCGAGGCATTGCTGGCGCGCGGCGACACGGTCGCTGGCATCGACAATTTCAACGACTTTTACGACCCCGCCCGCAAGCGGGCCAACGTCGCACCGCTGGTCGCCTCGCCGCGTTTCACCCTCCACCAGGCCGACGTGCGCGACGAGGCCGAGATGGCGCGCATCTGCGCCGCTGGCGCCTTTGACGCCGTCGCCCACCTGGCGGCGATGGCCAACGTGCGCTATTCGATCGAGCGCGCGCCGCTCTACACCGATGTCAACGTGCGCGGGACGGTCAACATGCTCGAAGCGGCGCGCCGGGCAGGCGTGCCCCACTTTGTCTTTGCCTCCACCTCCTCTGTCTATGGACGCACCACACAACTGCCCTTCCGCGAGGACGATCCCCTTGGCCGCCCGCTGGCCCCCTACCCGGCGACCAAGATCGCCGGCGAGGTGATGGGCCACGCCTACCACAGCCTCTTCGGCCTTAGCTTTGCCGCCCTGCGCTTTTTCTCCGTCTATGGGCCGCGCGGACGGCCGGACATGATGCCCTTTATCGTCACCGACAGCATCGTCCACGACCGCGAGTTCAAGCTCTTCGACGGCGGCGAGATGTACCGCGACTGGACCTACATTGCCGACATCGTCGCCGGCGTCGTCGCCGCCATCGACCGGCCGCTGGGCTACCAGGTGCTCAACCTGGGCCGCGGCGAGCCGGTGCGCATGGCCGACTTTGTCGAACTGGTGCAGGAGCTGGTGGGCAAGTCCGCCCGCATGACCACCCCGCCCGCCCCGCCCAGCGAGCCGCCGATCACCTACGCCGATATTTCCAAAGCCCGCCAACTGCTGGGCTATGCCCCGCAGACGCCCCTGGCCGAAGGCATGCAACGGTTCTGGGAGTGGTATCGGGCAGAGATGGGGTAAGCGAGGACACGTTGCGCAGGCAAGTTTTTGGCCGACTGGCTCTCGTCGCCAGCTTTCTGCTGCTGAGCCTGACCCCGGCGCAGGCCCAATCCCCGCCACCCGACATCCGCTTTGGCGCAGTGGAGGCCTTCCAGGACCCCGTCGCCGCAGCCGAGGCCGGCGTCGGCTGGGAGCGCATTCTCTTCTACTGGTCGGAGCTGCAACCGGCAGGGCCGGACGACTGGAACGGCTATCACGTCCCCGACGAGTGGCTCAACCAGGCCGCCGCAGCGGGCCGCCAGGTCGTGGGACTGCTCAAGAACACCCCCGCGTGGGCTACCGACGGCCTGCCCGGCTGCGGCGTGCCGCGCGGGCTGGACCTGCCGCTCGACGATCCCGGCAACCTCTGGGCGGCTTTTGTACGCCGCGTCGTTGGCCTCTACGCCGGACGAGTCGACCACTGGATCATCTGGAACGAGCCGGACATCGCCCCCGGCACCTACGGCGCCGAATGGTGCGGCACGACGGAGGAGTACTACCGCCTGCTGCAGGTTGCTTACCTGGCCGCCCACCAGGTCAACCCGAACGTCACCATCCACCTGGGCGCGGTGACGTTCTGGCACGACCGGACATACCTGCGGCGGTTTCTGCAGGTTGCCACGCAGGACCCGACCGGCGCCGAATACGGCTATTATTTCGACGTCGTCTCGCTGCACATCTACTTCCAGACCGAGTCCGTGCCCTACATCATCAACGAGACGCGCGCCGCCCTGACTGCTTACGGCCTGAGCAAGCCCATCTGGATCAACGAGACCAATGCCGCCTCCAACGCCGACCCCCCCTATTTCGACCTGCCCGGCGCCAACTTTCAGATCTCGCTCGACGAGCAGGCCGGCTTTTTATTGCAGGGCTTTGCCCTGGCCCTGGCGGCGGGAGCAGAGCGGGTAGCCGTCTACCGCTGGGTCGATCACCAGCCGGTTGACGGTGTCGAGCCCAACGGCCTGATCCGCCTGGACGGCAGCCGCCGCCCGGCCTATGACGCCTACCGCCTCATCACGACCTACTACGCCGGCACGGTCAGGGCGCGCGAGAGCCGCCAGCCCCAGTTCTACCTGGTCACCCTGGAGCGCAGCGGCGGGCAGACGACGCGCGTGCTGTGGGCGCGGACGGCGGCGACAGTCACCGTGTCGCTGCCGGCGTTGGCCGCCCAGGGGCTGCTGGTGGATCAGCGCGGGCAGGCGCAGCCCATCCAGCCAGCGAACGGCAGCTATGCGCTCGCCCTGCCTGGCGCCCGCTGCGCCGACCAGCGCGGCTGCATCATCGGCGGGCCGACGCTGCTGCTGGTAGAAGGCCTGCCAACCGCAGGGGAAGCAGCCCCCCCTGAGGAGCCGCTGCCCCAGCCGGGCGCCCCAGTGGGGGACAGCCCGCTCCCCACACCGACCCCCATCCCGTCCACGGCCACCCCCACCGCCACGCCGACATCCACGGCCACCCCCACCGCCACGCCGACCGCCACGCCCACCCCCACCGCCACGCCGACCGCCACGCCCACCCCGACCAGCACGCCAACGCCCACGGCCACTCCCACCGCCACGGCAACGCCGCGGCCCATCGAAACCGTCTCGCCGACGGCGCTGACGTCGTACCCCTTCCTCCTCCTGGCCCTCTTGCTGATCGGCGGGGCATTGATCTGGTCAGGGCACAGGAAAGGGTAAGCAATCCTCTCAGAACGTCCCTTTGCCCAGCAACGCGCGCGCCAGCGCCAGCGCCTCCTGGCGCGTGTGCACTTCCCCTGCCGCCTGCGCTTCGCGTACCGCCTCCAGCAGCCGTCCCACCTCTGGCCCCGGCCTCAGCCCCAACTCGTCCATCAGGTCGTGCCCGCCGATGAGGGGCGGCGGCGCGACGACCTCCTCCGCCTGCTCGAAATAGTGGCCCAACAACGCCTCGGTCACCCCCAGCCGCCGCGGCCAGCTCTCCGGCAGCGGGCCAGGCCCCAGCACGGAAATGTGGTCGGCCAGGCTCAGCAGCGCCACATCGATCCCCGCATCGCCTGTGGCGCGGAAGAAGCGATAGGCCGCCCGCCGGCTCAGCCCCTCCGCCGAGCGGGCCAGGTGCCCCGGCCACAGATGGGCACTGATGACCGTCGCCACGCGCTCCGTCGCCGCGCGGCTGAAGCGCAACGCGATCAGCCGCTCTCGCGCCATCACCGCGCCTTGGGGCTCGTGGCCGTAAAAGTGTAGCCGGCCGTCCTCGTCCTCGCTGCACGTCAGCGGTTTGGCGATGTCGTGCAGGAGCGCGGCCAGCAGGAACAGCACCCGCCGCTCGATGCCGCCCGTCACCAGCGCGGCCATGTGGGCGGCGACGGCAGGGGCAAAGCGGCCCAGCCTCTCGACAGCATCCACCCACACGCGCTCCGACGTATCGACATAGCTCAGCGTGGGACGCTCCCCTGCCAGCACCCGCAGGAGGCCATCGGCAGCTTCCACCACCAGCAGCGTGTGCCACCAGACGTCGAAGCGGTGCGGCGGCGACTGCCGCTGCTCCTTCAGCAGCGGCAGCTCCGGCAGGAGCTGCGCCAGCAGGTCGAGCTCGTCGAGCATGTGGACGTGGTCAGCCGGCAGCGGCGCAGCCATGATGCGCACGAACTCGTCGCGCATGCGCTCTGGCGAGGCGCGCCCCAGGGTAGCCGCGCGCTCGATGATCCACGCCGCCGTTTTGGCCTCCAGGCGCAGTCCCAGTTCGGCTTTGAGGCGCACCGCGCGCAGCATGCGCAGCGGATCGAGGTCGAAGGCGGCCTCGCTGGTGGCCCGCACCAGTCGCGCCACCAGGTCGGCCTGCCCGCCTGTTGGATCGATCAACTCGCCGTCGGGCCCCACAGCCATCGCGTTGATGGTGAAATCGCGCAAGCGCAGGTCCGCCTCCAGGTCCGGCGCGCGCAGGGCAGCGAAATCCAGGTTCAGCGCCTGCCCTTTTCGCCGCAGCACCACCCGGCCCGTGTCGCGCTCCTGGTCCAGCGGATAGAACGCCCCGCCCAGGTCGTCGGCAACGGCGCGGGCCAGCTTCAGCGCATCGCCAGGGACGACCAGGTCCCAGTCGTGCGTCTCGCGCCCCAGCAGCCTATCGCGCACCAGGCCGCCCACGGGCCAGACGTGCATACCCCGTTCCGCCGCCAGGGCGCGGATGCGGTCGAGGGGCCATGACGGGAATCGAATCGATTGGCTCATCCGCCCTATCATACCGTAGAAAGCCTGGGCGGGCAAACACGCCCGTTGCCAGGTTGGTCAACAGCGGTATAATCGGGCTTATGGACCTGTTCGAGCACAGCCGCAGGGAACAGATGCGCCGTGAGGCGCCGCTGGCAGCGCGGATGCGGCCGCGCACGCTGGACGAGTTCGTCGGGCAGCCGCACCTGATCGGCGAGGGGCGGTTGCTCCACCGCGCCATCGCCGCCGACCGCCTCTTCTCCTCCCTCATCTTTTGGGGGCCGCCCGGCACCGGCAAGACAACGCTGGCCTCGATCATCGCCAACAGCACCGAGTCGCACTTTGAGACCATCAGCGCCGTCATGGCCGGCGTGAAAGACATCCGCCGCGTCGTCGATGAGGCGCGCGAACGCCGTGCGATGTACGGCAGGCGGACGATCCTGATGGTGGACGAGATCCACCGCTTCAACCGCGCCCAGCAGGACGCGCTGCTGCCCCACGTCGAGGACGGCACGATCATCCTCATCGGCGCGACGACCGAAAATCCCTACTTTGAAGTCGTCGGTCCGCTCCTCTCCCGCTCGCGCGTCTTTGCCTTCAAGCCGCTGAGCGACGAGGACGTGATGACCATCCTGCAACGGGCGCTGACGGACGGCGAGCGGGGCTATGGCCGCCGCAAGCTGGAGGTGGAGCCGCGGGCGTTGGCCCACCTGGTCAATATCGCCGGCGGCGACGCGCGCGCGGCGCTCAACGCGCTGGAGCTGGCCGTGGAGAGCACCCCGCCCGACGCAGACGGCCTGGTGCGCATCACGCTGGAAGTGGCGGAAGAGTCGATCCAGCAGCGGGCGCTGCAGTACGACCGCGCTGGCGACGAGCACTATGACACCATCTCGGCCTTTATCAAGTCGGTGCGCGGCTCTGATCCCGACGCGGCGCTCTACTGGCTGGCCAAGATGGTCGCCGCCGGGGAGGACCCCCGCTTCATCCTGCGCCGGCTCTACATTCTGGCGGCTGAGGACGTCGGCCTGGCCGATCCGCAGGCAGTGGTGGTGGTCAATGCCTGCGCTCAGGCGTTCGAGTGGGTGGGGCTGCCGGAAGGGCAATACCACCTCTCCCTGGCGACGCTCTACCTGGCCACCGCGCCCAAGTCGAACGCGGTCGGCGCCTACTGGGGGGCGCTGGCCCACATCGAAGAACACGGCAGCGGTCCCGTTCCCCTGCCGCTGCGCGACAAATCCGACCGTTTCCGCGGCCCGCTCCAGGAGCACTACAAGCAGACTCTCGGCGAGCACGAAGGTTACCGCTATCCCCACGCCTACCCCGAAGGCTGGGTCGAGCAGCAGTATCTGCCCGAGGGGGTGGAGGGAGGCTGGTTCAAGCCCAAAGGACACGGCTATGAGCGCGTGATCATGGAACGGCTGCGGCGGATGAGGGAGGGGAGCAAGTAGGCAAGTAGGCAAGTTTGCAAGTAAGTTACCGTTCTTGCGTTCCGCTGCGGTTGCAGTTATAATACAGCGACTTGGACATAAGGAGGTGAGTGCATGCCTTCGGACCGCAAATGGCGCAAGCGCAAGATGGCCAAACATAAGCATCGCAAGCTGATGAAAAAGACCCGCTGGCAACGACGCGGGAAGTAGGCCCATACCTGGCGAGCAGCAAACACGCTTGCCGTTCGGCCTCACTTGCTGAGGAAGGACGTATGCGAAAGGGTACCGTTTTCCTGGCATGGGCCCTCATCCTGTTCGGGGTGTATGCGCTGCTGATGCGCTTCCACGTCAACCTGCCACCGCCAGACCGGGTGTGGCCCCTCGTTCCCTGCGCCAGCGGTGTTGTCCTGCTGCTCCACTATATACGCAGTGGCCGGCGTGAGCACAGCCAGGTCTTTTGGGGCACGGCCCTGACTCTCACCGGCCTGTTCTTTTTTCTCATCACCCTGAACGAGCGAGACTATGGGGTCCTGGCGACGTGGTGGCCGGTTTTCGTCGTCATCGGCGGCATCTCTTTCCTTGCCCTCTGGCTGGCCCAGGGACCGCGCGAACGGGGCACGCTGTTCGTCGCCCTGGTGGGGATCGCCTTTGGCAGCTTCACCCTGGCCGCCAACGTCCGCCCCACCCTGGCCCCCGGCCTGCCAGAGTTGTGGCCCGCGCTGCTGATCCTGTTGGGATTGCTCCTCCTGCTGCGCGAGGCCTTCCAGAAAAAGGTCGGGTAGGCAAGTGTGGCCCTCGTTGGCATCGACGCCAGCCGCGCAGTCACCCCTTTCCCCACAGGGACCGAGATCTACTCGCGGCGGCTGATCCAGGCCCTGCTGGCCTCCCCTACCCCTCACCGCTTTCGGCTCTATTTTCGCTCGGCTCCTCCCGACGATCTGGAAGGAGCCGAGCTGCGTCCCATGCCCTTCCCGCGCCTGTGGACGCACCTGCGCCTGTCGTGGGAGATGATCCGCTACCCCCCTGACCTGCTCTTTGTGCCGTCCCACGTCCTGCCGCTCGCCCATCCGCCGCTCAGTCTGGTCACGGTGCACGACCTGGGCTACCTCCGTTTCCCCGCTGCCCATCCCCTGCGCCAGCGGCTCTATCTCGACCTCTCGACACGCTGGAGCGCCCGCGCCGCAACGCACCTGCTGGCCGACTCACAGGCCACCCGCGCTGACCTGATCCGTCACTATCGCACGCCGCCGGACAAGGTCACCGTGGCCTATCCCGGCTATGACGAAACGCTGGCTCCCGTGCGCGACCCTGCCGCCATCGCCGAGGTGCAGCGTCGCCATGCCATCCGCGGCCCCTACCTTCTCTATCTGGGCACGCTCCAGCCGCGCAAGAACCTGGCCCATCTGATCGACGCCTTCGCTCGCCTGGGCGACAAGAGTTTTTCCCTGGTGTTGGCCGGGCGCAGGGGCTGGCTCTACGACGACCTCTTTGCCCAGGTGCGCCGCCTGGGCCTGGAGGAGCGTGTCCTCTTCCCCGGCTACATCCCCGAAGAAGACAAAGCCGCCCTGCTCAGCGGCGCGCTGGCCTTTGTCTTCCCCTCCCTCTACGAGGGCTTTGGCCTACCCATCCTGGAGGCCCAGGCCTGCGGCTGCCCCGTCATCTGCGCCAACACGTCCAGCCTGCCGGAAGTCGCCGGGGCGGGGGCGCTGCTGGTCGATCCGCATGACACAGAGGCGCTGGCGGCAGCGATGGGCCGCCTGGCTGCCGAACCGGGCCTGCGAGAGCATCTGGTCGAGGCGGGGTTTGCCAACCTGCCGCGCTTTTCCTGGCAGCGCTGCGCCCAGACGGTGCTGGAGGTCATCGACCGGCTGCTGGCAGAGGGAAGCGCCATGCAAAGGGAGGCCGCCTGATGGAGACGCCGCGCTGCATCCGCATCCTCGGCATCCCCGTCCACGACGTCACCTATGACGAGACGCTGGAATGGATGGGCCGTTGGATCGCTGCTGGCGGCGCCCACCAGATCGCCACGGTCAACCCTGAGTTTGTCATGGCCGCCCGCCGCGACGTGGCCTTCCGCCAGGTGTTGGAGCAGGCCGCCCTCTGCGTTGCGGACGGCGTCGGCATCACGCTGGCGGCGCGCTACCTGGGCCAGCCGCTGCGCGAGCGCGTGGCGGGGGTCGATCTGGTGGAGCGGCTGGCGGCGCGCGCGGCGGTCGAGGGCTGGCGGCTCTTTCTGCTCGGCGCAGCGCCGGGCGTGGCCCAGCGCGCCGCCGACCTCCTCTGCGCCCGCCACCCCGGCCTGGTCGTCTGCGGCACGCATGCCGGCAGCCCGGCCGTCGAGGAAGAAGACGAAATCGTGGGGCGGGTGCGCGCTGCCCGCGCCGATATCCTGCTGGTGGCCTACGGCGCGCCCCGGCAGGACCTGTGGCTGGCGCGCAACCTGGCCCGCAGCGGCGCAGCGGTCGGCATCGGCGTGGGCGGCGTGTTCGACTACCTCACCGGCGTCGCCCGGCGCGCTCCCTCCTGGGTGCGCCGCCTGGGCTTTGAATGGCTGCACCGCCTGATCCATCAGCCCTGGCGCTGGCGCCGCCAACTGGCCCTGCCCCACTTTGCCCTGCTCGTCCTGCTGCGGCGGCCGTGAGGGGGCGAGTTTTACCGCAGAGGACGCCGACCCCTCTTTCCTATTGACACCCTCGCCGCGTCGGTTATACTGGAAGCATGGAGAGCGAGCGATGAAACGCCTGCTGTTCACCGCCCTATCGACTCTGGCTCTGGTGGGGGCGACGATGTCGCCCATCGCTGCCGGGCCGGAAGCGGCGACGGCGCTGCCGCCGGTGGCGCAGCCGGACGGCCGGGCCGGCCTCTGCTACTCGTTCTACGACCCGCCCTCGCGGCCCTACCTCCAGATGGCCCTCGACGCCGGTTCGCGCTGGGACCGCTTCGACTTTAGCTGGCCGGTCATCGAGCCGAACAACAACTCGTGGAACTGGGGCCCCTACGACGAACTGGTCGATGCCCTGCGCGACAGAGGGATAAACATCGTCGGCATCCTGCTGTGGACGCCCTCGTGGGCGGCCACGAGCGGGCTGCAGGGGGTCGAGCTGCCGGCATTCGACGGGCGGCCGGAGGGCTGGTACGCCCCCGTACCGGGCGGCGCTCGCACCCTCACCGCGCCGTCTGCCGCCTCCTCCCCTCCGCAGGGCCTCTACGAGGAATGGGACGACTGGACCACTGCCGACGGCGACGGGATCAACTACTGGGGACGCTATGTGTACACTGTCGTCACCCACTATCGCGGCCAGGTGAGCCACTGGGAAATGTGGAACGAGCCGGAGTGGGACTTTTTCTGGAGCGGCACGTCGGTCCAGTACGCCCAACTGCTCAAGGTCGGCTACCTGGCGACCCAAGCCGCATGTCCCGAATGCACCGTCCTCTTCGGCGGGCTGCACTACTGGGCCAACCCCGACTATTACAAGTGGGTGCTCAACACGGTCAAGGCCGATCCGCTGGCGCCGGCGAACCATTACTTTTTCGATGTCATGTCGGTCCATCTCTACAGCCGCTCCGATTCGACCTATGACATCGTCAACGAGATTCGCAGCGGCATGACCGCCCGTGTGCCCGATCACCCCATCTGGCTCACCGAGACCGGCGTGCCGGTGTGGAACGACAGCTCGGTCGATCCTGACCCCAGCAAATACGACTATGCGGCCACGCAGGCCGAGGCCGCTGCCTACGTGATCCAGTCCTATGCCAACGCCCGCGCTGCGGGGGCAGAGCGCTACTTTTTCTTTCGCACGCACGACGCGGATATGGCCGAGTATTTCGGCCTGATCCGCAACAACCGCACCCTGCGCCCGGCCTATACCGCCTACCAGGTCGCTGCCACCTACCTGGTCACGCCCACCTTTGTCACCCGCGTCTCTTATAGCAACGCGCGGCGGGTGACCTTTTGGGGCACGCCCCGCGGCAAGGTCAGCGTGCTGTGGAACACAACGCCGACCAGCACGATCTTGAGTTATCCCGCCACCCTGCCCACGGCCACGCTGGTCGATCGCTGGGGGGTCACACAGACCATCACGGCCAACGGTGGGAGCTATACGCTCAGCCTGCCGGGAGCGACGGCGAACCTGGTCAGCAACCCCAGCGACTATATCATCGGCGGCGCGCCTTACCTGGTCATCGAGCGTGACACAACGCCGCCGACATCCTCCCTCCACACCCTGCCCACCACCACCTTTGCCTACACTATCCCCCTCTCCTGGGATGCTGCGGACGACGCGGCAGGCGTGTGGGGGGTCGACATCCAGGTGAAAAAGGACAGCGGGGCGTGGACAGCCTGGCGCAGTTTCAGCCAGACAGCGGGCCTCACGTCGATCGTTTACAATGGCGCCGAGCCGGGGTCGAGTTACTGTTTCCGCATCCGCGCCTGGGACCGCGCCGGAAACGCCGAGCCGTGGCCTGTTGCGGCCCAGAGCTGCACCGCCATCCCTTCAGCGAGGGAAGTCCATTTCCACCTCCGCGCCGTGTATGGAGACGAGAACAGCAACGGCCTGTGGGACAGCGGCGAGATCACGCTGACCACGCCTTTTACCCTGCGCCTGGTCAATGTAGCCAGCGCCGATGTCATCACGCCAGCGATAGGTACTTCGTGGGAGTTTACCGCCACGTTGCTGGTAGGGCCACATACGCTGCTTGTCACTCCCCTGGACTGGTGGACATGGCCGCCGGGCTGGCTGCCGGGCCGCAAAGCCCTCCTTGTCGAACCGGGAGAGGGCAGCCAGCAGATCGAGACCGATGTCGGCCTTTTCCCGCAGCGGGTCAGCCTGATCTTTCCTCTCGTTTATCGCTAATCGCTTATCGCTAATCGCTTATCGCTTTTTTCTGAAACCTGCGGGAGGATGAGGTTCCTCGCAGGGTTTCGGACGGACTCTTAGCCGGCGACGGAGCGGCCGAGGTGAGAGCGGCGACGCAGGAGGACAACCGTCAGCACGCCAGCGACGGAGGCAACAGAGCCCAGCGCCGCCGCGCCGATGAGGATACCCCGGCGCACGGATGGCGACAGGCGCCGCGTGCGCCGCGAAGCGGCAACCAGCTCCCGCCCCAGACTGCGCACAAACGCCGCCGATGGCTCCACCGGCACCATTGCCTGGCGTAGCCTGGCCGTCAGTTCGACCACAGAGGGCTGCTGCAAATACGCCTCGGATTCCAGTTCATCCATCATCTCGCCTCACCCTTCCTCTCATCCGCCAGTTCCTCGCGCAGGGCGATCAGCGTGCGGTGGTAGAGGGATTTGACCGCCCCCTCTGTTCGCCCCAAAATCCTGCCGATCTCGGCATTCGACATCCCCTCGACAAACTTGAGGATCAGGAGCTGCTGGCGCTCGGGCGGCAGACGGCGTACCGCTGCCAGCAGCGACTCGTTTTCCTCGCGCCTTTCTGTTTCAGCGTGCGGCTCCCACCCCGGCGCGGCGATGGTCGCCACCGCCTCCAGCGGCACCGCCGACCTGCGGCTGCGATCGCGCAGCATGTTGGCAACGACGTTGTGCGCGATGCGGTAGAGCCAGGCAACGAACGGATAGCCGCGATCCTCGTAGCGCGGGAAAGCCTGCAGCGCCCGGTAGAACGTCCGCGCAGTCAGGTCCTCGGCGTCCTGGACGTCGCCGGTGCGGTAATAGTGGTAGCGATAGATCTGGGCGACGTACCGCTCGTAGAGGAGGCCGAACAACTCCGGTTCCTCCCTGGCCCGCGCGATCAATTCCGAGTCCGACAGATTTTCCATAAAAGATAACACCAGGCCGACGGTCAGGGTACGCCTGAATTGTACCTTCTCCGCCGCAGATAGCAAATGAGAGGAACGCCGGGTATTCGAAGCAAAACGCCGGCGTGGGGCACCCCATTGCTCGACGGGGGTCTGTGACCCCCGCCAGTGGGGCCGCCCTTTTTTGGCCACAGATTACACAGATTTCATGCAACTGCCTACCACGCCGACTGAAGTGCGACGAGTCACCACCTCGCCCGTACACTGCTTGAGCCTTGTCTACCCTCTGTCAAGCCGATGCTGGCGTGGTCCTCCTCACCCCTCCCCCCCTCCCCTCTCCCGAAGCGGGAGAGGGGAGAGGGGAGAGGGTGGGGTGAGGGCCTACCTCCCACAGGTCGGAAGCTGCGGGAGGATGACAGGGCTGCCCGAAAATCAGCCGGGCTCGGCGCGCTCCAGGACGGCACGCACTTCCAACTGCTCCAGGAAACGCGCGCGCAGGCGAGGATCGGTCAGCGGCTCAACGGTCTGGTGGATAAAATCAGCGGCGATGCGAAAGTGAACCTGGGCCAGGTTGAGATCGTCGGTGGCGCGGCCCAGGGCGGCGTGGAGCTGCCAGAGCAGGACGCGGCTGGTCACCGCGTGGGCATCGGCCAGCGCCGTCTGCAGGGTAGCCTGGGCTGCGGCGCGGTCGCCGCGCGAAAGGTGGGCCCGTCCCTGCAGGTACCTGGCGCGGGCAGCGTGCAGCCCGCTGCGGACGGCCTGGGCCTCGGCGGCCAGCTCACCGGCTACCTCCAAGGCCCGCCCGGCGTCGCCCTGACGCAGCAGCGCGTCGCCCAGGCTGTAGAGAGCCTGCAGGATCAGGTCCTTATCCCCCAGCTCCCGCGCCCAGGCCAGGGCCTGATGGAGGTTGGCCATGGCTTCGTTGTAGCGCCCCATCATCAGCAGGTCGACGCCCACATTGCGCGTGATGTCGATCTCCATGCGTCGCGCGCCAGCGCGGGAGGCGATGCCAACAGCCTCCTGGTGATAGGTCAGCGCCTGTTCGACATCGCCCAGCTCCTGATAGACCTCGCCCAGATTGTTCAACACCGCTGCCACGCGATGCTCGTCGCCCAGGGTGCGGAAGCAGCTCAGCGCCTCTTCGTAGGCGGCCATCGCCCTGTCCAGCCGTCCGGCATAGTTGTGCGCAATGCCCAGGCTGACCAGAACGTGGCCCAGTTCGTAAACGTCGGGAGTCTTTTGCAGCGCGACGCGGGCCTTGAGCAAGGCCTGCACCGCTTCCTCGATGCGGCCCTGCTTCCAGTAGAGAGTGCCCAGGCCGCTCCAACTGCGAATGAGGCAGAGGGCCAGGCCGCCAGCCTCACCCTCCTCCAGGGCCAGGTGGAAAGCGTTCTCGGCAGCGATATAGTCTCCTGTGCCGCTGTAACACTCGCCAATGCCGACCAGAGCCGCAGCGCGCTGGGCGGGGTCTGTCGACTCGTTGCGCACGGCCTGAAAGTCGGCCAGAGAAGCATAGTCGCCAATCAACCGCCGCGCCCGCCCGCGCTCCAGCAGCAGGTCGAAACGGATGCGCGACTGCTCCGGCGAAGGAGAAAAGTCGTCGAGCAGGGCCAGCCCGGCCTGGGTGAGATCGATCGCTTCCCGGTAGCGCCCGCTGACGGTAGCCTGGCGCGCTTCCAGCACCTTTTGGCGGGCAGTGTCGAACGTGACCCTGCTTGACCTGCGTGAGAAGCGTTTGGCACTCATCTGCTCATTCTGCCCCAGATTATAGCCTCTTTGGGCGGATGCGTCAATCGCGCCCTTGTCCAGCGCCCAAAGTCGACTATAATCCCTACAGGAGGACTCGTGGAAGAGGTCGGGCGCTGGCGACGGTTCGTTGGCCGTCTATACTACCTGTGGGGCACCCTGCACCGCCACGTGGGCAACTTGCAGGGCGACCGGGAAGAGTTCCGCCTGGCGGTCGATGCTTTTGGGCGGGCCCTCCAACAAAATCCGGCTTTTGTTCAGTGCCTGTACGAGCGCGGCGTGCTGTTGTGGCGAGAGATGGGGGATGGCATCGCCGCGGCGGCAGATATGACCCGCGTGCTGGAACTGGAACCCGAACGGCACGAGGCATGGTTCAACCGCGCCTTTGCCCGTCACGTTGCCGGTGATGAGATGGGGGCAGTTGCCGATTTTCAACGCTACCTGGAAGTAGGAGACGACCCCATGTGGCTCGAAGTCAGCCGCCAGCAGATCGAGGACCTGCTCGCCCTGGGCGCTTCTGCAAAGGAGGAAAAATGAGCCAGCCTGTAGGCGCCGAGTCGTTTAGCCTGGGCGCGGTCAGCCGCCTGCTGCGCGCGCTGCTCTACCTGCGCAGCGCGCTGACCCCCTTCCAGGCCGACCTGCAGGCGCTGGCCTGCACAGCGGAGGAGGATGTGCGCCCCTCGCTGTTGATGCTATGGCGGCCATGCCAGGAACGGATCGACCAGTTGCTGGATGTCGCGCCGCCAGGGGCACCCTGGGCGGTCCAGGTCCGCCTGCTGGGCCAGGAAATGGCAGATAACCTGATCGACGAGACGCACAACCTGACCGCGCTGCTGGAACTGACGCAGGCGCTGGAAGAGGCTGCCGAGGTTGGCCTGCTGGAAGTGGAGCGTGCCCTCCAGGCAGCGGTGAGGGAATTGGAATTCGGATAAAAGGCAGGGAGGAGCCTGATGAGTCAGGTGTTCGAGGTGCTGCAAGACCGCTATCGGGAGCTGGTGCGTCGCCTGGGAGAGCCGGCAGACGAGGCCCTGGTGGAAAGCCTGCAGGCGTTTCTGGTCGACGCGCGGCAGGGCAGCGCGTCGGTGGCCGATCCGCTAGAGCGCAGTCAACTACGGGCCTATATGCGCTTTGTCGCCGTGGCACTGCAGGAGAGAGGAGAGGAAACGCCGCGCATCGACCTCTTGCCGCTGGACCGCACGCGCTGGCCCGTGCCCGTTGCCAGCAAGCGGGAAGGGCTACCGCCGTGGGCCTGGATGCTCCTCGGTGCGGCGGCGCTGGTCGTCGTGGCGGGGCTGGTTGCGGCAGCGGCGCTGGGGTTGGCCGCGCTCGCGCCGCGCGCCGAGCCAACCCCGCTGCCCAGTCCAACTCCATTGCCGCCCACGCCAATCCCCACCGCCACGGCCACGACGCCCCCCAGCCCCACGCCGACCCTCACCCCCACGTTCACACCGACGCCGCTGCCGCCAGCGGTCTTTCGCAACCCCGTCATCGCCCTGGGCATGCTCGACCCCAGCACGCCCTTCCTGCCCGGCGACGTGTTCGACTGGAACACCAAATCCGTCTACCTCGTTTTTGACTATGAAGGGATGCAGGAAGGCATGCCCTGGGCGGTGGTCTGGCGTCGCGGCGGAACAGAGATCGCGCGCCAGGAATACCGCTGGAGCCTGGCAGACGGCTCATCCGGCAAGCGCTGGGTCGTCTATTTCGAGCCGGAGGGCACCGTCCTGCGGGGCGGCGACTATACCGTGTCGCTCTATATCGAAGATCAACTGCAGGCCGAGGCTGCCTTCCGCATCCGTTTCTACGTCACGCCGACGCCGGCGCCATGAGCGTGACTTGTGCTTTCCCCATTCTGCGGTAAACTAGCCCCCCTATGGCAAAAATAGATCTGACCTTTCTGCACGCGCCCAGTGTCTATGACTTTCGGCAGCGGGCCACGCTCTGGGGCCCCATTTCGGACGTCGTTCCCTCCACGCCGATCTATGACATGTACCCCATCGGCTTTGCTGCCCTGAGCGACTATCTGGGGCAGCACGGCTTCCAGACGCGCATCGTCAATCTGGCGGTGCGCATGCTGCGCTCGTCACGGTTCGACGCCGGCCAATTCATCCGCCGCCTCGACTCGGCAGCCTTCGGCATCGATCTGCACTGGCTGCCGCACGCCCATGGCGCGCTGGAAGTGGCCCGTCTGGTCCGCCAGCACCATCCCGACGCGCCCATCCTCTTCGGCGGCTTTTCCGCCACCTACTACCACGAGGAGTTGATCCGCTACCCGCAGGTCGATTACGTCGTCCGCGGCGACTCGACCGAGGAGCCGCTGCGCCAGTTGATGGAGTGTCTGCGCGCTGGCCGCGAGCCGGTCGACGTGCCCAACCTGACCTGGAAAGACAGCAAAGGCCAGGTCCACGTCAATCCGCAGACCTATACCCCGGCGAACCTGGACCATGTCCGTCCCGGCTTCCGGCACATGGTGCGCTCGGTGATCCGCAGCCGCGACCTGGTCTCGTGCGCGCCCTTCGCCCACTGGCTCGACTATCCGGCCATGGCCACCATCACCGTGCGCGGTTGCACGGAGCACTGCGCCGTCTGCGGCGGCTGCGCCGAGGGCCACGTGCGCATGTCCGGCCGCAGCGCGCCAGCCTTTCGCGATCCCGAACAGTTGGCTCAGGACGTGCGCGAGGCGCGCCAGATCAGCCGGGGGCCGATTTTCATCCTCGGCGAGCTGCGCCTGGCGGGGATGGACTATGCGCGGCGCTTTTTGCGCGCGGTTCAGGGCGTGCGCGGTCCCTTTATGCTCGAGTTCTTCTGGCCCGTCCCCCGCGATTACGCCGAGGAACTGGCCGCGGCCATGCCCAACTTTATCGTCGAGTTTTCGCCCGACTCGCACGATCCGGCGGTGCGCAAGGCGCTCAACAAGGGCTATTCGAACCAGGGCGTCATCGACACGGTCAAGAACTGCCTGGCGGTGGGCGCCTCGCGCTTCGACCTCTTTTTCATGATCGGCCTGCCGCAGCAGACCGCCGCCTCGGCCCTGGAGACGGTCGATTTCTGCGCCGACCTGTGGCAGCAGTTGGACGGCGATCCGCGCTTGATCCCCTTCACCGCGCCGCTGGCGCCCTTTCTCGACCCGGGCAGCCTGGCTTTCGAGCACCCCGACCAGTACGGCTACCGCCTCTTCTGCCGCACGCTGGAGGAGCACCGCCAGGCGCTGCTGGCTCCCACCTGGAAGCACATCCTCTCCTACGAGACGCGCTGGCTGGACCGCGACACCCTGGCGGCGACGACCTACGAGGCCGGGCGACGGCTCAACCGGCTCAAGGCGCGCTACGGCGTCGCCTCGCCCGAACTGGCCGCCGAGACAGAAGAGCGCATCGACCGCGCCATCGCCCTCATGGCCCAGATCGACGAGTGGATTGCCACCCTCCCCGCCGATGAGGTGGAGCGGCGAATGCTGGCGATCAAAGACCAGATCGACCGCGTCAACACCTCCACCGTCTGCGAGAAGGAGGAGCTGGACGTGCCGGTGAGCTGGATGCCGTTCAACGTCTGGGGGCTTTTCAAGCTGGGCCTGCGGGAGCTCTGGAGAGGGATATAGCCCCTGGCGAAAAAAACGAAAACGAGATTCTTCGTCGCTTCGCCCGCTTCGCGGCCTTCGCTCCTCTCACGTCAAAGCGAGATCATTCTGGAGCGAAAAAAACGAGATTCCCTTCGCTTTGCTCAGGGTCGCTTCGGCCGCTTCGCGGCCTTCGCTCCTCAGAATGACATCTGGGAGTAACCCTCCCGGTATGCCCCTCTCCTTGTCTCCCCCTCACCCCAACACCGTCTGCTCCCGCGCTGGTCCCACGCCGATGAGGGAAATCGGCACGCCGACTGCCTCTTCCACCCGCGCGACGTAATCCTGCGCCGCGCGCGGCAGGTCGCTGCGGCGCCGCACGCTCTGGATGTCCTCGCTCCAGCCGGGCAGTTCCTCATAGACCGGCTGCCAGCGGGCCAGCTCCTCGGCGCCAAACTCGGCCGGGAAGTACGCCGTGCGCTCGCCCTGGCGCTCGTAAGCCACGGCAACCCGCAGCGGGTCGATGCCGGTGAGCACGTCCAGCTTGGTCAGCGCGATCTCGGTCAGGCCATTGACCTGGGCCGCAAAGCGGAGGATGGGCAGGTCGAGCCAGCCGCAGCGGCGCGGCCGGCCAGTGGTGGTGCCATATTCGCCGCCGACCTGACGCATCCGCTCGCCTGTCTCATCGAGCAGTTCGGTGGGGAAAGGCCCCGCGCCGACGCGGGTGGTGTAAGCCTTGGCCACGCCGACAACGCGGCTGACCTGGCGCGGTCCGAACCCCAACCCCACCAGCGCACCGCCGGCGATGGGCGTCGAGCTGGTGACGAAAGGGTAGGTGCCGTGGTCCAGGTCGAGCAGCGTCCCCTGCGCGCCCTCGCAGAGCACCGTCTTGCCCACCGCCAGCGCCTGGGCCACCAGCGCCACGCCGTCGACCAGGTGCTCTTTGAGCCGGCGGGCCAGGGCGCAGGCCTCGGCAGCGATCTCGTCGACCGGCAGGGGCTCCTGCCCGTATTGCTCCTGCAGCAGCCGGTTGTGGACGCGGGTCAGGGCGGCCACGCGCTCGCCAAAGCCCTCCGGATCGGCCATTGCCCCGGCGCGCAGGCCGACCCGCGCCGCTTTGTCGGCATAGACCGGGCCGATGCCCCGGCGGGTGGTGCCGATGGCGCCGTGTCCCAGGCTAGCCTCGCGCGCCCCGTCGAGCGCGCGGTGGGTGGGCAGGATGATGTGCGCCGCCGCCGAGAGCTTGAGCCGTTGCGGGCTCACGTCTGCCCCCAGCGCCGCCAGCTCGTCCATCTCGGCAGCCAGCCGCTGCGGATTGACCACCACACCCGCGCCGATGAGACAGAGCGCGTGAGGGTACAGCACTCCCGAAGGGACCAGGTGCAGTTGAAGCTTGTGCCCCGCGGCGACGACGGTGTGGCCGGCGTTGTCCCCGCCGTTGTAGCGGGCCACGATGTCGGCCTGGCCTGCCAGGCCGTCCACCACGCGCCCCTTCCCCTCGTCCCCCCACTGAGTCCCGACAACAATGATCGCTGGCATCTTCTACCTCCTCCCTGCGGTCCGACCGCGCGGGGGCACAAAGAGGCGGCCCCAGGGGTCGGAACCGCCTTCCCATTTTCATCATAGCACAGTCAAGCCCCTTTGTAAAGCTGCCCACGGCTCTCCAGAAACGAGAGCACCCGCTGGCAGACCTCCTCAGCATCCAGGTCGTCCGTGTCGATGACCAGGTGGGCGTGGGCGCGGGCGTGGGCCAGACGCTGCTGCGTCTCGGCCCACCACGAGGCGGGGAACTGCTGCGAGCGGCGGCGCTGGGCAGTCTCCCGCGAGACGTCGAGGTAGATCAGCAAGTCGGGTCTGGCGATGCGCTGCCACATTGCCGGAGCGAAAGAGTGCTCCTGGGCCACCTCACGCACGCGCAGGCCGCGCGCCCGCAGGGCCCGGCTCAGCGTGCTCTTGCCGGAGCCGCACGGTCCGACGACGGCGATCAGGGGGCTGCCCGCTGGCTGCTCCCCCTCTTCAGGCGGCTCAGCCAGGTGCGCGGGCCGCGCTGCGACGGCGGACACGGCTCTCGCCTCTCATTCATCTGCTCCAGGCAGGCCAGGGATTCGAGCGTGGCAAAAACCACAATCCGGTCTCCGGCCTGGAGCACCAGCTCGCCGGGCGGGTGGAGGTCCATCTTGCCCGCCCTGTCGTGCAGGACGATGGAGAGATCGATCTCCTGCTCCACCTGGGACACCGTCTTGCCGGCCAGTCCGCTCACCGTCGTGCGGTGGACGTTGAGGAGGACATCGTCGACATAGAGCGAGTATTCGACGGCGGCGCGGGTGGCGGCGGCGGCAAAAGCGGGAGCAGAGAGGGCCGACGTGCTGAAGGCGGTGCGGATGCCAAAGCCCTTGCGCACACGCTCAGCCAGTTGCTGATCGAACATGCGCATGACCACCTTGACGTCGGGGGCCATCTCACGGGCATCCAGCGCGATCTCCAGGTTGGTCAGGTCATACTCGGTGCAGGCGACGACGGCCTGGGCGCGTTCGATGCCCGCCTTTTTCAGCATCTCCTGATTGCGCGCGTCGCCGATGAGAACAGGCACGCCCTCGGCGCGGATCTGCTCCAGGAAAGGGGCTTGCGGGTTGAGCTCGATCCCGACCACCTCTTGCTTCATCTTGAGGAGCTGCAGGACGACGCGGTAGCCCACCTTGCCCAGGCCACAGACGATGATGTGATGGCGAAAAGTCGAAGCGACGGCCACCTGCCAGGCCTCCTTTCTCTCCTGCCGGTTGAACAGCGCCGTGCCGAACTGGACAACGCCGTTGACCACGATCATGACGCCCAGAATGGGCCAGAGGATAAAAACGAGCTGGGCCAGAAAGTGTGTGGGATAGGCTTCTGGCGTTTCGAAGAACATCAAGGCCAGCGCAGCGTAAAACGCGTTGCTCCACCCCCAGGCAGGATCGTGGGAATAGGTCCAGCGCAGGATCAGCGTGCCGATGAGCAGAAAGGCGGCAAAGACGAGCAGGGTGTAGCGGAACTGGCGGATCAACACCCACGTATCGCGCAGATAAGCGCGCAGCCATCTGCCTGCTTGCCGATTGCCGGTCATCGTTTCGTCTGTGGCGCTCAGTCGATCGGGACGCTGACCAGGAGCCGCCGCACCTGGCCTCCTTGCTGAGGGGAGACGCGCAGGACCAGGATGCTGATGTCGTCGCGGGGGCGGTGCTCTTCCAGCGTCAGCGCCCGTTGCAGCAGCCCGTCGGCCATCGCCGCTGCGCCAGCCGAGGTCGCGGCGATCTCCCTCACCGCCGCAGCGATGTCGAGCGGCCCGCCGCAGTTCTCCCCCGCCACGCTCAGCCCGTCGGTGTAGACGACGACCATCAGGTTGAGCTGGATCTCCACCTCGCT
>Ga0209227_1001002_pt1 | contig 22989 bp, 20 predicted proteins | sample YNPBryantNP2012_FD_185815 | JGI IMG/M metagenome (GOLD analysis project Ga0209227, IMG submission 185815) | Anoxygenic and chlorotrophic microbial mat microbial communities from Yellowstone National Park, USA - YNP Bryant NP 2012 (SPAdes)... ...
AACGGGGCGAACAGGCCGTCTAAAACCGCCAAAGGATCCGGCGAAGACCGCCGAGGCTTTGCCGCCGAACTGCAAGCGGCCGCCAATGGGCGTCAATGAACGCCTATGAATGCAAACGACCGTGACGACGGATCTTCCATGGATTGTAAAACACTGGTGCAGCTTCGAGAGGATTTCAAAAAGACGTGCGGATCCGACGTTCCCGGCCTGATCGCCGCCCGCACCTACGCGGAACGGCTCTTGGAGGAACTGCGCGGGCTCATCAGCGCCGAAGCCGGCGCCGCTTTGGACGGCTGGTGCGCCGCCGCCGTAGGCGGCTTCGGCCGCGGGCAGCTGAGCTTTGCCTCAGACCTGGATCTTGTCTTTCTCCACAAGCGACGCCTTCCCTCCGCCCTGGAAGCCGCCATCCGCCGCGTGGTGCCCGCCCTGTGGGACGCCGGATTTGAAGTGGGCCACATGGTCACCTCCCCCAAGGACCTTCACGACCTCATGCGCCGGGACTTCAGTGTCCAAACCACCTATGTGGAAGCGGCTCCGGCCGGGGGCGATCCGGATTTTTACCGCCAATGGCGCGAAAACTTCCTTGGGGCCTTCACCCGAAACAAGCGCGCCCGCTTCCTGGAAAATCTGAGAAACTACCGCAAGAGCCGGTACAGCCACTACGGCGAAAGCAGCTACCTTTTGGAACCGCACCTGAAAGAAGGGGTCGGCAGTCTTCGCGACATTCACACCATCCGTTGGATCGCCGTCATTTTCCTGGGGACGCCTTCGGTGCCGGCCCTCACGGACGCGGGCTGGCTTTCCGCCGAAGAAGCCCTGTGGCTGGAACAGGCGGAAGATTTCCTGTGGCGCGTGCGGCTGCAGCTCCATCACTTGAGCGGCAAACGGCAGGACCGGCTGCTCATGGCGGACCAGGAAGTCTTGGCCAAACGGCTGGGCTTCCTGGACGGCACGGAAGGCAGCGCCGTGGAAGCCTTCATGCACCTTTATTACCGCCATACGGCCCGCATCCGTCGCATCGCCGGCTTCCTTCTGGACCGCCTCGCCCATGAGACCAAAAAACATCGCCGCTTCACCACGCGACGGACCGTCCTGCCTGGACCGTTCCTTCTGGAAGACAACCATCTGTCCTTCATGGAACCGGAACGAATCCGCGAACGGCCCGAACGGCTCATGGCCCTCTTCTGGGAAGCGGCCAAGCGCGGCGCCCATTTTCACCATCAGACGGGGCGGATCGTGCGGGAAAACCTGGGAGCCGTCACCGACGCCGTGCGATGCGACCCGGCCGTCGTGTCCAAATTCTTCGACATCCTTCTGAACCCCACTCGGTCTTTTGGAATCCTTCGGGTCATGATGGAAACGGGCTTTCTCCAGACCTTCATCCCCGAATTGGCCTCTGTGCGCTACCGGGTCCAGCACGACGTCTACCACCTTTACACCGTGGACGAACACCTCCTTCGAACCGTGCGGGAAATGCACCGGCTGGAACAGGGCCTTCCGTCCCTGGACCCTCAGGTGGACTGCCGGCATCTGTTCCACGATCTTCCCTATCGGCGCATTCTTTATTTAGCGGCACTCCTGCACGATGTGGGCAAGGGGCAGGGTAAGAACCATTCGGTGCGCGGCGCGGAAATGAGCCGCGTCATCGCGGAACGCCTGGGGCTCGACCCCGAAGAGAAGGCCTTGCTGGAATTCCTCATCCGACACCACCTGCTCCTTCCCGATACGGCCCTCAAACGGGATCTCAGCGACGAAAAGCCCATCATGCGCTGCGCCATGCAGATCGGAAGTCGAACCAAACTGCGGCTTCTGTATCTTTTGGCCGTGGCCGATTCCCGAGCTACGGGTCCCGGGGCGTGGAACACGTGGCGGGCCTCCCTCATGGATGAACTGTACAGCAAGGTGGACCGCGTGCTCCTGCGGGGCGAATGGCGCCCGGAAGATGTGACGGAAAGGGTGGAAGCCGTCCAAGCTCAGGTCCTTTCCCTGTGCCCGCCGGAGGAGCACAGCGCCGTGGCGCGCTGGCTGGAAAATCTATCGTTACGGTACCTTCTGTCCCAGCCGTCCTCGGAAATCCTTCGCCACTTCGCCATGGAAAAGGAGGTGCCTCGGGAGGGTTTGGCCTTGGATGCCCGGCCCATGGAAGGGGGCCTGTGGCAGGTGACTACGGCGTGCCGGGATCGGCCGGGCCTTTTTGCCACCATCACCGGCGTGCTTTGGCTCCATGGCCTAAACATCCTTTCGGCGGACATCTACACGCGATCCTACGGTATCGCCCTGGACATTCTCATCGTGGAAGACGTCCCGGACCCGCTCCACCCTGAAGAAACCTGGGCACGCGTGCGCAGCGACCTCACCCGGTGCGTTCGGGATCCGGACGCTTTGACGGTCCTCAAGGAACGGCACAGGCCGCCCATCCCCCGCAAGGCCGTCATGGGGCCGAAAAAACCCGACCGGGTCGTGTTGGACGAGAGCGCCTCGGATTTTTACACGGTCATTGAAGTCTACACGTGGGATCGGCCGGGCGTGCTCCACGCCATGACCCAGACCCTGTTCGAACTGGGCCTGACCATTCAGCTGGCGAAGATTTCCACGCCCGGCGCCCAGGTGGTGGACGTCTTCTATGTGACAGACCTGGACGGGGCCAAGATTCGGGACCCCGACCGGCATGGGTTCATCGAGGAGCGCCTTCTGGAATGCCTGCGCTTCTGGGATGTGCCCCGATCCAAAGGCCAGGGGTAGGAAGCCCACCCCGACACGCCGGCACAGAACCGCTTTGGCGATAAACCGCAGGCACCGAGGTCGCCTTTTCGGCGTCTGGGAAGGCCGCGTTTGGGCCTAAGAAAAAGGAGAAGACGAAATTGTCACATCGAGGCCGCTCCGCCTGCCCTTTGACACAATTTTGTCCTTCAAAAGCGTCCACCGCCCCTTGGGTTCGGGAAGAAGCTGGCGCCCGCCCCTTTGGGGGGAGACGGCCCGGATCGGAAGGAAGGGGGTGTTCTTGGGTTCCGCTGTCCCGTGGACCCGTCGGTTGGGGTGAACGCAGCGAACCCCAACACGCTTCCCATGCCCCCATCTATTTTGGCCTCCCAGGTTGGGGCGCGTGGGCCGAGGCATGGAGGATGCCCACACTTGGCAAGAAAATTGCTCTCCCTAAAACCGAACGATACACCCAAACCACTCTCATAAGGAGGACACTGCATGACCCCTCAGGACGTGATGGCTTTCGCCAAAGAACACAATGCCCAGATGGTGGATTTCCGTTTTTTGGACTTCCCCGGCATCTGGCAGCACTTTACGGTGCCCATCAGCGAATTCGACGAATCGTCTTTTGAAGACGGCTTCGGTTTCGACGGGTCCAGCATTCGCGGCTGGCAGCCCATCAACGCCAGCGACATGCTGGTCATTCCCGATCCGGACACGGCCGTCATGGACCCCTTCTTTCAGGTGCCCACTTTAACGCTCATCTGCAACATCGTGGATCCGGTCACCAAGGAACGCTATACGCGCGACCCGCGCTACATCGCCCATAAGGCCGAATCGTACCTCAAGTTCACCGGGATCGGCGACACGGCCTATTTCGGGCCGGAAGCGGAATTCTTCATCTTCGACGACATTCGCTACGCGTCGGCGGCCCATTATGGCTACTATTTCATCGATTCGGAAGAAGGCATCTGGAACAGCGGTCGGGAAGAAAACCCCAACCTGGGCTACAAGCCGCGCCACAAGGAAGGGTACTTCCCCGTGCCGCCCACGGACGCGCAGCAGGACATCCGCACGGAAATGGTCCTCATGATGCAGCAGGTGGGCATTCAGGTGGAATGCCAGCACCACGAAGTGGCCACGGCGGGTCAGGCGGAAATTGACATGCGCTTTGCGCCCCTGGTCAAAATGGGCGATCAGCTCATGTGGTTCAAGTACATCATCAAGAACGTGGCTCGAAAACACAAAAAGACCGTCACCTTTATGCCCAAGCCGCTCTTTGGGGATAACGGCTCAGGGATGCACACCCACCTGAGCCTCTGGAAGGATGGCAAACCCTTGTTCGCCGGAGACCGCTACGCGGGCTTGAGCGAAATGGCCCTGCACGCCGTCGGCGGGGTATTGCGCCATGCGGCCGCCCTGTGCGCCTTCACGAACCCGACGACCAACTCCTACAAGCGGCTGGTTCCCGGCTACGAAGCTCCGGTGAACCTGGCCTATTCCAGCCGAAACCGCAGCGCTTCCATCCGCATTCCCATGTATTCGCCATCTCCCAAGGCGAAACGCATCGAAATCCGCTTTCCCGATCCGTCCTGCAACGGCTACCTCGCCTTCAGCGCCCTTCTCATGGCCGCCCTGGACGGCATCGAAAACCGCATCGATCCGGGGGAGCCGCTGGATAAGGACATCTACGCTCTGACGCCTGAAGAACTGGCCAACGTGCCGTCCACGCCCGGGTCGCTGGAAGAGGCCCTCAAGGCCCTGGAAAAGGATCACGATTTCCTGATGAAAGGCGATGTCTTCACGGAAGATGCAATTTCCAAGTGGCTGGAATACAAGCGCTCCAACGAAGTGGACCCCGTGCGGCTGCGCCCTCACCCCTACGAGTTCATGCTCTACTTCGACATCTAAACGGCCCTCGGTATCTCCCGCTCCTGCGGCATTTCCCTTTCCAGCACGGCCCTCTTCCCCTTTTCGGGGGAAGAGGGCGATCTTTTTGAGGGACAGCGAGATCTTACCCCGTGCCCTGATCCGGCACAGGTCCCGTGGCGTGCACATATGTGACGGAGGAAGGCTCCTTTGGTGTCCAGGACAGAATATGGCACTCCTGGTGTTTGGAAATCTTTACGTCCCTTCGACCGGCCTTTCGTGGCCGTACTCCTTTGCAGCCATCAAGCCCCTTTGGGCCGCGGAGCCGTTCGCGTGCTGTGAGGTCAGCACCTTTTACAAAGCCACCACAGTGCTTTTTCGTTTTCCTTCGTCACGGGGGGCATCCCTCGGGATCTTCGGTTTTGAAAGGAAAGGCGAAGAGTCGGCACCCGAGAAAACCGACCAGGGTGTAGACGGCGCCGGCGAGGATCTGGGCCAGGTAGGCGTTGACGGCGGAAAACCGAAGCAGGAGAAAAAGAACGAGCACATTGGCCAGGTAAGCGATGCCGAGGGACGCCACGAACAGAGGAAACGCCGTGCGGTCTGGCTTTCGGGATCGAAAGCTGAAATGCTTGTTCAGGATGTAGGAGACGCTGATGCCGACGGCGTAGCCGCAGGCGTTGCTCAGGTAAGGGTCGAATCCGGCCCACAGCAGGGCGAAGATCACCCCGTAGCCGACGATGGTGTTGACGCAGCCGACCATGAGATACCGGCCGAAGGAGGCGAGGTTCCGGGCTACGGTTCGGAGTCCGAAAGCGACAAGACGGCTCGAGGAAGGCATCGCAAGGCGGCTCCTTGGCCAGGGGCTTCAGGCGTTCAGGATCAGAAGACAATCCTAGAAGAGGACACCCGTTGGATCAAGAGCCTTGCCAATGCGGCGGGGGGTAGGCCCAGGCCTCCCTCGTGCGGGCCCCCCGAAGGAGGAGTGAGAAGATGATTCCTCCGCCACGGGGGGTGCGCCCATGACGGGACAGGGGCCGTCCGTGGGTTTTCCCGCGCGGAGGACGTGGGCATGGCGCCGAGGTTACAGGCGCGTGGCGGCTTTGAGGGTGCGGGCATAGCGGGCCATGCGTTCGGGAAGATCGTTCGCCGTGAGGTTTTCCTCAATGAGCCGCTCAAAAGCGCTTCCCACCACGGCACCGTCCGCCGCTCGGCAAACGGCCGAAACGTGTTCGGGCTGCGAGATGCCGAAACCCACACAGACGGGAAGCGATGTCACCTGCTTTAGGCGCGCCGCCGTGGCGGCCACTTCCGAAAGGTCCAGCCCGGCGCTTCCTGTCACTCCCGTCATGGACACAAGGTAGATAAACCCCGAGGCGTCCCGGGCGATGGCCGCCATGCGTTCCGTCGGGGTCGTGGGCGCCGCGAGCCGAATGAAATCCAATTGGTTCCCTGACCATTGGCCGATCAGTTCCTGGGATTCTTCCGGCGGCAGATCCACGACCAGCACGGCGTCGGCGCCGGCCCTGACGCTTTCTTCGTAAAACCGCGTGCCGCCCATGGCGAGAATGGGGTTGTAATAACTAAAAACCACAAGGGGCACGGGGGTTTCCCGACGCATGGCCCGGCATAGATCCAGGGTCTTTTCCAGGGTCATGCCATGGGCCAGAGCTCGGGCCGACGAACGCTGGATCACGGGGCCGTCGGCCGTGGGGTCGGAAAAGGGTACCCCCAGTTCGATGATGTCCACGCCCGCTTCGGCCATGGCCCGAAGGATTTGAAGCGACATATCGGGCGTGGGATCGCCCGCCGTGACAAAACCCACGAGAGCGCCTTCGCGTTTTTCCTTAAGTTGGGCAAAAAGCCGTGCCAGTCGGCTCATAACGCAATCCTTTTCCAGACGATGAAATGGTCGTTGTCGATGCCGCCCGTCTTTCTAAAGGTCCCGAAAGACGATGCCCAGGTCCTTGTCGCCCCGGCCGGAAAGATTGACGATGACGATCTCGTCGGGGCGCCTTTGCGCCGCTTCTTTCATGGCGTAGGCCACGGCGTGGGCGCTTTCCAGAGCCGGAATGATCCCTTCCAGGGTGGATAGGGTGCGAAAGGCATTTAGGGCTTCCGCATCGGTCACGGCCACATAGCGGGCTCGGCCGCTTTCCTTGAGCCAGGCGTGTTCGGGGCCGACGCCGGGGTAATCCAATCCGGCCGAAACCGAATGGGCTTCCCGAATCTGCCCGTAAGGGTCTTGCAGCACATAGGATTTGGATCCGTGGAGCACCCCGACGGATCCGGCGCCCAGAGTGGCCGCATGCTTTCCCGTGTCGATCCCTTCTCCGGCGGCTTCCACACCGATCATGGCCACGGGATCATCCAGGAAGGGATAAAAGAGCCCCATGGCGTTGCTGCCGCCGCCCACGCAAGCGATGAGCACATCCGGCAGGCGCCCTTCCCGATCCAGCATCTGCGCGCGCGCTTCGTCGCCGATGACCCTTTGAAAATCCCGCACCATCATGGGGTAAGGGTGCGGGCCCGCCACGGACCCGATGACATAAAACGTATCCCGAACGGCGCTCACCCAGTAGCGCATGGCTTCGTTCATGGCGTCCTTGAGTGTCCCCGTGCCCGAAGAGACGGGAACGACCTGAGCCCCGAGAAGTTCCATGCGGCGCACGTTGGGGGCCTGGCGCTTCACGTCTTCGGTTCCCATAAAAACACGGCATTCCATACCGAACAACGCCGCCGCCGTGGCCGTGGCCACGCCGTGCTGCCCCGCACCCGTCTCCGCGATGACCTTGGTTTTTCCCATGCGCCGGGCGAGCAGCACCTGGCCCAGGGTGTTATTGATCTTATGGGCGCCCGTGTGGGCCAGGTCTTCCCGCTTGAGGAAGATCTGCGCGCCGCCGCAGTGGGCCGAAAGCCTTCGAGCCGGGTACAGGGGCGTGGGGCGACCGGCGTATTCGGCAAGGAGGCGATGAAAGGCCTCCTGAAAGGTCGCATCGTTTCGGGCCGCCTCGTAAGCGGCTTCCAGTTCCAAAAGGGCCGGCATGAGCGTTTCGGCCACGTAACGGCCGCCAAAGGGCCCGAAATGGCCTCGAGCATCCGGCACGGCGGAACCGGGCGCCTTGACGGATGGCGCTGGGGCGGAAGATAGGGCTGCAGTGGGATTCATGAGAAGATTCCTCCTTGAGACGGGTGCGGCCGAAGTCGGCGCACGGCGGTGACGAATCGGTGCATCTTGTCCGGGTCCTTTCGGCCCGGGCGGCTTTCCACACCGGAACTCACGTCCACGCCGCAGGGGTCGGCGGCGAGGACGGCGTCCCGAACGTTTTCCGGGGTGAGCCCCCCGGCAAGGATCATAGGCACGGTAAGGATTGCCCCGCGGGCTCGAGACCAATCCCACGTCAAAGCGTTTCCTCCGGGCCTGTGCGCCCCGGCGCATTCCACGAGAAAGGCCGTGGGGACGTAGGCCGTCTGAGCGTCTAGGCCGGGGGCGCGGTTGACGAAAAGGGCTTTCACCACGCGAAGACCAGCATCGCGAAGGCGGCGAATGTCTTCCGGGGGTTCGGACCCGTGCAGCTGCACGGCGTGCAGTCCCACGGCGCGGGCTGTCGCCAGCACGGCGGCGGCGGGCGTATCGACGAAGACGCCTACGGCGGCGATGCCGGGCGGAAGGCTTTCCACGATGCGGCGGGCTCTGTCTTGGTCCACAAAGCGCGGGCTTTTGGGGTAAAAAACGAGCCCCACGGCTTGAATGTCCAACGCGGCGGCGGCCGCGGCATCCTCCACCGTGGTGATCCCGCAAATCTTAATGTCCATGGGGAGCGCCTCCGCCGAGTTCCCCTCGGTCCCGCCCATCCTCCTCGAGCAGGGCCCGCACGGCCGCTTCCGGGTCCTTGGCGCGCACCAGGGATTCGCCGATGAGAAAACGGAAAATCCCCGCCGCGCGAAGCCGCTCGATGTCGGCGCGGTCCCGAATGCCGCTTTCGGCAACCATGATGCGGTCTTCGGGGATGTGCGAGCGCAACCGAATGGAAGTGTCCAGGGATGTTTCGAACGTTTCGAGATTCCGGTTGTTGACGCCGAGGATGCGCGCGCCGCACGCCAGAGCGGTTTCCACGTCGGCTTCGTCGTGGACTTCCGTTAAGGCGGCGAGCCCCAGAGCCTGGCAAAGGGACAAGGCGTCCCGTAGAAAAGACGGGCTCACCGCCCGCACGATGAGGAGCACCGCATCGGCTTCGGCGGCTCGAGCTTCATAAATCTGGTAGTCGCTTATAATGAAATCTTTCCGAAGCACTGGAAGGGAGACAGCCTTTCGAGCGGCCGTGAGATCGTCCAGGGAACCGCCGAAAAAGGGACCGTCGGTCAGAACGGAAAGGGCCGCCGCGCCGCCCCGGGCGTAGGCTTGAGCCAGCGCCGCCGGGTCCAGGTCGGGGCGAAGAGGTCCCTTGGACGGAGACGCCCGCTTGATTTCCGCAATGAGGCGAACAGGAGGCGATCCCGGCTTTGTCCCCGGCGCATGCCTCGGGATGTCCCCGAGGACCGCGGCGCTTGGGTCCGTGCCGGAAGCGTGCCGCATGGGCGCCGCGGCAGCGAAGGATGGCGTGGCGGGTGCCTGGGCAAGCGCAGGGCCGGCCAGGGCGGCGGCAAAGGGGCGGGGCGGCGGCATGGCTTCGGCTTCCCGCCGAATGGCTGAAAGCGGCCGTCTGGCCGCTCGACGCGCCGTTTCCGCCTTCTTGGCATCAAGGATCGTGCTAAGAAAATCGGCCATCGTTACGGCTCCCTCTTTTTCAGCTTTCCGTCGCCGATGGGGCGCGCTCTTGGGTAAAGCGCACCAGAGCGTCCAGCTTGGCCCGAGCGGCGCCGGAATCCAGACTCTCTTCGGCAAGCCTTACCCCTTCCTTCAGGTCTTCCGCCGATCCGGCGGCCACCAGCGCCGCCGCGGCGTTCAAAACGACCACGTCCCGGCGCGGCCCCGGTGCCCCTTCCAGAACGGATCGCAGAATTTCCGCATTTTCCTGGGGCGATCCACCGCGCAGGGCTTCGGGATCGGCCGTTCGCCCAAGGATCCGTTCCGGGTCCAGGTCGTAGGTTCGAATCAAGCCGTCGTGCAGTTCCGTGACCCGCGTGGGGGCGCACACGGTGATTTCATCGAGGCCGTCGTGGCCGTGGACGACGAAAGCGCGGCGCGCGCCGAGACGCTGCAGGGCTTGGGCGAACATTTCCGTCAGTTCCGGAGCGTAGACGCCCAGCACCTGGCAGTTGGCCCCGGCGGGATTGGTGAGCGGGCCCAGCATGTTGAAAATGGATCGCAACCCCACTTCTTTTCGAGCCTTGGCGGCATAGCGCATGGCGCCGTGGTAAAGCGGCGCGAAAAGAAAGCCGATACCGATTTCCCCCACGGCTTCTTCCACCACTTCCGGGTCCGTATCCAAGCGCACCCCCAGCGCTTCCAACACGTCAGCGCTGCCGCAGCGGCTGGAAACCGAGCGGTTTCCGTGTTTGGCTACCGTGACGCCGCACCCCGCAACGACGAAAGCCGCCGTGGTGGAAATGTTAAACGTGTGAGCGCCGTCGCCTCCCGTGCCGCACGTGTCCACCACCGTGGAGGCGGTCACGTGAAGGCGGTAGGCTTTGCGGCGCATGGTCCGGGCCGCTCCGGCCAGTTCGGCGAAGGTTTCCCCCTTGGTGGCCAGGGCGGCCATGAATGCCCCGATTTGGGCGTCGGTAAGTTCCCCCGACATGAGCGCTTCCATGACGGCGCTCATTTCCTCTTCCGTCAGGTCCACTCTTCTGGCGATCTTTTGCAGGCAGTCGCGGAACACTTCAGTGACCTCCGTGCCCGTTCAGGAAATTGCGCAGAAGGCGCTTTCCCACGGGTGTCATGATGGATTCGGGATGAAACTGAATGCCTTCGCACGGGTACGCCTTGTGGCGGATGCCCATGATTTCGCCGTCGTCGGCTTCGGCGCTGATTTCCAGGCAACCTGGAAGAGCCTCTCGAAAAACGGCCAGGGAATGGTAGCGCATGGCCTGAAACGGGCCCGACAGGCCCCGGTAGATGCCTCGCCCATCCGGCTGGACCATGGACGTCTTGCCGTGCATGAGAAACCGCGCAGGGCCCACGCGTCCTCCAAAGGCGACGGCGATGGCCTGATGGCCCAGACACACGCCCAAAATAGGGACGATCGGTGCAGCCGCTCGAATGAGGGCGACGGAGATTCCGGCGTCTTCGGGTTTGCCGGGACCCGGGGAAATGACGATGCCGCGCGGGTTCCAGGAAAGGATATCGTCCACCGAGGCCGCATCGTTTCGCACGACCCGCACGTCGGCCCCCAGCACCCGCAAGTATTGGACCAGGTTGTAGGTAAAGGAGTCGTAATTGTCGATCATGACGATCATGGCGGGCCTCCTTGGGTTGAGGCAGGGGTTGGGGTTTTTTGTTTGGCCATGTTGGTCTGGTTCGCGGTCTCAGTTTTTTGGTGGGGATCGCGGCGCTTACCCCAACCTACAGTTTCATGGGGGTTTTTCATGGAGGCTCATGCGTGGCCTGGTGCAACAAGGCCACGGCCTTGAGCATGGCCTTGGCCTTGTTCACGGTTTCTTCGTATTCGCGCTCGGGAATGGAATCGGCCACGATGCCCGCCCCGGTCTGCACGGTCATGGTGCCGTTCTGCAGGCAGGCCGTGCGGATGGTGATGGCCAGATCCATATTGCCCGTAAAGGAAATGTAGCCTACGGCGCCGCCGTAAGGGCCCCGCGGTGCGGGTTCCAGCGCGGCGATGATTTCCATGGCCCGAATCTTGGGGGCTCCGGTGAGCGTCCCCGCCGGAAAGGTGGCCCGCAGAAGATCCCACGCATCGGCGTCCCGGCGAAGATCGCACGTGATGTTGGACACCAGATGCATCACGTGGGAATAGCGTTCCACGACCATGAGATCGGTGACCTGAACGGTGCCTGTTTCGGCCACACGGCCCAGGTCGTTTCGGCCGAGATCCACGAGCATGAGGTGTTCGGCTCGTTCCTTTGGGTCTTTCAGAAGTTCGTCGGCCAAACGGCGGTCTTCCTGTTCCGTGGCGCCCCGTGGGCGAGTGCCGGCGATGGGCCGAAGGGTCGCCACGCCGTTTTCCAGGCGGACCATGGTTTCCGGAGAAGAACCCACCAGGATCCGATCGTCCAGTTCCATGAAGAACATGTAGGGGGACGGGTTGACGTAACGCTGAGCGCGGTACAGGAACCAGGGATCGGGCGAAGGCTGGAGCACGAACGGCTGGGAAATCACGGTTTGAATGACGTCGCCTGCCGTAATGTGTTCTTGAACGGTGCGGACCATGGCCAGAAAAGCGTCCCGGGAAAGGGGCGAGCGAAACGCGCCGGCTTCGGCCGCATCCCTCTGGATTGCATTGGACTCGTTCTCCTCCCGCGGGCCAAAAGGCTGGGGGGAAGGGGCCGAGGCCGGTTCCGCTAAGGGAACGGCCGGCGCCTGCAGAGGCTGACCCAAGGATTCCGCCAGTTTTTCCAGGCGTGAGACGGCCTCGTCGTAGAGCCTTTCGGGCTTGTCCGCATCGTTTTCTCGATACACGGGGACGAGCAGTGTGAGGGTATGGCGCACGTTATCGAAAATGAGGAGCTCGTCCGTCATGACCACATGGGCCAAAGGCTCTTCGGGCGAAAGCCCATGGGGAATTCGTTCGAAGAAGGAAACCGTCTCATAGGCGAACCACCCCACAAGGCCGCCCCAAAACCGAGGCAGTCCCGGAACGGTCACGGGCCGGTAGGGGGCCATGAGGGCGCGCAGGACCGAAAGGGGATCGCCGCCGTGGTCCAGGCTGCGGTGCACCCCATTTTCCATTAGGTCCACGCGGTCTTGAAAGATCCGCACGTGCCGTGAAGCGGAGGCGCCGAGGAAACTGTAACGGCCCCAGCGCTCGCCGCCTTCCACGCTTTCCAAAAGGAAAACGGGACGGCCCGGACGGCGGATCTTGGCCAGAGCGGAAACGGGGGTTTCCGTGTCGGCCAGAATGTCGCAGCACACGGGGACCAGATTTCCCCGGCCGAGTAATTGGGCGAATTCTTTGCGTGTGGGAAAAAACCGCAGTTTCATGGTTTCCGTCCTTGTGAGCCTTGTCAGATGCCGAACCGTTTCCTTCGGGTGCAGCCGTCATTCTCGTTGGGGTTGGCCCGTGATTCTCGTTGGGATTCGCTTCGCTCACCGCAACATTCCCAACAGCCCCACCCATGAATTCTTTGTTGCAATTAAACAACACCCCCTACACCGACGTCCCCGCCACCGCACCGAAACGAACCGCCTCATCGCCATGTGGGGATTCGGCCGCTTGGGAGTAGAGGCTCACCAGCGGCCGAATTTCGTCGCACAACCTTTGAAACTGGTCGGGGGTGAGCGACTGCGCGCCGTCGCTCAGCGCCTCTTCCGGCCGGTGATGGACTTCCACCATGAGCCCGTTGGCGCCCACGGCCACGGCGGCCCGACTCAAGGGAATCACTTGATCGCGGCGGCCGCAGGCGTGGCTGGGATCCACGATAATGGGCAGATGACTTTCCTTGCGCACCACGGGCACCGCTGAAAGATCCAGCGTGTTTCGGCTGTGGTCCGTGAAGGTGCGGATGCCGCGTTCGCACAGAATGACGTTGGGATTGCCGCCTTCCAGGATGTATTCGGCGGCCATGAGCCATTCTTCCAGGGTCGCAGCCATGCCCCGTTTGAGAAGCACCGGTTTGGAAGAATGCCCCGCGCGCCGCAGCAGGGTGAAATTCTGCATGTTACGGGCGCCGATCTGCACGATGTCCGCGGCCTCCTCCACCAGATCGTAAACCGTGTGGTCCAGGGCTTCGGTCACGATGGGCAGGCCGGTTTCTTCGCGGACCTTCACCAGGATTTTCAGAGCCTCTTCGCCCAAGCCCTGAAAGGCGTAAGGGGAGGTGCGGGGCTTGAAGGCGCCGCCTCGAAAAAGGTGTGCCCCGGCGCGCTTCACATGGCGGGCAATGGTCAGGGCCTGTTCCTCGCTTTCCACGGCGCACGGCCCGGCAATGACGACCACCGTGCCGTTGCCGATGCGCCTATCGCCCACGGGGACAAGGGTGTCCTGGGGATGAAACTCGCGGCTCACCAGCTTGTAAGGCCGTGTGACTGGAATGGCTTCTTTGACCCCCGGCAGCCCCAAGACCCAGTTGGGATCCACCGGGCCGCGGTTGTTGAGAATGCCGATGGCCATGCGTTCACCGCCCTGAATGGGCCGCGCGCTGTAGCCTCGACTTTCAATGGCGCGCACCACGTGCGCCACGTCGTCCGCTGTGGCTTCTTTATGCATCACAACCAACATGTGAGGAACCTCCTGTACGTTCGCTCAATGGATGACGGTCCGTAAAACACAAAAAGGCCGCGGGATGAAATCCCACGGCCTTTGCCCCAAAACAAAAAGACCGTGGGCCGGGTGGCCCACGGTCTCAATAGCTTTCTTCATGCCGGTGGTCTAAAGCGACGCACCCCCGTCGGCGCACCCGTGCACAACGCACCACCACCAGCACCACCAGAAACGCGCATTGTGTCTTTGTTGTGATGAAGCCACGGGGTTGACCTTTCCATCTCGAGGATGCCGCTTTTCGGTACGAGCTATGCCTAAACTTTGGGTGGCGGTCTTGTCAAGAAAATTTTTCGTCCTTCACCATGCCACGGGCCGGCGCATGCCTTCAGGTGGAGGCGTGCTGTGCCGTCGCAACGTCCTTGCGCACGGTCGCCCCTTGAAAGCGCACCACCTTCCGTTGGGAGATGAGGCGGCGCCGGATCCTTTCGGTTCATGCGCTCACGGCAATTCGGGAAACGGCGAATGCGGGGTATGGCCGCCAATCCAAGGGACCCATTTGGATCCTCAGGCGGCGCAGCGCCCACGCCCTCCGAGGATCAGCGAGGACGACGCCGGCGCCCTCCTTCGTCGGCTGTGGGCTGGGATCGGGCCCTTTTGCGGCGGGCCCGAGGCTTTAGGAAATCGACGCGAATGAATTCATGCTTGTTAACGAACCGCACGAAAAGCGGCTGAATGTTCAGTTCCCTTTGGACCACGGCCCGCACCTGTTCCAGCGTGGAATACTTGCTGATGCCGTACTTGCGGTAATCTTCGGTTTTGATGAACAGAGCCATGGTCGTCCTCCCTGCTTGGAATCGTCGAGATTTCAATGCTATTCTAACAATCACCGAACAGTTGTCAAAAGCATTGCCGGACGAAGAGGCTGCAAGCGTGGAAACCCTGGAAGGCCAAGTGGAACGCATCACGTACGCCGGCGAAGAGGACGGCTACAGTGTGTTGCGCCTCAAAGTGCGCGGCCGCCGCGACCTGGTGACCGTGGTGGGATCCTTCGTTTCGGTGACCCCCGGCGAAGTGCTTCGGCTTCGCGGCACCTGGGGCCGTCATCCCAAGTACGGCGAACAGTTTCGAGCCGACCACTACGAAACCCTCAGCCCCGACACGGTGGAAGGGATCCGCAAATACTTGGGTTCGGGCCTCATCAAGGGCATCGGACCCGAAATGGCCAAACGCATCGTCAAAGCCTTCGGGATCGCCACGCTGGATGTCATCGACAGCGCCCCAGAGCGGCTCCTGGAGGTGGACGGAATCGGGCCCAAACGGCTGAGTGGGATCAGGAAAGCGTGGGACGATCAAAAAGAAATCCGCGACGTCATGATCTTCCTCAAGACCCACGGGGTAAGCGCCTCCCACGCGACTCGAATCTTCAAGCATTACGGCAAGGAATCCCTCAAGGTTCTTCGGGAAAACCCCTATCGAATCGCCATGGATGTGACGGGCATCGGGTTCGTCACGGCCGACAAGATTGCCCGGAACCTGGGTTTCGGCACGGATTCCGAGCTTCGAGCCGAAGCCGGCCTCCATTATGTCCTCTTTCAGGCCGCCGATGAAGGCCATGTGTGCATGCCGAAAAACCGACTCCTGGAAGACGCCGGAAAGCTTCTGGAAACTCCGGCGGATGTCTTAACAAAGGGCCTTGAAAACCTCGCCGCCGACGGCCGGGTCGTGCTGGAGCGGCTTTCCGAGGAGGCGGCGCGGCTCATGGGGAATGGGACGGCCGTCTATCTTCGAGGCTACCATACAGCGGAAACTCAGACGGCCGCCAGGCTGACCTATATCGCCTCGTTTGCCAAAAGGTTTTCGCCGGCCACAATCGAGGAGGCCGTCAAAGCCGTCACGGCCCGCCTGCCGTTTCCCCTGGCGCCGCTTCAGATGGAAGCCGTCCGCAAAGCGCTCACGGACAAGGTCCTGGTCATCACGGGCGGCCCCGGCACGGGTAAGACCACGCTGATCAAGGCCGTGTGCGCCGCCTACAAGCGCCTGGGGACCCGCGTCGCCCTAGCCGCCCCCACGGGCCGCGCCGCCAAGCGATTGAGTGAAACCACAGGGCACGAGGCGGCCACCATCCATCGGCTCCTGGAATTCAGCCCTCAAGGGGGAGGCTTTCAGCGAAACGAACAGAGACCCCTGGCCGCCGACTGCCTCATCGTGGATGAGGCGTCCATGCTCGATGCGCTGCTGGCCCATCACTTGCTCAAGGCCGTGGCCCCCAAGACCACGCTTGTTTTCGTCGGCGATGTGGATCAATTGCCGTCGGTGGGGGCGGGAAACGTCCTTCAGGACATCATCGACTCGGGGGCTTTTCCCGTGGTGCGCCTAAGCGAAATCTTCCGCCAGGCTCAGCGAAGCCTCATTGTGGTGAACGCGCACCGGATTCGGGAAGGGCTGTTTCCCATCAACGGAAGTTCCCGCCAAGGGCGCCTGTCGGATTTCTATTTCATCGAAAAGGACGATCCCCAGGAGGTGCTCGGCGTGGTGCTGGAGCTTTGCACCCGGCGCATTCCCGCGCGGTTCGGCCTGGATCCCGTGGAAGATATTCAGGTGTTGAGCCCCATGCATCGCGGGACCGTGGGCGCCCAGAGCCTCAACGAGGCCCTGCAAAAAGCGCTTAACCCACGAGGGCGAGCCGTGGAAAGGGCTGGGCGGATCTACCGGGTGGGCGATAAAGTCATGCAGCTTCGCAATAACTACGACAAGGACGTCTTCAACGGCGATCTGGGACGGATCCAGGCCGTGGACGAAGAAAACCAGGAAATCCGGGTGCGCATGGACGGCCGGGTGGTGACCTACGGTTTTTCGGAACTGGACGAAATCACCCACGCCTATGCCGTGAGTGTCCACAAGTCCCAGGGGAGCGAATACCCGGCGGTGGTGGTGCCCCTCGTAACCCAGCACTACGTGATGCTCCAGCGCAATCTTCTGTACACGGCCGTCACCCGCGGAAAGAAACTGGTCGTCCTGGTGGGCTCAAAGAAAGCCCTGGCCATGGCCGTGCGAAACGACCGAATCCAGAAGCGCTACACGCTGCTGGCCCATCGGCTCGCCGCTCGCCCACAAACCTCCAGAGTACAATAGACCGTCGAAAACGGACGGCGCACTAAGGTGGCGGCGATCCTGGCCCATGGGAAACAAACCAATCCCGGAAGGGTGCCGATGACGGGTCGACACCAACGGTCCGCCGGAAAGCTCAAGGCGAAACGGACCTTTGAAGGCCGTCAAGGGGCACAGGGCCGTTGTAGCGATGGCCGCCGGCCCTGAACTGGCGCAACTGCGTTGCTGTTTGCACACAAACACAGCCGCGAGCCTGAAATGGCGATAATCGACTTTACTCTCTGCGAAACCGGCCTACGTTTTCGCCGACGGAGGAGCTTCGCAGGCGTTCGTTCCGTGCCTTGTTGCCGAAAGGAGACGTTGGGGTTTGCTGCGCTCACCCCAACCTACGGGTGCTGCTCCGGGTACTGTCTTTCGACTCTTGAATTCTCATCCTCACTCTGATCGCAACCGTTGCCAGACGCGATCATCCCCGCTTAATGGCAGCACGTCGCGCAAGATCGTCTGAATGAAGCCCACGCGCGCGCGTCGCATGTGGTTCAGTTCGTCGTGCGTGTAAGCAAGCGGCTCGACGGGCAATGAGGTCTCGCGAAACGCCTCGGCATACTCGGGGATGCGGTCAAACCAGCGCGGTTGGGGATGATCACGCAGCACGATCAACACATCGGCGTCGCTGCTGGGCAGCGCTTGTCCGCGCGCCAAAGACCCGAACAATCCCACCGCGAGCACGCGCGCGTCGCGCGCCACGAGCCGCTGCGCCGCATCGCGAAGTTCGGCAATGGCGCGGTCTCTATCGAGAAAGGCGATCCGCACAGAACCGCACGATCGCTTCTGCACTGCTGATGGCGGTCGCGCAATCGGCGGCGGTGTAGTACTCCGCGGGTATGCCATCATCGAATCCATTCGGGTAACGCGTCGGGATGTAGAAGCGGTCAAGAATCCGACCTGCATCCACCAATTCCGGTGTGACGCCGACTTCGGCTGGGAGTTCTTCCAACAAGCGCTTGAGAGCATGGCCCCACGCCTCGCCACCGAGATGTTGATACAAAGCCTTGACGGCTTTCTCGGCGGCCTGTTGCGCACTAAAGCAGCCCCACTCGTGATAACCCTCTGCGGCATCATGTCGCGCGTGTTCCAAATCACGCTGGGCCTGGCGCAACCAATCCTTAGCACGGGATGCCATATTGAGCCTCCTCCTGAACTTCCAAACTTTTCCATCGCGGCGGACGCGGTTCGCTTATGTCTTGTCTTCGTCGACAGGAATTTTTCGGCGGCTAAGAAGCTATTGGAAAGCCCCCTCACTCATTTGGGCCGTCCCACTGGCTTTGCCCAAAGGCAGCTTGCCCCGGTAGGGCAGCATCATCGTGCGGGCCCCATTGCACTTCCTCATTCTGCCCTTTGGAAGTTCCTCAAACCGCCCACCACACTGACGAAGGCAGCGATTTTTTCGCGAAAGAGCCGGCTCCAGAAAGGGGACGAATCAAGCATCGAACCTCTATCACGGACGGCACCAATGAGCAAGCTGATGCAGTGCGCCAAGAATAAAGGGAAAGCGAGGCGCGGCACGGACGCACTTTCCCTCGTGGGAACGGGGGTTCGGGGAATATGGGCCGCCAGCCAATCCTGCCACCGATCCATCACCATCCTCGGATCCGGTTAAGGCGTGCACAAACCCTCTGGTTCGAGCGGATCCCACGAGGTCGCGCTGGGCCTTGAAATCCAGCATGCCGAAACCCACCGAGGAGGCACCGGAAACGGTTTCCAGCCTCGCCATAAACCGATCCAGATCTTTCCGGGAACGGGATTGAACGATCTTCGCATAGCGAGCGGCGAACCGTCGGCCTTTGTCCTGAAGGCGGATTCGGTGGCGGTTTCCCTGGGGCACGAGCAGGGTATCGTAGAGTCTATCGCTTTGGAATTCCACGGCGGCGAAATCGGCCGTGACGTCGCGAAGATTTCGGCCCAGAAGAGGGCGGCCTTGGAGCGGCCCTTTGAGGAAGGTGAAGCCGATGACGCACGGCACCCGCTTTTGCCGGACGAACTGTTTGACCGCGTCGGCGTAAGGTTTTTCCTGGGTGGATGTGGCGTGCAAAGTGACGAGCCCCTGCGGACCGTCGGGATGGAGGGCCGTCAGGAGCTGGGCTTCCATGAGATTTTTTCGTCGAATGAGCCGAGTGGGAAGGAGCCACCGGGCCGGAAAGGATCAAAGACATAGGCGTGGGCGAGACACTGGAGGCGTCGCAGGAGTGCGGTGCGCACCCCGCCCCGCTGCAGGTGGTTGTGAAAGACCATGAGGTTCTGCGGATCCGCCATAGACAGCCGTCCTTGCTTTTTCAGCGGAGTATGGGCACAATTTCCGCCGCAGAGCAACCCTTCTTCGGAGGTTTTTTATGGGAACTGCAGCCTCTGCGAAAGCTTCGGCAACGCTTTTCCTGAAGCCTTTCCGAAAACCGCTCGGAAGAACGGCGCCGGGCCATGGTGGAACACAATGAGCGACTCGCGCACCGGCATTTTTCTTACGGCGTGCTGTGTCGGGACCTGAGCTTTCTGTTGATGAATTTCTTCGGCATGGAGACGTGAATGGACGCCATCCCTTTGAACGAACGGTTGATTTTTGCACTGGATTTGCCTTCACCGGACGAGGCCAAGCGGTGGGTCGAACGGCTGGAAGCCCAAATTCGGTTTTTCAAGGTGGGCTTTGAACTATTTCTCGCCGGTGGGTTCCCCATGGTGGAATGGATCCAGAACCGGGGGGCCAAGGTCTTTCTGGACCTGAAACTCTTTGATGTGCCGGAAACGGTGCGGCGGGCGACGGCCCAGCTGGCCAAAAGAAACGTGGCCTTCACCACCGTGCACGGCAACGACGGCATGCTCAAAGCCGCCGTGGAAGCCAAGGGATCGGTGAAAATCCTGGCCGTCACGGCCCTGACGAGCCTGGATGAGGGGGATTTGCGCGACCTGGGGTTTTCCTGCTCGGTGGAGGACCTGGTGCTTTCCCGGGCTCGCCGCGCCCTGGCTCTGGGCTGCGACGGCCTCATTTCTTCCGGGTTGGAAATCCCCAGGCTTCGCCGCGAACTCGGCGGTGGCTTTCTCGTGGTTGCCCCGGGCATTCGTCCCGTGGCCAATGTGGACGATCAGAAACGCACCGTGGACGCCCGCCGCGCCTTCGCCTCGGGAGCGGATCACATCGTGGTGGGCCGTCCCATTCGCGATGCCGCGGACCCGGAGCGACTCGCGGCGGACATTTTGACCCAGATCGACAAGGAGTTGAGGGAAAGAGGAGACCATGCCCAGCATTGAGGACGTGAAAGCCTACCTGAAAGAGCGGGGCATTGAGGTTAGGGAGTTCGAGGAGCTCACCCCCACTTCGGAAACGGCGGCCAAGGCCGTGGGGTGCAGCGTGGCGGAAATTGCCAAGAGCATCCTCTTTGTGGTGGGGGATCAGCCCGTGGTGGCGGTCACGTGCGGCGACCGACGGATCAAGGGGTCCCGGCTGAAGCAGGCGGCGGGACTCAAGGGAAAGGTGCGCCTTCCGGGGGAAGACGAAGTCCTGCGCTACACGGGCTATGCCCCCGGAGGCGTATGTCCCTTTTTGCTGCCGCCTTCGGTCAGGATCGTTATCGACAGCGCCATGCGCCGGTTTCCCTGCGTTTACGCCGCCGCCGGAAACGACCGTTCCGCTGTACCCATCACCGTGGAGCAGCTTCTGCACCTTACCGGCGGCATTGAAGCCGCCGTTTCAGACGCCGCGGAGGAGACCGCCTGAAAGTTCCAAAGCCCCGACGGGCTCCTGCCCATCTCAACGTCCACGGGCGTCGATGTCCTGGTACATGGCTTCGATGACGGAGGCGTAACGTTCCAGAATGACCTTGCGTTTGAGTTTCAACGTGGGGGTCATCTCGCCGTCTTCCAAAGAGAATTCTTTGGGCAGAAGCGTAAAGCGGACGATCTTTTCGTGCGGCGCCAGGTCTCGGGTCAACTCGTCAATCTTTCGGCTGTAGAATTCCATGACGACGGGATGCCGCACCAGGTCTTCTCGAGGCAGCCCCCGAAGTCCCTTTTCGGTCAGGAAGCCTTCCAAGTTTTCAAAGCTGGGCACGATAAGGGCCGTGACGCACTTTCGGCCTTCCCCCACCACGGCGATCTGTTCCACGGCAGGATCGGCCCCGATGAGGGTTTCGATCATCTGCGGGGCGATGTATTTTCCTCCCGAGGTCTTGAAGAGATCCTTGATCCGGTCGGTGATGATGAGCTCCCCGTAGGCGTCGAAGCTGCCGGCGTCTCCCGTGCGAAAGTAACCGTCTTCCGTAAAGACGGCGGCGGTGGCTTCCGGCTTGTTGTAGTAGCCCTTCATGACGTTAGGGCCGCGGACCAAAATTTCTTGGGTGCGCCGATCCAGACGCACGTCCTGGCCGGGAAGAGGCCGTCCCACGGTGCCGAAGGAAAATCCTTTGGGTTCGTGGCAGGTGACGGTGGCCGTGGTTTCCGTCAGGCCGTAGCCGCACACGATGGGAATACCGACGGCACAGAAAAAACGCTCGATTTCAGCGGAAAGGGGCGCTCCCGCACACGGCATGAATCGAATGCGGCCGCCAAAGAGCCCTTGGAGTTTCTTCAAAACCAGGGCGGAAGCCAAGCCGTGCTGCATCCGGCTCCCCACCGGGACGGCCAAGCCGTCCTTTTGGCGCCGAAAAACATCATCGCCCACGGCGACGGCCCAGTGGAACAGTCGGCGCCGCAGGGGCGGGGCCGACTGCACCTTTTCGTGGACGCCTCCGTAAATCTTTTCCAAAAGACGGGGCACCGTGCACATCACGGTCGGCCGCACCTGCGCCAGGGCTTCCATCACCTGCTTGGGATCGTCAAGATAGGCGTTGGTCATCCCTTTGTGAAACACATGGTACGTCCACGTCCTTTCGAACACGTGGGAAAGGGGAAGAAAGCACAGAGAAACGTCAGCCTCGCCGCATGGCGGGATCCGTTCTTCGTGCGAGGTCATCTGGTAAAGCACGTTGGCTTGGGTGAGCATCACCCCTTTGGGTTCTCCCGTGGTGCCCGAGGTATAGATAAGGGTCAAGAGATCTTCGGGGCCGGCTTCGGCAAGGCGCGCCGAAACTGCATCGCCTAAGGAAGCCGTGTTTCCCAGGGCGAGAAACTGATCAAAGGTCATGACTTTTTCCGAAACGGGTTCGCCTGACGCCTCATCCAGGCGCACCACGGCCTTGACGTGCGGCAGGTCGCCCAGCACGAGCAGGGCTCGGGCAAGTTGGTCTTCGGAGCCCACGAAAATCACTTTGGCTTCCGAATCCTTGAGGATATAGGCTGCTTGGCGGGCCGTGTTGGTGGGATAGATGGGCACCGAAACGGCCCGAACGCATTGGCAGGCCACGTCAGCGACGGTCCACCGCGGTTGGTTGTGACTCCAGACGGCCACGCGGTCCTGGGCCTCCACCCCAAGAGAAACCAGGGCTTGGGCGGCCCGGCGAATCTGGTCCAAGAAAACCCGCCATGTCATTTCGTGCCATTGGCCGTCCCGCCGATACAACAAGGCCCTTTTCTCCCCGCCATGTTCCGCTCGCTCCAAGAAAAGATGAGCATACGACTTCATGTCCTGTGAACCTCCCGATCACTGGGGTTTGCGATGAATGCGCTAATATAGCCGTTTCCAGCGCGCCATCACGAAAAAAATGGAAGGAGCGTGAAAAAAGAGAAAACTCCATGATCCGTCGCAGGGGTTGACACGCCAGGGACGGGGGCGATACGGGTGAAGGGGTGAAGCGATGGGGAGAAGTCGGCCGTGCCATGAGAGGGATGGAGGAAGCCGTGGCGGACACGGAAAAAGGCTTCGTTGCCGGAGCGGACCTTGAGGGGAGCGGCGAGATGCAGGGGGGGCCTCTGGCGGGCTTTCGGGTCTGGATGGGCGATGTGACGCGATTTGTGGATTTTTTTGCGCAACCGGTGAGCCTTTTCGGGGTCGGAGCGCTGGCAA
>Ga0209227_1001007_pt1 | contig 22937 bp, 20 predicted proteins | sample YNPBryantNP2012_FD_185815 | JGI IMG/M metagenome (GOLD analysis project Ga0209227, IMG submission 185815) | Anoxygenic and chlorotrophic microbial mat microbial communities from Yellowstone National Park, USA - YNP Bryant NP 2012 (SPAdes)... ...
TGTTTTTTTGATGATGTTTCCTGCTTATTTCTAAAGATAGAGAGGGAGGGGGTTGTTTCCTGTGGAGGTTGTTTTTAGGTGTAGGTTGTTTTATTTACTAAAAAACATATAATGATTATAGTTATCAATTAGCACGCTTTTGTATGGTTGTTCAAAGTCAAAGGTTTTCAATTTTTAAGTTAAATCTCCAGTGGAAACACAAGAATCGTATATCTAGAACCAAGGGAGGAAAAAAACACGGAAGACCTGCAAAAAACAGTGAACCACAGTGACTAATAATCTCCACAGGAAATAAAGGGGTATGGGCTGATGTTTGAATGGAAAACAATAAAGAAAAAAATCTTCACTCTAAAAAGAAGTCTAACAATTCTAATAGGCCCTCATCGTAACAGGGTAAAAAAACCTGGGGACTAATCTAAAATATGAAGAAGAAGGTTCAACTACCCACTATTATAACATCCTTTATTGACTTGATCGATGAGAACGGGAATAGTATATGACCCATCTCGTCACAGTGGTACAATCGAGGATCAATATCCTCAGATGGTTCAATCATTATATTCAGTAGCTCACCGGTTTTTTCATCCACCAGGGTGTTACGTAGTATACCCAGGTACAAACCCTCTTCACTCATCACTGTTTTACCTCGAAGCTCATTCTCCATTATCTTCATCTTACGTCCCTCCTATTAATATATTATTTTACATATAATGAATATCTTTATCTCTTTTATCTTTTTTGGCTACTGCACTGCCAAGCTCCGCGCTCATCTGCTCGTATATCTTTATGATATCAGGCGTCAAGGACGCGCGTACAACCTTAAAAGCCTCCTCGAAGTGTTTCTTTTCAACATGCTTAGCGTTCATATCCTTACGTATAGCTATCATAGCAGCCTCACGGCATAACCCTTCAAGATCAGCACCAGAGTACCCTTCAGTCATCTCAGCTAACTCCTCCAGATCAACATTAGAAGCAAGAGGCATATTCCTAGTATGAATCTTTAATATATCTAAACGAGCAGCTTTATCAGGCGCTTTTATAAGTATCAAACGATCAAACCTACCCGGTCTCAGTAAACCCTGATCTATAATATCAGGACGGTTAGTAGCACCTATAACCACAACCCCGGACATACTCTCTAAACCATCAATACTAGTCAACAACTGGTTAACCACGCTATCAGTAACATGAGAACCAGCGTAAGTACCACGACGAGGGGCGATAGCATCCAGCTCATCCAGGAATACAATGGTGGGAGCAACCTGACGAGCCTTCTTGAATAACTCCCTGACAGCTTTCTCGCTCTCACCGACCCATTTACTCATAACCTCAGGTCCTTTAATTGATATGAAATTAGCCTTAGACTCATTAGCAACCGCTTTCGCCAGCAAGGTTTTACCTGTACCAGGAGGACCATAGAGTAGTATACCACTAGGTGGCCGTATACCCATCCGTTTAAATAAATCAGGGTACTTGAGAGGCCATTCAACAGCTTCTTTAAGCTGCTGTTTAACATCCTCCAACCCGCCTATATCATCCCATGTTACACGTGGAACCTCAACGAAGAACTCACGCATAGCAGAAGGCTCTATACCCCTATAAGCATTCTTGAAGTCATCCATGGTAACAATCATCTTCTCCAAGACTTCAACAGGTATAGGCTGCTCAAGATCAATCTCAGGTAGATATCTACGTAAAGCATTCATAGCCGCCTCACGTGCAAGCGCTGCGAGATCAGCACCAACGAAACCATACGTGATATCAGCGAGCTCATCCAAGTTACAATCCTCACTCATAGGCATACCACGTGTATGAATCTGCAGTATCTCCCTCCTACCGTTACGATCAGGTACATCAATCCTTATCTCCCTGTCAAAACGCCCAGGTCTACGCAACGCAGGGTCAATGGAATCAGGTATATTCGTAGCAGCGATAACTATAACCTTCCCTCTTCCTTTTAAACCATCCATGAGAGTCAGCAGCTGAGACACTACCCGCCTCTCCACCTCACCATGAACCTCACTCCTCTTAGGAGCAATCGCATCAACCTCATCTATAAATATTATAGAAGGAGCGTTCTTCTCAGCCTCCTCGAATATCTTACGTAGATTCTCCTCACTCTGACCATAGAACTTACTCATAACCTCAGGGCCGTTAATAGTATAAAAACTAGCACCAGACTCATTAGCAACTGCTTTAGCGATCAAGGTTTTACCTGTACCAGGAGGGCCATACAACAACACTCCTTTAGGAGGATCTATACCTAAACGATCAAACAACTCAGGGTGTTTCAACGGTAACTCAATCATCTCCCGTACCTTAGATAACTCATCATGCAGACCACCTATATCCTCATAGCTAACACGTGGCCCCTCCTCGCTTACCTTAGCAGCCTCCTCCCTAACAATCATATTAGTCAATTCACTTATAAAAACAATACCAGAAGGTTTAACATCCACTATAACAAAAGGAAGAGCACTACCAAACAAGGCTATACCAGGTATAACAATCGTATCACCCTTTGTCAAAGGCCTCTTCATTAAACCTTTCTTTATAAGATGCTCTATACCACTACCGAATTGTATCTGCTGCCCCTCTGATATAAGCGGCGCTAAAACAACCTCTTTAGCCTCCCTCACATTCGCCCTTCTTATCTTTACTCTTTCACCAAGAGCAGTACCAGCATTCTTCCTAGTAAGATTATCAATCCTTATAATCGCTTTCCCTTCATCTGACGGGTGAGCACGCCATACAACCGCTGCTGTAGTTTTAGTCCCTTCTATCTCTATAACATCACCAACAGATAAATCCAGGTCTATACGTGTCTGATGATCAATACGTGCTCTACCGTAACCTACATCCTGCTGGAAAGCCTCTGATACCTTTAATATTACCTCTTCCTGCCGCATATATCCCCCTGTTTTTTACTAGTTATCATATCTAAACCAGCAAAAGAGACACTATTATAAAACTTTCTATCCTCTCTTATTCCACAGTTTTTTTAGGATGACGAAAAAAACCGGCAAAAAAACAATATTAAAATAGGAAAAGATAAATATAAAAAACAATATATTAATAGTTTTTAGAGTGTAAAAAAACAATGCGCAAATACCTCATATCCCATGAAGGTAAATACGTTGTTCTTATACTCTCAATACTCGGGGTTATACTACTATACACCCTCACATTCTTATCACATACCCCGTTTATACAGATAAAAGACATCATGCTTTACGAAGGCAAAGAAGTAACCATACAAGGCGTAGTAATCAACTATCAACAGTTAAAATACGGTGGAGGCGTAGTCACACTCATCGACCCAGATGACACTAATCAAACTGCAACAGTTTTCAGCGATGTAAACCTAGACGTACTCTACGGCGACTTAGTAAAAATCACAGGGCAGGTTCAAAGATACAAAGAGATATACGAAGTAGTACTAGATAAAACAGAGAACATAAAGGTGATATCAAGAGGGGAAGATGTTATAATACCTATTAAACAACTATCAATGAACCCTCAACACTACAAGGATTTAAAAATAAAAACCACAGGAGTTATAACATTCCTTAATAATGATTATTTTTATCTAACAAGCAGCGATGATAATAACACTCTTTTAATCCTATGTGATTCAACAACGCTTTACAATATAACAAAAGGCGACTTAGTCACAGTTAAAGGAGTCTTCTCTTATGATAGTAGGAATCTAAGATACATACTCAGAACATGTGACGACACCCAATCTATAACCATTATGGAATCATCCAAGGAGGACGCATGATCACGCTACTATTAATCCTCCTCTTCTCAGTTTTAGGAGTCTTATTAGGCGTATGCACAGGGCTCATACCAGGTTTACATGTTAACACGATATCAGTTATACTAATATCAACTATAAGCGCTGTAGTAACCATTCTATCACCATTATCAACCTATGGTTTACCCCTAGCGTTCATCCCTCTGATAATAGCATGCCTCTTTGTTTCAACCTCCATCAGCCACTCATTCCATAACGCTATACCAGCTACCTTCCTAGGAGTACCAGATGAGGATACAGCTGTATCAATGCTACCTGCACATAGGTTACTACTACAAGGACGAGGATACGAGGCAGTAGCGTTATCAGCTATAGGGAGCTTCGGCGCAGTAGCTACATGCTTCATACTATTATACCTGGTTAGATTCCTCCTAGGTGAACCAGTCATGCTGTACACAACCCTACGTGAAATCATGGTTTACATCCTGATAGCAGTATCCATACTAATGATAACCACGGAGAAAGGGAGAATATACTTACCAGGAGTATCAGGTATTCTCCCTTCAATACTAGGTATACTATCAGCTGCTGGTTTATTCATCCTATCAGGCATGTACGGCCTTATAGCACTCTCACTCCCAGCGTACTCTCCTTTTAATCTACCATCAAACACGCTGCTACCAATTCTAACAGGTTTATTCGGCGCACCAACCATCATAGTATCACTGCTAACTAAACCTGTTATACCAGAGCAGACGATGAAACCAGTCAGCATTAAAAAACCATACAAAACATCATCAGTCATATCAGTTTTAACAGGAACAATAGCAGGTTTAATAGTATCTATAATACCGGGAGTAACATCATCAACTGGGACTATCATAGCAATGAACACTAGAGGTAGATCCAATGATGAACAAACCATTATAACATTATCAGCGGTTAACACAGCCGCGGCATTCTACACGATTACCATGCTGTTCATCATCCAGCGAGCTAGAAGCGGCGTCGCCATCATAGTAAACAACCTTATAAACGTGGAGTACTGGTCAGGGTTACTTATACCTGAAAATCTACTGTACTTACTAATAGCTGTCCTACTATCAGGTGGTTTATCATACATATCCACGTTATGGTTAGGGAGAGTATACGCTAACCGCATCACAAGATTACCTTATCATACTATACTAACAGCTGTGTTATTCTTCATTGTAACCCTAGTGATAGTGTTCACTGGTCTAACAGGTTTAATCATCTTCCTAGTAGGATCATGTATAGGTTTAATACCAGTACTATGGGGGGTACGTAGAAGCCACTGTATGGGTGTATTAATAATACCTGTTATACTATACTTCTTATAATCAACCCTGGTATAACCCTTCTTCAACTATATCATAATAGGAGGATACATCGATATTATACCTGTTAGCCAGCATTAAAGCAGCAACCTCCAGGGTTATATTCTTCTCAGATTGTATCTTTTTTATCTTTGAGGTTATGCTCTCCTCAGTCTCATCCACTGATCTTGTTATCTCAGTTATGATGCTACGTGTAATGTTTTCTTTTTCATCCTCAGCAATCAAGGATGAACCCTTGCATGGTTGATAATCCCTCTTTGAAGGTTTAAAACCTATAGGGATGCTGACACTCTCAACCTGAAATGTGAGAGCGAGTAAACCCTCCTCTTCTTTTAATAACCCTTTTTTTAAAGCATGATCCACGAAACCCTGTGCTTCTTTTGGTGTGAACCATTTCAACTCCACTGATAAAGGCAGGTAGATCTCTGATTTTTTAAGCTTGTTTTTACCGCTTCTCTTATAGATAAAAGCCAGTGTTATCTTCTCCTCATCATTCATAAGAACACTACCTTAGAGTCTAAAGATTAAGTTATCTCTTTTTTTTGTTTTTAATAAATGTAAAATTAAAAACATGATTATTTTTGTTGAAAAGAAAGGAGGAAAAGAGAGGGTTTTTCTAAGCATTCACTATTCTCTGTATACCTAGTTTACTCTCAGTCTCAGCGATCTTTAACCTTGTTTTAACTACTGTATCAGGGTTAAGTGATATACTATCAATACCGCATTCAACTAGGAACTGAGCGAACTCTGGGAAATCAGATGGAGCCTGACCGCATATACCTACTTTTCTACGTGGGTTATGCGCATGAGCAGTCTCAATGACTTGTTTTATTAATCTTTTCACAGCGTCATTCCTCTCATCGAATATATGAGCAACCAGGTCAGAGTCACGGTCAAGTCCAAGTGTCAACTGTGTTAGATCATTGGATCCTATGCTGAAACCATCGAACACATCAGCGAACTGGTCAGCTACGATGACATTTGATGGTATCTCACACATCACGTAAACCTCTAAACCATTTTCACCTTGTTTTAAACCATACTCATTCATGATCTGTATAACTTTTCGTCCTTCCTCTGGTGTACGGCAGAAGGGTATCATGGGTTTAATATTAGTCAGACCCATCTCATCCCTGGCTTTTTTTAACGCGCGGCATTCTAAACCAAAAGCTGGTTTGAATCTCTCATCGTAGTATCTTGATGCTCCTCGCCATCCTATCATCGGGTTATGCTCCTCAGGTTCGTATAACCATCCACCTATAAGGTTAGCGTACTCGTTCGTCTTGAAATCAGATAATCTAACAATGACATCATTCGGGTAGAAAGCTGCTGCTATTTTACCTATACCCTGCGCTAATGTATCAACGAAGAATTCCACCTTATCAGTATAAGATGCGCTTCTTTTATCTATCTCCTCTATAACCTTAGCTATTTTTTTATTATTTTTTGCTTTCTTCTTTAGATTATTATATTCAATCAAAGCCAACGGGTGTATACCTATATGAGAGTTTATTATGAATTCCTCACGGGCTAAACCTACACCGTCATTAGGTATCTGAGCCTGCTGGAAAGCCTGCTCTGGTACACCTACGTTCATCATTATCTGCGTCTTAGTTCTAGGTAGACTATCAAGTTTTATCTCATCTACACGGTACTTCAGTAAACCCTCATATATCCTTCCTACACCCTCAGAGCAGTCAACAGTAACGTTAACACCTGAGGGTATAAGCTCAGTACCGTTACCTGTACCTATAACACATGGTATACCCAGCTCCCTGGAGATTATAGCAGCGTGACATGTTCTACCACCACGGTTAGTAACAATAGCGCTAGCGATCTTCATTATAGGCTCCCAGTCAGGGTCAGTCATATCAGTTACCAGTACTTGCCCTCTCTTGAATTTATTCATATCCTTAGCATCGTAGATGACGTTGACTTCCCCCTGTCCTATCTTACTACCTACTGCTTCCCCTTCAGCTAGTATCCTTCCTTTCTCCTCTAATACGTACGTCTGCATCACAGCTGTCCTCTTCTGAGAGTGCACAGTCTCAGGTCTAGCCTGCACGATGAATAACTCACCGGTTAAACCATCCTTAGCCCATTCTATATCCATGGGTTTATGGTAATGCTCTTCGATTATGCAAGCCCATCTAGCTAGTGTTAGTATCTCATCATCGTTTAAAACGAATTTATTCTGGTCTTTTTTACTAACTTTCTGTTGTCGTGTACCTTTATTCTCATCGTATATTAGTCTTTTCTCTTTGGTTCCTAGCTTCTTCTGTATTATAGGTTTATAACCTTTCTTTAACGTTGGTTTAAAAACATAGAATTGATCAGGGTTAACAGCGCCTTGTACTACGTTTTCCCCTAAACCATACGCTCCGGTTATATACACTGCATCAGGGAACCCGCTCTCAGTATCAATAGAGAACATTACACCTGAGCATGCTAGATCTGATCTCACCATTTTCTGTACGCCGACTGATAGGTACACGCTGAAATGATCAAAACCTTTATCGACACGATAAGATATAGCTCGGTTAGTGAATAACGAAGCGAAGCATTCATGGACTTTTTCAATGAGTTCATCCTCACCTCTAACATTTAAGAAAGTCTCTTGTTGACCAGCGAAACTAGCATCAGGTAGATCCTCCGCTGTCGCGCTACTACGCACCGCTACGTCAACGTTCTCACCGTATCTGAACTCCATTTCACGGTAGTACCTGCGTATCTCCTCTTCAAGCTCCGGGGGTATAGGCGTGCTTTTGATCAGGTCACGCACCATTTGACCTCGTTCACTTAGATTATTCACATCATGAGTATCCAGGTCTGATAGTATCCTTTTGATCTTATTGTTGATACCAGCCTTCTCGATCATGTATCTGTAAGCATAAGCGGTTATAGCGAAACCACCTGGTACTTTAACGCCTTTAGAACCGAGATTCCTTATCATCTCGCCTAATGATGCGTTCTTGCCACCAACAGAGGATACATCATTTATACCTAGTTCCTCGAACCATTTAACAAACATCTGCGTCATATTTTCCTATCTCTCCTTTCCTTTTATCATGGTTAATCTTTGATACCTGTTATTACTAACATACATATAAAACCTTTTTATTCAGGTTGTTTATCAGGTGAAAACTGCAGCTGAGGATAAAATAGGGTACAATAAAACAGGTTTTTTATGCTAATGTTCCATGATGCTGACTAAGGAGGCTTCTCTTCTAATTTTTTTTAATCCTCTAGGAATACTGCGGCAGCGATAACAGTCGTCCAGAGACCGTTTTTATCACCCTCAGCTGTCTGAGCTATACTCTGCGTACGGACAAAACGCCCGCTCATTTTATACTCTTTTTTACGTACATCCCATGCTTTATCAGGGTCGAACTCTAAACCCAGGGTCGTAGCTAGCATAGTAGCTGCTAGATCCTCAGTGTACTCCTCTAATTTTTTGCTTACAAGACCGAAGCTATGATGCTCAGAGATATACCCATACGTGTTCTTATCCCTTGGTTGCGCTACACCTACTGCTGCTCCTATGAGTCTGTTAGGCTCGTTCGTAGAGTTCCTAGACATCACCACGTAGGTTATCTCGCCTGGTTTAAGCTCTTTAACACCTTTCTCTTTGGATATGATCTTACAGTTCGGTGGGAGGATACTGGATACGTATACAAGGTTGCATTGCTCTATGTCAGCATCCCTTAAAGCTAACTCAAAAGATTGTAATTCATGTTTGTGTTTACCTACACCTTTAGTGAAAAACACTCTTTTCGGAACCATTTTCGAATTAAGAGGAAATAACTTCCAGGTTATAAATTTAATCCTCATATAAAGTGAATCAGCATCGGTAACACTTATCATCTAGTTTAAGTTAATCATATTAAAATATAGGGAGTAGCTATGTCTTATTTCGGATCTGATGCAATGTATAATCCATCATTCAATGTTACCGGTGTCACTTGACTTTGCACCTTATTTCAACCCTTCTCTCATTGTTTTTGAGTGAACCCGCTTAAAAAAACCCGAAATATTAAACTATAACTATCAGTATACCCCTTACTCTCAGGTGTTTATTTTATGATGCTTCGTTCACCACTTCATCATGTACACGAGTCATTAGGCGCTAGATTCACAGAGTTTGCTGGTTTTGAAATGCCGCTTCAGTACTCATCCATCATAGAGGAGCATATAAACGTTAGGAGACACGTAGGTTTATTCGATGTTTCACATATGAGTAACACATGGTTAACAGGTGAGGATTCAATGGATCTCCTGAGCTTGTCAACTGTGACCGATGCATCCAAGGTGAAGGTGAATCAAGGACAGTACACTGTTATACTAAGAGAGGATGGTACGATAATAGATGATATAATCTTCATGAATCTAGGCGACAGGTATATGATTATACCTAACGCTGGTATGTCCCATATAGTGGCAGATTGGTTGAGTAAACAAGGTAAAAAACATAAACTCTCTGTAAAAGTAGAGGATGTGTCAAGGAGTTTTGTTATATTAGCAATCCAAGGGCCTAAATCAAAGGATACATTACAGAGGATCAGCGACACTGATCTAAATAATGTTTCTTTCTTTAACTGCTGCTACGCTAACGTAGCTGATACACCATGCATACTGTCACACACAGGTTATACCGGTGAGTTAGGATACGAGTTGCAGATAACGCCACCTGATAAAGCTGAGAGGGTATACAAGGCTATACTAGAAGCCGGTAAGGATTACAATATTAAACCTATAGGTTTAGGTGCTCGTGACACATTAAGACTTGAGAAATGCTTCATGCTAGCTGGGAACGAGTTCGCTGGTGGTAGAACCCCGCTTGAAGCAGGTCTTGACTGGGTTATAAACTGGGATCATGAATTCACAGGTAAAAAACAGTTAATTAAACAGAAGGAGAAAGGGGGCTATGATCGTTTAACATGTTTACTATGTGTAGATAGAGGGGTACCTAGACACGGGTGCGAGATAATGAAAAACAACGAAAAAGTAGGGGTTGTTACTAGTGGGACTCTCTCCCCTTGTCTTAATACAGGTATAGCTATGGGTTATGTTAAACATGGTCACAGCGTGTTAGATGACGTACTTGATATAGTTATACGTGATAAAAGAGTTAAAGCCAAGGTGGTTAAACCACCATTTGTTAAAAAAGACTGGGCCAAGATGAATCCTTAATATTTGATTAGTCAATGTAAATATTTTTATAAGAAACATGGATTATCCCAAGGTGGGTTTGGTATTTATGACGCATGAAGTTAGAAATGATTTAAAATATACTGAGACACATGAATGGGTAAGGGTTAAAGGCCGGGTTATACAAGTGGGTATAACAGATCATGCTCAATCCCAGCTTACAGATATAGTATACGTGGAGTTACCAGAAGTAGGTAAAAAAGTGAAAAAAGGAGAAGAACTATGCGTAGTTGAATCAGTTAAATCAGTATCAGATGTTTACTCGCCTGTGACAGGGACAGTCATAAAGGTTAATAAAAAAGTGGAGGATAACCCTGAGATTATAAACTCTAGTCCTTATGATGAAGGATGGTTAGTTGAGATCGAGGCTGATAACTCATCTGAGATTAACAATCTGTTAGACGCTGAGAAGTATAAGAAGATAACCTGAGCGTTTTTTTCAGATTGATAAAAGCATAATGGATAAACCTATACATATAAGGGATACAGCGATTATTAACTCTGCGTATTTAACTTTTTTTTCATTTAAAAAATTCTTATGTTGAATGCAAGGTATACTAGTATGATCCTTTCTTGATATAACATCGCATATCATATTTATTACCCTTTTTTATTCCTAACTATTAATAATTCTCTTTATCTTCTTGTTTATATGCTTTTTTGTACGTTTGTTACCGGGGTGCGTGTAAAAATACTAGTTTTGACATAGTGTCACTATATGTTTAAATACAACATTAACAGAGATATTATATTTGTAGAGGTGTTATGACTTATAGATTAACAAGGATATTCCTCCTAATTTTTTTGTACGTGTTCATATACTCGTTGATAGTGTCAGCTGCATCATCTGAAAAGACAGGATCTGATGATGTTAAGGATTATACTTACATCAAGGATCATGATGTTTTAGATAGTGAGAAGGATAAAATATCAGATGATGAAAACAGTGAGTCGTATAAACCATCAGAGGATACTACCGTTATTGATGAGAAGTATAGTAAGATACTAGGTTCTCTTGAATCAGTTGACGACACAGAAAAACCATCTCTGGATTGTAGTGTTATATCAGATTCTCTGGTTGTCAAGATTAATCCACCATCAGAATCAAAAAAAGTGGTTGTTAGCGCATTAGGTGAAACACATGAAATAAACGATAAAACTAGTAGCGTATCAATACCTATACCTAAGAGTGTTAAGAGTACGTATAATACTATAACAGTAAAAGCAGAGATTAAAGATGCAGCAGAGAAAGAGGTAACTGTAATAACTAAAAACGTGAATCTTAGATCAACGTATAACCCTGTTCTTAATCTGTTATACTCAAACGGCCGTGATAATCCATATCATACGTTGTATTTAATCCTAAATCTCCCTATATATAATAAGTAAAAAAATAAAGAGGTAAATAACCCCTCTTTTTTTACTTTCACTCAACTCTGATGGAAGCTTATATATCCTGGTTTCATCATTTGTTACATGTTTGGTTGTATGGTTAAAACTGGTACTGCTAATCTACCTCTGCATCCAGGTAAAGCACCTCGTTGGTTGTTTAAACGCATGGTCTCCCTCTCACAGGGTATAATAGACGTCATGGTTTATGAGTACGGTGTTGATGAGTTATTGAAGCGTTTATCTGATCCTTTCTGGTTTCAAGCTTTATCATGCGTGCTGGGTTATGATTGGCATTCAAGTGGTACAACAACGGTTACATGCGGTGCTTTGAAGGAAGCTGTTCTTAATAGTGATCATGGTTTATTCGTAGCAGGTGGTAAAGGTAAAGCATCGCGGAATACGCTAATGGAGATAGAGGAGTACGGTGCACGTTTTAACCTTTCAGCCTCTATGATAGATGATTTACAGTACGCTAGTAGAATGGCTGCTAAGGTTGATAATGCTGCTCTGCAGGATGGTTACGAGCTTTATCATCATGTTATGATATTCACTGAGCATGGTAAATGGGTGGTTATACAGCAAGGTATGAATGAGGAGTCGTTATACGCTCGTCGTTACCACTGGTTATCTGACAGTATCACTAGCTTCATATGTGAACCTCATAATAGTATAGTAGGTGACGATAAACAGGAAATAGTATTAGATATGACTTCTTGTAGTAGTGAATCAGCACGTAGGATATCGGTTGACCTTGTCAATGATAACCCTGTGCATCTGATGCGTGATTGGATTGAGTTAACACGTTCAGGGTCACAGATGATACTGGATCAGTGGATTAAACCAGGATATAAAGATAATGTGATGAAACCCCCTTGTCTTGATATGCCTCGTGTTATAAACTGGCGTAGAATGAAGGAGATATACGAGTTCCAACCAAGGGATTACGAGGAGTTCTTATCACTCAGAGGGGTAGGCCCTAGTACAGTCCGTGCTCTAGCCTTGATATCAGATCTTATATACGGTGAGAAACCATCATGGAAGGACCCTGTGAAGTACACATTCGCTGTTGGCGGGAAGGACGGTGTCCCTTACCCTGTTGACCGTAAAGTCATGGATGAGACTATCAGTATTATAAGACAAGGTGTGGAGCAGGCTAAGATAGGGGAGCAGGAGAAGCTATCTGCTCTTCGTCGTTTAAACAGGATTATACCTTTAAACGAGTTTTAATTTTCTAAACCATCCCAGGTTTTTTAAAATAGTTTTATAAAACCTTTCTATATTTCTTACTGCTTGGTGTAATCATCAAATAAGAGGAGGTTTTAGTTTATTCATGACTAATAAACGTAAAAGATCAAACATTAATGATAAAAATATTCACTATAAATATAGTGGAAGATGGTTTATAGCTTTGTTAATCATCCTCGTGTTAGCTGTCTCCGCTGGGGCGTCATACTTTATCCTAAATCAGGGTTCATCTGTTAACAAGTCTAATCCTATCGCTGTTATATCAACTAGTAAAGGGACTATAAAAGTAGAATTATACAAGGATGAGATGCCTATTACAACCGCTAATTTCATCAGGTTAGCTAATGAAGGTTTCTATGATGGTTTAGTTTTTCATCGTGTCATAGATGATTTCATGATCCAAGGTGGTGGATTTTACCCTAACGGTTCTCAAAAGATCAGCCCTTATGGCCCTATTAAACTTGAGACTAACCCTAAAGTTCGTCATGTTGACGGTGCTATATCCATGGCTAGGACTAATGACCCTGATAGCGCTACTAGTCAATTCTTTATCTGCGATGGTGAACAACCTCATCTAGATGGTAAATACGCGGCATTTGGACGTGTGATAGAAGGCATGGATGTTGTCAGATCCATAGCTAGTTTGTACCCTGATCATGTGACTACGAAGTATGGCTTCTACGAGAACTGGCCTGTGGATGACGTGTTAATCAATAGTATAAGAATAGAGGAGTAGGTTCCACGAATTCTGTTATTAATTATAGATACAAGTCCCTGGTTTTAAAATCATGGCTTCATCCACGCCTGATGTGATATTTAATTTAAATAAACCCTCCTTGAGGGAGCCTCGTCTATGATAAAATCATTCACGTCGCAGATGCAAAAATCTAAATTAACGTTATCGTTATATAATCATCATCGTATAGGTTATAGATTAAGGGAGAGTCTTTATGGTTATACTATCAGATAAGGATATAGAAGAGTACCTAGATAAAAAAATCTTAGTCATTGAACCATTCACTAAGAAGAATCTAACACCTAATGGTTATGATTTAACAGTCGAGGAGGTATACATCCGTAAAAACAATCAGACTATAAAGGAAGGTAACGCTGTTATACCTGCTTTAACATGGTTCGCTGTCAGCACTAAAGAGTCTATAGATATGGGGTGTGAGTTAACAGGGCAGTTATGGCTTAGATCCAGTTACGCTCGTAAAGGAATAATGTCAACGTTTGGCAAGGTGGATGCTGGTTTCCGTGGGGCTTTAACACTAAGCTGCTTTAACGCTAATGATACCCCCACGGAGGTTACTATAGGTGATAGATTCTGTCAGATTGTATTTGAACGCTTAGCATCTATCCCATCTGAGTTATACGAGAAGAGATCAGGTTCGTATCAAAATCAAAAAGGTGTAACACTACAAAAAGTAGAGAAAGAAGAGTAATCTAAGATTGTATCATCCGCCTTCTTCATTCGTGTTTTTTTTATTGACAAAACTTTTGCATTTTTTTTCTGAATGAACCATAAACTACAGATACAAGAAAATCAATACCATCCTATCAAGTATAGGATGGGATGTTAATGTTCCTCACAAAGGAGATAGAAATATTTGGTGAGATACTAGGCCCGTATAGACATTGTTTTTCGAAACCACAATGGAATCATTTCCTCACCTACATCTCAGGTCTCCTCCTGGGTGGGAAAGGTGAGAAGAACATTCAAGATATCTCAGAGAACCTCTTAGATGGTAAGGATCAAAGCTCATTGAATCGTTTTATCACCAAGCCTCATTGGGATATCAGAATACTCAACAATCTGAGAATACAGAAGAACCTCCATGAACGGGATGGAGGCATCCTCAGTCTTGATGATACTATCATTGAGAAGACTGGGAAGAGGATGGATGGTGTCGGGTATCTCTATGACCCTTCTAGGAGGAGGAACGTGCTCTGTCATGATGTTGTCTCAACGTTTTATCGTACCAGCTCAGGTCAACTCCCTTTGTACTTCGAACCATATGTGAAGAAGGAGGTTGCAGAAAATTGTGGTGTATGGTTTCGGACGAAGATTCAGATCGCAGTGGATCTTCTGAGGAAATCCCTTCTTAAGGTGAACCCTGCTGCGGTAGTGTTTGATGAGTGGTACATGTGCCGAGAGTTATTAGATTTCCTGTCTAGTCGGGGGTTAACCTGGGTGTCTCAGGCAAAGACAAATCGATGTATCTTTATTGACGGGGTATGGATAAATCTCACCAGTTATGTAAAAACATTGCCTCATAAATTGTTCAATAGGATCGATGCTGAGGTGGGGGAGAAAAAATACAAATGGTTCTATGAGACCACGGTGATGATGAGGAATGTTGGACTGGTGAAATTGGTTATTCTGAAACGAAGGAGGAATAGTAAAAGATGTGTTTTTCTCGTGTCAAACAATATTACTCTCTCTGGGTTGCAGGTTCTCGAATACTATAAAAACCGCTGGTGTATTGAGGTGTTTCATCGGGATTGCAAGCAGCATTTAGGATTAGGGGAATACCAGGTGAGAAAACTTGACGCTGTAGTTATACACCTACACCTTGTTTTCTTCGCGTATACCCTCCTAAAAAACGTTCAAAGCAATCCTGTTCTTAACACTATCTTGAAAGGGATTAAGAGTGTTGGTTCTGCGTGTAGACGGTTGAAACGGTGGATAGTGGATGCTTTACGAGGACGTAGAAGAACTATGTTGCATCCTGTTGGCACCTAAAAATTGCAAAAGTTTAAACCATCCTTTTCTTCTCTGCATAAGTACACTGTTCTATCATTTTCTAGAATAATAACTTCTAATATAAAATGAAACCTCCAGTTTGGTTATCAGTCAGTATATTTATATATGATTTGTTTATTTTCAGTAAGCTAAAAAAACTCAAGGGTAAGGGTTTCATATATGGCTAAATTCCCAGAGGCTGAGAACAGGTTACTTAATAAGAAGATATGTATGAAATGCGGGGCATCTAACGCTGCTCGTGCTTTAAGATGTAGAAGATGCAGATCCCGTGAGCTTAGACCTAAAGCTAAAGAAAGCCGTGGTCAGTAAAATCACGCATCATGAAGGTTAATCCTCATAAGTATTAATCCGTATCCTATGATTATATCCTTACCGATTATAGATTATGCAGGAAGTATGAATATATAGGTTGGGTGAGTGATGCCTGAGACAAAGGTTAAAAAAACAGAGGATTTTAACGAGTGGTACAACGAGATCGTTGAGCTAGCTGGTTTATGTGATAAACGCTACCCGATAAAGGGTATGAACGTATGGATGCCTTATGGTTGGAAACTGATGAAGCATGTGGATGATCTCATACGTGAGGAGATGACTCTTACTAAGCATGAGGAGGTATGCTTCCCTCTTCTTATACCTGAATCATTATTCAAAAAAGAAGAGGAGCATATTAAAGGATTCAGCGGTGAGGTATACTGGGTTACACATGCTGGTTCAAATAAACTAGAGGAACGATGGCTTCTACGCCCAACATCTGAGACCGCTATGTACCCTATATTCGCCCTTTGGATTAGATCCCATACTGATCTACCTTTGAAGACGTTCCAGATAGTGAACACATTCAGATACGAGACAAAACAAACTCGAGCGTTCATAAGAGTAAGAGAGATACATTTCTTCGAAGCTCATACCTGCCATGCTGACCTGGATGACGCTGAACGTCAGATAAAAGAGGATAAAGAGATAGCTGATAGACTCATGAGGAAGCTATCACTACCCTGTGTATTCAACAAGAGGCCTAACTGGGATAAATTCGCAGGGGCATTCTACACTATAAGCATAGACGTGTTAATGCCTTCAGGTAGAACACTACAAGTAGGATCCATACATCAATACAAACAGAACTTCTCTAAACCATACAATATAACCTATGAGACTATTGATGGTAAACACGAGTTCTGCTACCAGACTACTTATGGTATGAGTGAACGTCTACTAGGTGCTATAATAGGTGTTCACGGTGACAATAAAGGCTTAGTTCTACCCCCTGATGTAGCACCAGTACAAGTAGTAATAATACCTGTAATATTCAAAGGTAAAGAAAATGAGATAAATAAAGCATGCATGCTTATTCATGATCGTTTAAAAAATAGAGGTATACGCGTTGAGATTGACCAGAGGGATTGCACTCCTGGTAACAAGTTCTACGAATGGGAGTTAAAAGGTGTACCATTACGTATAGAGATAGGCCCGAAGGATTTAGAGAAGAATGAATGCTTAATTGTGAGACGAGACACAGGTGAAAAATACACTACCCCTCAACACTCCATAGAGGAGAAGGTAGCATCAGAGTTAAAACAGTTATCAGAGCGTTTATACAACAATGCTAAGAAGTTACTAGATGCTAACATTCATCATGTCACTGATTTAAAGGATGCTGATAACCTGAAAGGTATAATAGAGGTTCCATGGTGCGGTGACGAGTCATGTGCTTTAGAGGTAGAAAAATTTTTAGATTGTAACACGTTAGGGGAACCAATCGACAGTAAAGTTTACGATGGTAAATGCCCTATATGCGGTAAGCATGCAGATAAGTATATGAGGTACGCTAAGATGTATTAGAACAGAAAGAAAAAAATGTTTTGATTTAGGTGGTAGTTGATATGGGTATCGGAGACAAGTTGATCCGTGGTATACGTGAGTACTCTCTAACCCTTAGCATAATTTTATTTATAACTGGCTTGTTCCTTTTCTTTATGAGCTTGTTCTATTGGGTTGCGAGTGATATGCAGCTGGATTTTTTCAAGGGTTTACAGGAATGGAACGCGTATATAGTAGCTCTTGGTTTAATAATATTCGGCGTTGGCTTGTATTACTTATATTTATATGTTAAACGCTGGTTGTTCATTAAAAAAGAGTTGAAGAGTAACAAGAGGTCAGAGTTCCTTAAAAGCAGGGTTGAGATAGAGAGTACAGTTAAGCATTTACCATCAAAATACAAGAAACGCGTAGAGGAGAAGAAAAAACAGCTAGGTATAGAATAAAAAAATACTAGTATCCTGGTTTATCAGAGACGACGGATAAGATTAACGTATCTTACATTTAGAAGCATGGTCTTATTTTTTTCAATGATGAATAAGATAATTGATCATAATGTTTGACTAACCAAACAATCTAAGACATACTCATAGATATATACTTGTATGCTCATGGTCTTCGTATTTTCAGGTAGTTACGACACTACCTTAACCCATGCTCCCTAAATGAGCCTTTATTTTTTTCTAAAACGACAAAAATTATAGATTCTACTTCCCCCCTTACTTATAATAATTTTTTTCTTCATTAGTTTTATACTAATCATAGTTACAAAACCGATTCTTAACCTGTCGTTTTAACAAAATGATATTTTTACAATTAACATTTAAATACTGCACTGACAAAGAATATCATGATAAATAGAGTCAAACTAGTTGAATGGTGGTTAGCTGAGCATGAAGATAAATAAAAGACTCATACTGATAGGTCTGCTGTTATTAATAACCACCATGGTTGTAGCGTCACAGTTCGCTGTAACCAGGATACGATATGAATACTACATAGTCCACCCTAGTGAAGGGCATATAAGATACATAGGATCAGATAACTCATCAGATGGTAGAAGAGTACTAAGAGTTGAAGGAGAAAACAGTTCAACAGCCACCCTGACGATACGACTAGGTAACTTCTCAGCAGGTACAAATAAAACCTACACGGCAGCTTTCGGTATAGTCAACGAAGAGCCTTACCCAGTAAACATCACGAACATAACCATCATATCATCCAACGTTACATACATAAAGATATGGTTACATGGTAACAGAACAGCTAACGCTGAAAGCAACCTAACCGACCCCACCGCTGTACTAATGTACGATAACGGTACAACATTGAACAATACAAACAAGACTAGATGGTGGATACTAGCTGCAGGTGATATAAACGCTTCGACTATATGCGCGAATACATCAGACCCTGTGAACACTACTATAATCACCCCATGGGATAACATAACTCATGTTAGATACACTACTAATAACACTAACGCTATCAGCGGTTTATCAGACTTCGTATGGGTACAAGTAATGGTAGCGCTACCACAAAACGTGGATAGAAGCGGGTACCATACAGGTATAATATTGATACACCTGAAAGCAGAGACCCATACATAAAAAAAATTTATTAGAAACCACTTCAGAGTCACTTTTAGCATTCTCCGTAAACTTATTTTAACTAATCAGCTATCACTAAAAAAATTTAAGAGAAAGAAACCCTCAGTTTTTATTGCTACTAGTGATCGAACCCTTGCTTGTTGAAATCCTCATTAAGCCACAAGTCTTATAATATAGTAAATCATTATAATAAAAAATTTTTTGGGGGTAGATGAAAAAAATGAGGGAAATACAAACTATTTTTAAGAAGCAGATGCTGGTTGTAATACTATGTAGCGTACTCTTAGCTACATCCACCGTAGCTATAAAACCAGATAGTAATAAAAACAATCAAATAGACAAACCACTAGAAATAATAATAAATAACCTAGACTTTAAATACGCCACTATCCAGACAAACCTAGGGTCATTCGCTGATATAGAGGTAACAGGTGAAGGATTAACCACTGATATAGGTAAAGCAAAACTACCTATGATCAGAAGGCTAATAGAGATACCATACGGATCTGAACCAGAGATCATAGTAAAATCCATATCATGGAAGACTACATCGTTAAAGGAACTTAACCTCCCTGATAGGATAATACCATTGCAGCCGTCAGCACAGAAGAATGACAAACCATCAGATGATATCATAATAGATGAGTACTACTATTCAACCAACGAGTACACACCAAAAGACGCAGCTACAGTATCAGTAATAGGTTATATCAGATCACACTGCATAGCGCAAGTTGAAATACCAGGTGTCCAGTATAACCCTGCTACAGGTGAACTAAAACTACTGGTTACATGTGAACTAATGATAAATCTAAAAAACGGTGACATCCAGAAAACAATCGAGGATAATGAACGATACGCATCATCATCATTTGAACCGATGATTAAAACCATGATAATCAACTACGACTCATACAATCCAGATACACGTATTAGTAAAAACCCTGAAGGCTACCTTATAATCGTCTACGACAGCTTCTACAATCAGATTCTACCATTAGCAAACTGGAAACAGAACAATGGCTACGAGGTGACTGTCACTAGGACATCGCAGATACCAGGAGGAGCTACAGCGCAAAACATCAAGAACTATATATCTAACGCTTACTACAACTGGCCTACTCCACCATCATACGTGCTGCTAGTAGGCGACACAGATCAGATACCTACATGGACAGGTTCAGCCACAGGTACATGCACTGATCTATACTACGTCACTATAACCACGCCTGACTACTTCCCTGATATCTACATAGGGCGTTTCCCTGCGACCACTACAACCCATGTAACCACGATGGTTGACAAGACGTTATCCTACCTTAATGGTAACTACCCTTCAGGCTTCCTAACTAAGACCGTGTTCATGGCTTCATCAGACAACTACCAGATATCAGAAGGGACTCATAACTACGTTATCAGCATGTACCTAGAACCGAACAACTACTTGTTTGATAAACTATACTACTACAGAGGAGCAACTACGCAACAAGTCAAAGACTCATTGAACAATGGTAGAGTCCTAGCGGTTTACTCAGGTCATGGAAGCACCACTTCATGGTCTGATGGGCCACCATTCAGCCAATCAGATATAAACAGTTTGAACAATGCTAACAAATACCCGTTCATCTGCAGTCATGCTTGTTTAACCAACCAGTTCACAGTATCAGAATGCTTCGGGGAAACATGGTTAAGAGCACAAAACAAAGGAGGGATGGTGTTCTGGGGGTCATCAGATTACACGTACTGGGATGAGGATGATGTACTAGAGAAGAAAATGTTCCAAGCATGGTGGACTGATAACCTAGAAACAATCGGTGGTATGACTGATAGAGCCCTATACTACTTGTATCAATACTACGGCGGCGGAGGACGAAGTCAATACTACTTCGAAGCATACAACGTACTAGGCGACCCGTCAATAAGTATACCAGCGGTTCACTATACACCACAGAATGACGTAGGTGTAACCTCTATTGTAACACCAGGTAATACAACCTATTCAGGTGCACAAACCGTTACAGCTATAGTGCGAAACTACGGTACCGTTAATCAAACACAAGTACCTGTAAGATGCGAGATAAACCGTTACGTTTACACTCAGGATTTCGAGAATAACAATGGTAACTATAACGCAGGCGGGTCACCATCTACACTATGGCAATGGGGAACACCTACAAGTGGACCAGGATCAGCGCATTCAGGTACTAGAGTATGGGGTACTAACCTAGCTGGTCAATACCCGAATAACGCTAACTCTTATCTCACATCACCTCTTATACAGCTACCACAAGGAATACCTATTACTTTATCATTCTGGCACTGGTATCAAATGGAGAGCTATTATGATGGGGGTAACGTTAAAATATCAGTTAACGGTGGAGCTAGTTGGAGTATACTGGGATCATACCTCAACCCGTACCCGGAGGATGCAGCCTCCTCAACAAACGCGGGTATACCAAATCAACCCTGCTTTAGCGGCTCAAATGGCGGATGGCAGCAAGTAAGCTTTGATCTAAGCAGTTACGCTGGTCAACAAGTACTCCTAAGATGGCATTTCGGATCAGATGGTTCAATCACCTACCCTGGGTGGTATATAGATGATGTAACAATCGAAGCCTCAGGATCAGTAATCTACACATCTAACATAACAACATCTGTAAACGCTCTTAGTAATGTAACTATAAGTTTCACACCCCAATGGATAGCAGAGGCAGGCACCTACAAGATAACAGCATACACGTTGTTACCATCCGACGAGAGGCCTAACAATGACCGAGTAGAAAAAATAGTAGTCGTACTACCTAACAGTCCTCCTATGCAGCCGATGCAGCCATATGGACCAGTGAACGCTATCGTAGGGGTATCATATCAGTATACTACACAGACGATTGACCCTGACGGGGATCAGGTGTACTACATGTTCGACTGGGGTAACGGATCATACAGTGGATGGCTAGGGCCTTACCAGTCAGGGGTTAACGTGACAGTTAGTCACTCATGGCCTAGTAGAGGTATATACCAAGTCAAGGTGAAAGCTAAGGATACGAACAACGCTGAGAGTATCTGGTCATCAGTACTAAACGTAAGGGTATGCAGACTAGGTGACGTGAACAATGATGGTTTAGTTACACTAGCTGATATAGACCCGTTCGTGTTAGCACTTGTCCTAGGTGAGCAGGAGTTCACATCCCAGTATCCTAACTGGTGCTGGCACGCAGCAGACTGCAACCTGGATGGTATGGTAACTTTAGCTGATGTAGACCCGTTCGTAGTGTTACTAGTAGGAGGATGAGATAATCAGAGCATCCTCTTCCTCCCTCATTTTTTAATGGTTTTTAGGTATTATGATTACGCCTTCTTCGTTATCACCAACAGTTATAGTCTCTCCTTCTGTATGCTTCTTCGCAGTAACACAACATAGATAAGCATCGAGTTCATGTTTGCTACTGATCTCTAATCCTAATTCCTTAATGGTTAATCTGTAATCTCTGTTGTATAAACCTAGTATTTTAGCTGTCGCTGTAGGGAACACTTCTATAACCATGTATTCATCATTTAAAACTGATAAGAGCCTTCTCGCTCTTTTAACCAGCGTGGTCATACCTTTTAGTACTGGTGGTAAAGCACCATATTTCCTCAGTAGCAGATCAGCTTTCCTTGTTTTAATATTGTTTTTCATGAGTGGAGCATCAACAGCTATGATATCTGGTTTAAAATTGTTTACAATATCTATTATCTCCTCATTCGTGTACACTATCTTGAATTCAATGGTGGGTTCATTA
>Ga0209227_1001011_pt1 | contig 22863 bp, 21 predicted proteins | sample YNPBryantNP2012_FD_185815 | JGI IMG/M metagenome (GOLD analysis project Ga0209227, IMG submission 185815) | Anoxygenic and chlorotrophic microbial mat microbial communities from Yellowstone National Park, USA - YNP Bryant NP 2012 (SPAdes)... ...
GTTACTTGCTACTGGCATTCATATCTTTAAAAATGGAGATGAGCTGGAGACATACAAAAATAGGCAAGGTACATCCTAATTTGCCTTTCTATAAAAAATTTACACAAGAATGTTGACACTACCTTTTGCCATATACATTGCCTGGTCACTTATTTCAATAGCCTTGAACAAGTCATCTTCTGGGTTATAAAGCGAAGCTCCTATGCTTACAGTGATTGCAATATCCTGATATTCAGGTATTTTTAATTTTTTAACCTGTTTTCTCAGTCTCTCCCCTATACTATAAATATTTTCTTTTTTACATCTATAAAGAATTAAAAGAAACTCTTCTCCACCATATCTTATTACTTCATCATACCCTTTTATATTATTTTTTAAAATTCTTGCAAGTTTTTTTAGAACCATATCTCCTACTAAATGACCATAAGCATCATTTATATTTTTAAAATTATCAATGTCTATCATCATAATACAGAGATTAACTTTACTTTTCTCAAGCTTAATTTTTATAAGGTCAAGATAGGCTCTGTTATTTACTCCTGTTAGAGGGTTTATGAATACGATTCCAGGGAAATGTCTTAAAAGGTCTCTCATGCTTAAAATTCCAACTACTTTTTCATTTTTATCAATCACAGGTAGATGACTTATATTGTATTGATGCATTAAAGCAATGGCAGTAATAAGATTTTGAGATTTTTTTATGGTAATTAAAGGAGCATTTTTTTTGTTAAGCTTCTCAAGGACATATGAGAGTTTACTTTCAGTTATATTAAGTGAAAATAGTTTTGGAATATCTCTTAAAGTAAAGATTTGCAAAGCTTTTTCGTTTTTATCTGTTATGATGACACTGCCTATTCCTCTTTGAGACATCAACTCAATTAAATCTGCAAGAGAGTTTTTCTCAGAAAGTGTGGAAATGTCTTTTGTCATAACTTCTTTTACAGGAATCATTTCATTTACCAATACATATATTTAGCTTAAAAATCATAATTTTTTAATATTTTTTGTTATGATTTGCTTCATCAATTAATTTTTTCATCTCTCTTACAGCTTTTTCAATGCCTACTAATACTGCACGGGCTATTATGCTATGTCCAATATAAAGTCCTCTTATTCCTTCTATTTCTGCAATGGGTTTTACATTGTAATAATTAAGTCCGTGTCCTGCATTTGTTTTCAGCCCCATGTCTATTGAAAAGGCAATTGCATCTTTAATTCTGTTAAGTTCTTTAAATTGAGTTTCTCCTTTTGTCTCTGAGTAATATCCTGTATGTATTTCTACCATATCTGCGCCGATTTCTTTAGAGCATTCAATATCCGCTCTTGAAGGATTTATAAAAAGACTTACAGGGATTCCTGCGTCTTTAATTCTTTTTATTGACTCTTTAAGGGAATTTTTTAACTCAGTAACATTCAATCCACCTTCAGTTGTAAGTTCCTGCCTTTTTTCTGGAACAAGTGTTACCATATCTGGTTTTATAGAAAGAGCTATATTTATCATTTCCTCTGTTGCAGCCATTTCAAGATTAAGTTCGCAGGGAACTACTTCCCTTAAGATTTTAAGATCTCTATCCTGTATATGCCTTCTGTCTTCTCTTAAATGAACTGTAATTCCGTCAGCTCCACCAAGTATGGCAAGAGTTGCAGCCATAACTGGATCTGGTTCAAAGGTTCTTCTTGCCTGTCGGATAGTTGCAACATGGTCAACATTGACTCCTAAGATTGGCATTTTAACCTCCGATTTTTTATTTAAATCTATGATATAAAAATTACTTTGACACATTCAATAAAAAATTTTAATAATTAGCAGAGATAAAGTTAAAATAAAAAAACTATAAAGGAGATAAAAATGCCTTATTTTGTTGTTCATGAGCATCATGCAAGGCATCTTCATTTTGACTTCAGGCTCGAAAAAGACGGAGTTCTCAAATCATGGGCAGTTCCAAAAGGTCCGTCAATGAATCCTTCTGATAAAAGACTTGCAATTATGGTAGAAGACCATTCACTTGAATATGGTGATTTTGAAGGAGTTATACCTGAAGGGCAATATGGAGCGGGTAAGGTTTATATATGGGACAAAGGTAAGTATCAAACTGTAAAAGGTTCTATTGAGGAAGGGCAATGGGAAATCCAGCTTGAGGGTGAAAAATTAAAAGGAAATTTCGTTTTATTTAAGATTAAAGGGAAACCAGACCAGTGGCTTTTGATAAAAAAGAAAGACAAGTTTGCAGACTATAACTTTATTTTAAAACTTGTCCATCCTTAAACTTAAATATGATATAATTTTTTATGCAGGACATTTTTGAATTAATAAAATCAAGAAGAAGCATCAGGAAATATAAAAGAGATATTCCGGCAGAAGAGTTAATTAAAAGATGTATTGAGGCAGCTTTATATGCCCCTTCAGCAAAAAATTCTCAACCTTGGTCTTTTATCATTGTTAAAGATAAAGAAACAATTATACAGTTAAGTAAGGCTCAGCCCTTTACAAAGTTTATTGAAAATGCACCATATGTAGTGGTTGCCCTTGCGGATGAAAAGAAAAGCAATCATTGGCTTGAAGACATGGGATGCGCAATTATGTCGCTTTTGCTTGAGGCTCACTACCTTGGATTGGGAGCATGCTGGGGTGCAATTTATGATCCGGAAAACACAGAAAGAGAAAATCATGTAAGAGGAATTCTTCAAATTCCTGAAAATTTAAGGATAATTGCCTGTATTGGAATAGGCTATCCTGATGAGACTCCTTCACCTAAAAAAATAAAATCTCTTGATGAAGCAATAATAAAAATTGTCTGAAAAAATAATTTATACTATAGGAACAGGAAACCGTCCCTTAGAGGCATTCATAGATATATTAAAAACTCACAAAATAAAAACCGTAATTGATGTGCGAAGTTTTCCTGTTTCAAAAAATTTTCCCCATTTTAGTAAAGATAATTTAGCAGAAGTTTTAAATAAAGAAGGATTTGAGTATATTCATCTTGGCAAAGAACTTGGTGGTTTCAGAAAAGGTGGCTATGAAGCCCACATGAAAACAGATGAGTTTAAAAGAGGCATTGAAAAAGTCGAAGAAATTGCCATGAGAGATTTTACGGTATTCCTTTGTGCTGAAAAACTTTTCTTTCGCTGTCATAGAAGATTTATTTCAGAGGTGCTTTCGGATAAAGGCTGGAGAGTGTTTCACATAGTTGAAAAAGGAAGAGTTAAAGAACATCAAACAAGCACTGCATATCAAAAAAGCTTTGATTTTAATAAAAAAATGAATATTGAGCAGTTATTACAAAAGGTGGACAGGAAAAATCTTGAAAATATAGTTAAAAAAATATCTATTCCAAGACATGGATGGTACAACTACGATGAACTTTCAGTAATAGCGGGTTTTATTGAGGAGAAGTTTAAAGAATATGGATATTTAATTGATATTGATGAATTTTCCTATCAGGGTAAGATTTATAAAAATATAATCGCAACTTTGAAAGGAATGGATTCATCAAAAGAATGGCTATTGATTGGGGCTCATTATGACTCTGCAATGGGTTCACCGGGAGCAGATGACAATGCAAGTGGTGTAGGAGTTATGCTTGAAGTTGCAAGAATTATAAGAGAACTCACTTTGGCTGAAAAGATAAAATTCGTTGCTTTCACTTTGGAAGAACCACAGGCTTTTGATTTGAAATTCATAATAGGAAGCAGTCATTTTGTAAAAAAATTTAAAAAGTTCGGATATAAGTATAAAGCAATAATTCTTGAATCTGTTGGATATTTTTCAGATAAAAAGGGTTCACAAAAATTACCTGCCTTTGTTAAAGGACCTGAAGTGGGAGATTTTCTCGGAGTTGTGGGGAATAGAAAATCAAAAGAGCTTTTGGAACTTTTTGAAGAATCAAAAAAATATATTCCGGAACTTAAACTCATTACTTATAAAGCCCCTCTAAACGGGCTTATTGCTATTGAAACAAGATTCAGTGACCATGCACCTTTCTGGGATGCAGGATATGAAGCTGTTATGCTGACTGATACAGCTATGTTCAGAAATCCCTATTATCATACATCACAGGACAGTCCTGATAAAATTAATTTCTATTTTATGGCAGATGTTACCCGAGTTTTATTGACTGCTGTTTTGATAAAGAAGGGATTTAAAAATTAAATTAAAACAGGTATTGCCAAAAGGGAATAAAATCAATTATAAAAATTCAAAATGAGTGAAGTTTTTAATAGAGAAGTGGCAAAAAAGTTTTTGAAGGAGTTATCTCCTGCTGAGCAGAATTATTTCCTTAATAGAGTAAATGAGGCTGTTTATAAAAATGGGTATATTCCTGATGAAGACCTTTTTTATTACTGTTATTTTTTAACTCTCAAAGAAAGATTGCGAACTATTACTTTCTATAGAACCGAAGGATATTTAAGATACATATATGCTGAAGGATTAAAAGATGTGGAAGATTCTATTAAAATTTATAAGGAAAAAATAGATAATAAAAGAAACATATCAGGAAGAGAGAGCGCAAAGAGAATTAAATAGTGAAATTTTTGAACAAACTTTGAGATAAATAAAATAAATTCAGACATATAAGATGATGCCCATGTAATGAAATCACTGCCATGATTTTATTTTTCCCTTAAAAATCAGTTTTCTTATCTCTTCAAAAGCAAACAATGTCAGTGCAAAGGGTATTAAAATAAACCATACAGTTAATGGAATTGGATATGTTGAAAATATGCTGTTTCCAAGTGGATGATAAACAATAAAAAGCTGTAAAGCAATTTCAAAGAATATTCCAACAAGCAGGAACTTATTTGAAAATATCCCTATACTGAAAACTGATTCTTTAAAAGACCGTGATGCAAAGCCATTTGCAACCTGTGCAAGTACTATTCCTGTAAGGCATGCAGTTGTTGCCTGCATATAAAGAATGCTTTTAGCTGAAAGAGCAGAACCCAACTGCCATCCTCCTGTGTGTAAAACATAAAAGAATCCAAAAAGCCCTGCAGATGCCTCAATTGGTCCTAAAAGTAAAAATACCCTTAAAAGAAGCTTTAAATTTAAAAGTCTTTCTTTATGGCTTCTTGGTGGCTTTTTCATTACTTCTCTTATTGGTTTTTCTGCTCCAAGTGCAAGTCCGGGAAGTATATCTGTTCCAAGGTCAATTGCAAGAATTTGCATAACTGTAAGAGGCAGAGGAATTCTAAATACAGCATAGGCAATATAAGGAACAAGTTCAGCAACATTTGATGTGAAAAAGTATGATATGAATTTTCTTATATTTTCATATATGGCTCTCCCTTCTTCAATTGCATTAACAATTGTTGCGAAGTTGTCATCAAGTAGTATTATTTCAGCAGATTCTTTCGCAACATCTGTTCCGCTTCCCATAGCTACTCCTATGTCTGCTTTTTTTAAGGCAGGTGCATCATTAACTCCATCTCCTGTAACTGCCACTCTTTCTCCAATTTCCTGAAGAAGTGTAACAATTCTAAGTTTATCCTTTGGTGTCATTCTTGTAAAAAGAAGCTCTCTGTCCTTAAGCTTTTCCTTTAGCTCTGAATCGTTCATTTTATGAAACTCTTCTGCCTCAACGACTGAAGGATTTCTCACAAGTCCTGTTTCTTTTGCAATTGCAACTGCTGTTCTGCTTGCATCTCCTGTAATTAGAATTATCCTTACCCCTGCATCATGGCATTTTTTTATAGCTTCTTTGACCTCAGGTCTTGGTGGGTCTTCAAGCCCAATGAGTCCACTGAATATCATATCTTTCTCAGGCTCATCTTCTGAATAGGCAAAACACAGAACCCTTAATCCTTCATCCATTAGTGAATGATTTGCATTGTTTATTTTTTCTTTTATCTCTTCATTTAGTTCAACCTTATTTCCATTTATCATTGCATACTTACATAAAGCTAAAACGGTCTCAGTTGCTCCTTTTGTAAGAGAAATCTTAACTCCGTCTATGATATTCAAGGTTGTCATTCGTTTTCTCTCAAAATCAAAAGGAATTTCTGATACTCTTTCTGATACAAAATCTCCAACATTTTCCCTTACATATTTCAGAAGTGCTACTTCTGTGGGATCTCCTCTGTATTGATTATCAGCAAATTTTGTGTTATTGCAAAGATAGGCTATTTTCATAACCATCTCAACTGCCTTTGAGTCAATTGCCCAGACTTTTTTAACTTCCATCTTGTTCTGGGTAATTGTTCCGGTTTTATCAGTACATATAACTTTGATTGAGCCGAGCGCCTCAACAGAAGTAAGGGTTTTTACAAGAGCTTTTCTTTTAAGCATTCTCTGACTTCCTATTGCAAGTGAGAGGGTAACAGTAGGAAGCATTCCCTCAGGAACAAGTGCAACAATTACACCAATTGCGAAAATAAAGTTTTCCCAGAAGCTTCTTCCAATTGCATGTCCAATAATGAAGAAAACTAATCCAATTAATGTAGCAACAAAAGCAATAAACCTTGATGTCCTTACAATTTCTTTTTGAAGAGGAGTTGCCTGAATTTGGACGGTTTCTGTGAGATGGGCAATTCTTCCGAACTCTGTTGTCATTCCTGTTGCAAAAACAACTGCTTTGCCATTTCCTGAAACCACAGTTGCACCTGCAAAAGCAACATTTTTACTTTCAATTATCTCACCCTGAAATGGCTCAGGAGTTAATGTTACTGGAACAGATTCTCCTGTAAGCGGTGCATTATTAACTGTAAGAAAGTTTGACTCAATAACTCTTGCATCCGCTGGAATTTTATCTCCTTCTGAAAGAATAATCAAGTCTCCCGGAACAACCTCTCTTGCTGGAATCTCTTTTTGTATTCCATCCCGTATAACCTTTACATAAAAAGGCAGCATGAGCCTCAGTTTTTCAATTGCTTTTTCAGCTTTGTATTCCTGTGCAAAGGCAAAAACTGCATTTATGAAAATAACTCCAATAATAGCAAATCCAAGATGCCTCATTCCTTCACCTGGATGAATATAGTCAGAAACAAAGGCTAAAACTGAAGCAAGCCATAGAATGATTGCAAGGAAATGTGTGAACTGACGCAGGAATTTTAAAACAAGGGGAATCCTTCGGATTTCTTTAATTTCATTGTAACCAAAATGAAGAAGCCTTTGCTTTGCCTCCTCTTCCTTAAGCCCTGAGTCAGATGTATCAAGGAGCTTAAAAATTTCTTCTCTGGTAGCCTCTATTATTCTCATTGTCTGTGATATGGCTTGAAAATAATTAAATTGCAGGGTGGATTTTCAATTAAATTATTTACTGAATCAGGTTTGAATATTCCAAAAAATCCTCCTCTTTTTTGCTCAACAACAAGAAGCTCAATTTTTTTTGAAAGAGCTTGAAATATCACTGTTTTATAGGAAAATTTTGGAAAAATTCTGCTTTCAAACTTTATCTCGTGCTTTCTTAAAGATGAAAAAATTTTTTCAATATTTCCGTCTTCCCCAAAATAATTGATACAAACCTTTGCATGAAAAATCTTTGAAAGATTCATTATAAAATCTGTTTTTTCTTTTAGATAGTCAATTTTACCTTTCAGAATGAAAAGAATTCTTTTAGGAGATATTTTCCCCATATTGATGATTTTTATTATAGCCACTGAGCATGGAAGTTTTGAGGCTTTTTTAAAATCATATGAGGGCAAAAAAGCAATGTCAATTTTTTCTTTTAGTATGATATCTTTTAGCTCCTTAAGCCTTTCTCCTTTTTTTATAATACATTCAACTTTAAGATTGTTTTTTTCTGCTTCAAGGAAAAGTTTTTTAAATATAGCAGAAGCCTTTTCAAACTTTGCTTCCTTTTTATGAATAAAACAGAGATATATTGAAGCATTATTGAGCTTTGCAAATTTTAAGACATACCGTGCAGATGCCTCTGATGTAATAGTTTCATCAATCTCTGCGAGGACCTTTTTATACATTTCTGTTTTTTATTTTACATTAAAATAGTTCTGGTGTAACTATTATTCTTTGTCTTATAAACTCAAATCCTGTTGTTTCATCCATTTTTCAGAAATGGATTGATGAGTATCTTAAAAATAGGAATATTTTTATGGTCATTTAAAATTGCCGATAGAAATCTCTTTCAGTGTGATTTTGTGATTCCTTCGCAGACCCTTCGCACAAGCTCAGGGCTTCGGCTCAGGGCTTTGGCTCAGGGCTTCGGCTCAGGACAGCGTCTGAGGGAGCGTAAGCGACCGAAGAATCCCTTCCTTTCTGAGCGTCCTTATTCTGTCATTCTGACCCTGAGCTTAAGCGAAGGGGAAGAATCTCATCCTTTTTTTCAGCTGAGAGATTTTTCAATTAGATAGTTTCTTTGCTCAGGACAGCGCTTCGGGGCATTAAGCCCCTCAGAATGACGGGATGAGAGAAAAACCACCTTTTTCTAATGGCAATTTCTGGTGGTCATTATGGGTTCAAGTTTCGGAATGATGGAAAAAACTTGTAAGAATATACTCTGTTTTTGGGATAATTCCTGCGCACATAGGAAATTTAAATTTTTTAAACCCTTAGAAAGACAGGGTCAACTTCAGCTTTAATAGATAGCCCTTTTATTTTTTTCAGATTTTCAATTGCAAAGGAAGTTTGCTCTATGATTTTTTTTCTATCTTTTGACCTTATTATAAAAATAAATTCATCTTTAGAAAAATTATAATGTGGACCTATTATATCCCCGGATATACTTGATTTTAGCAGTTCTTTTATTTTATCAGTATTGTGCCTTTTCGTCTTTAATCTTATTTTTATCAATCTTGCAAATGGAGGAAATCCTGTTTCTTTTCTATGTTTGATTTCATATGCATAAAAATTTTTAAAATTATAAGATTTTATAAACTTTAAAATCCTGTTTTGTAAATTCCTCGTTTGAATAAACATAAAGCCATTTGTTTCTACACAATGGGCAATGGATAAAATTTTATTGAAAGCATTTTCAGCAGCTCTGTAATCAGGAATTGCAAGAAAGAAATCAAAATCAAGAATAACGCCACCTTTATAGCTCGGCAGATAAGTTTTCTTTGCTTTTGAGGTGGTTGTAACTAATATATCATGTGATTGTTTATCTGATGTATCTGTCAATTCACTGATTGAAATCTTTTTATCTTCAAAGACTTCTTTAAGTTTTTCCCTGATTTTTTCAACTCCTGTGCCTATTGGTGTAATATTAATGCTCTGGCAGTTAGGACAGACATCTGTAACAGGCAATTCATAGCCACATCTAAAACATTCAACAGTTTTAGTGCTTTTATGATAAACCATTGCATTACCGCATTTTTCACATCTTATTAATTCCCCGCAATCAGGACATCTCAAAAGGCTATAACCTACACGGGGTACTGTTATTAGAATCCCATCCTTTGCATAGAGTTTAATAAAAAGAAGTATTTCTTCATGAAAGACTGAGTCGTAAGGTTGTCTTAGTATTCTTATTTCAGGATGCTTTTTTATATTGAAATTTTCAAGCAGTTCATATTTACCTATGATTGAATTATAGTAAGAAACTGTTGAAGGCATAAAATCAGTTAATATAACAGGGCATTTTTCAATAAAACCTCTCATTACAGCGCAATCTCTTGCATGATAGCGTGGGGTTTCTTCGGCTTTATAAAGCCATGATGATTCCTGAGCAATCATTATAATAGAAAGTTTTTTAACTGGGGTAAAAATTGCAGACCTTGTACCTACAATCACTTTTGCTTCATCCTTGAGAATTTTACTTATTGAGAAAAATATTTCTGAATGCTTCATATTGCTATGAAGGAGAACGACTTTTTCATTAAGTTCTTTTTTTAAAAGGCAATATAAAATTTCAGCATCTTTTATTTCAGGAAGGATTAAAAGAATATTTTCTGTTTCTTTCTGTATTTTTTTAACTGTTTCAAACATCAGACTAATCTCATAAGAAATATCAGGGCAGTGAATCAGAGTAGTTTTAAAGTATTTATTTTCAACTGCCTGGTATATATTTGATAAAGTATCCTCATTAATGTATGAGATAAGATTTCTATCACAGGGTATATCCTTTGAATTAAGCTTTCGTGTTGTTTTGCCTTCAAGAACTTTGACAATTTCATCAAAAAAAGTAATCCTCAGAACTGAACCTGTTTCAGAAAGATAATAACCAGAAAGCCAGTTTAAAAATTCAATAAATTCCTGATTATATGCCTGACCAATTATTTTTTGTATATTCTTTATTTTTTTAGAGATATTTTCTGATAAATGCTCTCTTTTTTTAATTACAAGACCATTAACTAATTGATTTTTAAGGGGAACTTTTACAACATAACCTGTTAAATCCTTATCTTCATCATATTTATAGGTAAGGGTTTTAAGGTTAAATGGGATTGATACATCAAAGTATGGCATAAATAATTATAGCAGAGAAGTTATGGTATAATTTAAAAATGTTTTTTATAGTGCTAATTATATTTTCCATTATGATTTCGGGATGCAGTATGCCGAAAATTGTTATTTTACATGACCCTCTTACACCGGAGGAGCATCTGCAACTTGGAATTTCTTATGAAAAGAGAGGCCTTTTTGAAGAGGCAAAAAGGCATTATGAAGAGGCATCAAAAAAAGATGTGAGAGGCTTGCTTTTTCTCGGCAATTTATATTTAAATATCGGAGAATATAACAGGGCTGAAGAGTTATACAGAGAAACAATTAAAAGAGATGATAAAATATCAGATGCTTATAATAATCTTGCATGGCTTTATTATTTAAAGGCAGAAAAAATTGATGAGGCAGAAAATTTAATTAGAAAAGCAATGGAGATAGAGAAGGATAATCCTGAAAAACTGAAAACTTTTCAGGATACTTTTGAAAAAATACAGAAACTAAAAACAAAATAGGAGGTGCAGTATGTTTAAGAAGTTTCTTTCAATCTATCTCATTGTAGCAATTTTTATTATTGGAATGGTTCAATCTGTAGGAGCGGGATTTATTCCTTCTGAAGTTTCTATGGGGACAAAAACTCATGATATTGACAAGATTCAAAAATTTTTAGAGATGAAAGTTGTTTCTCAGAGATTAAAGGATTTTGGTTATACTGATAAAGAAATTATGGACAGACTTTCAGCTCTTGATGAGCAAACTTTGCACAGTCTTGCACTAAAAGTTGACGAAATTAAAGTCGCAGGTGATGCAGGGCTGGCAATAATCCTTGCACTTGTTATAATTGCCCTTGTAGTTCTTATTATTAATTTAACAGGACACAGAGTTACTGTTAAATAAATAAAACGGGGGCTTATGCCCCTGTTTTTATTTTAATTATCAGATAAGCAGATAAAAGATATAAAGTTAAACCAGCAAGAAGAGACGGGATGACACCTATTCGGGAGCTTAAGAGAATTACAGCAAAAATATAAACTAACCAGGGAAAAAGCATAATAAGGAGGCTTTTAGCATATATAATTACATTTTCCTGTCCTGATTCAAGGTAAATTATAAGAAAGGTTACAAAAGTTATAACCGGCAGGTTGGCAAAAAAAGCAGCAATTAAGCCTTTTGAGTGACTTGCAAAATAACTGACCAGACTCACAACACTACCACCAAGAAAGAAATAAAGCAGATATTTTATCTCCATTTTTTATTTTATCAGATTTAATGAAGAACAGCACTTTCCTATTGGCAAATTCAGGGATATAACTTGAAATTGCCATTAGAAAAAGGTATGGGATTCTTCGGTCGCTTGCGCTCCCTCAGAATGACAGAAAAAAATGCTCAGAATGACAAAATAAGAAGCTCAGACGCTGTCCTGAGCCGAAGCCCTGAGCTTATGCGAAGGGTCAGCGAAGGAATGACACTTTTTGTCCCCCTTTTTTACCTGTCACCCTGAGGCGAAGCCGAAGGGTCTCCTGTGGAGATTCTTCGGTCGCTTACGCTCCCTCAGAATGACAGAAAAAAATGCTCAGAATGACAAAATAAGAAGCTCAGACGCTGTCCTGAGCCGAAGCCCTGAGCTTATGCGAAGGGTCAGCGAAGGAACTTTCTAATTGAAAAACCCGTTTGGTGAAAAGGTTGGAGATCCTTCGCTGCGCTCAGGATGACAAAATCACCCGAAAAGAGATTTCTATCGGCAATTTTAGGATATAAAAAGATTTTGTATAGAAGTGTAAATATATTTTATAATATTATTTCAATATATAAAGTTATGAAAACACTTATTGATATAGAAAGCGGAAAACCTGTAAGGATTTTAAAAATTGCTGGAGGTAAAAGAGTAAGACAACATTTGCAGTGTCTTGGAATTCATACGGGAGATATTGTAACCCTCAAAAAAAATTCATTTTTAGGAGGGCCAATTCTTTTAGAAATTAACGGTTATGATGTAGCAATTGGTAAAGGAGTGGCTTCAAAAATAGAGGTTGAGGAAATAGAATGAAGATTGCCTTTATCGGGCAACCAAATGCTGGTAAAAGCACAATATTCAATGGTCTGGCAGGATATAAAACAATAACAGCCAATTTTCCAGGACAAACAGTTCATTATACAATAAGCAAGGTTAAAGTCGGGGATGAAACTTTTGAAATAGTAGATTTACCAGGTATTTATTCTCTTACTGCCATTGACAGGGCTGAATTTGAAGCAAGAAAATACATTTTATCTGGACAGGCTGATGTTGTTATAAATGTTATTGATGCTTCCACGCTTTCAAGGAGTTTAGAACTAACTCTTCAACTTACAGAATTACAGGTCCCGATGGTCATCTGTTTGAATATGATGGACGAGGCTCGCAGAAAAGGAATGCAAATTGATTCTTATAAGTTATCCCGAATTTTTGGTGTGCCTGTTATTGAAACTATTGCTAATAAAGGAGCAGGCCTTGACAAGATATTTGAATCTTCAAAGGAAGCATATTCTAAAAAATTAATTCCAAAAATTCAATATTTTCACAAAGATATAGAAGAAAAAATAGAAGAAGTAAAAAAATTAATACCTTCTGAGATATTTAAAAATTTTCCCAGAAGATATATTGCAGTGAAACTTCTTGAGGGAGATACAGAGATAGCTGAAGATTTTGATAAATATCCTGAATTAACCGAAAAAATTAACAAAATAAAAGAAGAAATTAGAAATACGCATGGAAAACATTCAGATGTTGTTATATCTTCTGAGAGACATGCTTTGACAATGGATATATTTGAGGAAGTTTCAAAACTTGGCGAACCTTTAAGGACAATGAGAGAAAAAATAGATAACTTACTTATGAATAAATATCTGGGATATCCATTATTGATTTTTATTTTGTTTGCTATTTTTATGGTTGTATTTGAAGCAGGTAAGTTGTTAGAAGTTCCATTAATGAATATTTTTGAATCTATAGAAAAAATATTGCCAACTCTTATACAGGAGGATTCTTTACACTTTTTCATAGCGAAAGGGCTGATAGAAGGCTTTTCAGGCGGAGTAGGAATAGCCATACCCTATCTTATCCCTTTCTTTATTGGTCTTGCGATTTTGGAGGATATTGGTTATTTGCCGAGAATGGCTTTTTTAATGGACACAGTAATGCACAGAATAGGGCTTCACGGTAAAAGTGTTCTTCCTTTTGTTATCTCTTATGGATGTAATGTGCCTGGAGTAATGGCTTCAAGAATACTTGAGTCTCCAAGAGACCGTTTTATTACAGCAACTCTTTCTGTTTTAATCCCCTGCGCGGCTAGGACAACAATAATATTCGGATTGGTAGGAGCATATATAGGAGGATTGGCTGCAGCAGGACTTTATATTTTCAATATAATTATTATCATGATTGTTGGCAAAATTATGACAAAATTTATACCTGAAATTAGTCCTGGTTTAATAATGGAAATTCCTCCGCTTAGAATTCCTGCGATAAAAAATATTTATATGAAAACATGGTTCAGGCTTAAAGATTTTACAGTAATTGCCTTGCCCTTGCTTATTATAAGTAGCGTATTTCTAAGCCTTCTTCAGTATTTTAAAATTGATGTCATAATTAATAAGCTGATTTCTCCTTTTGTGAGTTTTTTGCTTGGACTACCAGAAGCTTCGGGAATTGTTCTTTTATTTGGTATTTTAAGAAAAGAACTTTCAATGATTATGTTGTTTCAAGCAATGCATACAACAGATTTAAACACAGTGATGACAAATATTCAGTTAATTACTTTTACAATTTTTATAATATTTTATATGCCATGTATTGCTACAATAGGTGTAATGATAAAAGAAGTTGGTATCCGCAAAGCTATTATTATCACATTCCTTACCATTATTCTTGCAATGTTTTTATCAACTGTTGTAAGACTTATTCTTTCAATAATATGATTGGTTTTTTCAGTTTCAGCTTAATAAAATGCTTTTGAAACTTTTTTAATCCTTCGGAGGTTTAAAATAGCTCATATTTATGGACATATAACAGGATTAAAGAAAAGCATAATCCATAATCTTGAGAAACTATATCGTAAAAGGCAGCCCCAGAATTTAGTTATTACTCCTGAGCTTGCAAAGACTCTTTGCAATATTTCAAATGAAGTAAATAGGCAGATTGGTGTAATAATTGAAAGATCAGGAATAATTACACATGTAATAGTAGGAACATCTCAGGTAATTCTCATCCCGTCACTTGATGATTATCCACTTGGAAGGAAACCTTTAAGAGGACTCCGATACATTCACACTCATCTTAAAGACAGTCTGCCTGACAGAGAAGATATAATGGATTTAAGACTCCTTAGATTTGACCTTCTTGCAGTTATAACACATAAAGAAGGACTGCCAGATTATATTCACATAACGCATCTTTTACCATTTGGTAAAGAAAGGCATACAGAAATGATATCTTCAAAGTTTCAATCTTTCAGGTTTGATTTTCAAGAATTTATATCATCTCTTGAAGAAGAAATGGGAAGGGCTATACTTCTTGATACAGAAGACAAACGAGAAAGAGCAATACTTATAAGCGTTTCAACATCTCCTAAATATATTCTTGAAGAACATATGGAAGAATTGAAAGAGCTTGCTGAATCAACTGACATGATTGTTATTGATTCGGTAATTCAGAGAATTAAAGAGATAAATCCAAAATATCTTCTTGGAGAAGGAAAAATTAAAGAGCTTATTATAAAAGCAATGGATGAAGGTGCAACAATTCTTGTTTTTGACCAAAATCTCTCACCCTCACAGGTCAGGTCAATCAGTGAGATGACTGAACTTAAAGTAATAGACAGAAGCCAGCTTATACTTGACATTTTTGCAAAGAGAGCTCACTCAAGAGATGGTAAGGTTCAGGTAGAGCTTGCTCAGCTTAAATACTTGCTTCCAAGACTTACGGGTAAAGGAACAGCAATGTCAAGGCTTGCAGGAGGGATTGGAGGAAGAGGACCGGGTGAAACAAAACTTGAAATTGACAGAAGAAGAATAAAAGAAAGGATAAATCATCTTGAAAATGAGCTTAAAAAACTTACGCTTGCAAGACAGCAGAGAAGAAAAAAAAGAAAAGAGTTTGAGATACCAATTGTTTCTATCATAGGATATACCAATGCAGGCAAATCTACTCTCCTCAATGTTCTTACAAAAAGTAGTGTCATAGTTGAAGATAAAATGTTTGCCACTCTTGATACATCATCAAGAAGAATCAAATTTCCCGAAGAAAAAGCAATTATAATAACTGATACAGTGGGTTTTATTCGTGATTTACCAAAGGACCTCGTTTCAGCATTTAAAGCAACTTTAGAAGAACTTGAAGACGCTTCTCTTCTTCTTCATCTTGTTGACATATCAAATCCTCAATTTGAAGCACATATTGAATCCGTAAAAAAAATTTTGCAGGAACTTAATCTTGAAACCAAACCTGTTTTAATGGTTTTTAATAAAATTGATAAGGTTGAGCCATTTATGGTTTTAAATGCCTGCAAAAGATATAATGCAATAGGAATATCTGCCATTGACAGCAAAACAGTTTTACCATTGATAGATGCGATTAAAAGCCAAATATGGAATAAAGAGTAAAAAATTTGAGAAAAATTTTATTTTCTGATAAAATTTTAATACCTCATGATAGATGATTTTAATATTATGATTCAAACTGAAGAATTATCCAGCCTTATAAGTAAGGTTTTATCAACACTCAATGTGGATAAAATGCTTACTGATGTAGTTACAGGTATTAGAGCATATCTCGGAGCAGAAAGAGGAACGCTTTTCCTTTATGACAAAGAAAACAATGAGCTTTACTCTAAGGTGCTTGAAGGTGAGGAACTTGTTGAGATAAGAGTTCCTGTTAACAAAAAAAGTCTTGCAGGATATACTGCCTTAACAGGTAAAGTTTTGTGTATAAAAGATGTTTATGATGATAGTGAATTAAAAGCCATTGATGAAGAAATTCATTTTGACAGAAAGTGGGATGAAAAGACAGGTTACAGGACAAAAAGTATATTAGCAATTCCTGTAAATTTAAAAAGTGAACTTGTGGGTGTGTTTCAGGCTTTAAACAAGCCGGGAGGTTTTAATAATGATGATATAAAAAAAATGCAGCAACTTTCTTTTCTTCTTGGAATAGCAATAAATAATGCCTTGCTTCATCAGAAAGTAAATGACTTGAAAATTTTAAATGATTATATTATTGAAAACATTGATGAAGGGATATGTATTCTTGATAAGGATAAAAAAATAGTGTTAGCCAATAGATTTTTAGAGTTAATGATGGGCTCTGTTTTTTCTTGTGAAGATATAAGAGGTAAAAATTTTTTTGACATTTTCCCTTATTTGCAGAACACTGAACTGTCTAACAAAATTGAGGAGACTCTTGAGACTGGTATTACTACATTAGCAACCCTTGAACTGATGATAATTAAAATAATTCCTTATCTTAATGAAAAAGGCAGTATAAAAAATTTAGTTACAATATGGTATAGCTCTTTATGATTAAAAAAGGCTTAGGATTAAGTTTTGAAGAACTTCTTATAGAGAAAAAAATTGTTGATAAAATCAAACTTCAGGAATTATTAAAAAGGTCCTATCAAGAGAAAAAACCTCTTGACCAGTTGCTTCTTGATATCGGTATTCCTGAAGAAAAGGTAATTGCGGTTAAGGCAGAGTATTATGGGTATGATGTTGTAAAACTGAGCGACTATCCACCTCCGCCATATAATGTTCTTCATTATATAAAGCCCGCTTATGCAAAGCATTATAAAGTTCTTCCTATTGAGTTTAAAGGTGATGTTCTAACTATAGCAATTGTTGACCCAAGAGCAATCATAGCACTTGAAGAAATCATTCAGATTTTGAAAAATTCTCTGAAAGTCAGAAGCATAAAAATTGTAATGACCACAACAAAAGAACTTCTTACAGCAATAGAGAAATTTTATGGAAGCCAGCGTGGTGAGATTGATACAGTTTTATCAAAAATAGAAGAAAGTTACAAACCTGAGGTAGAAGTAGTAGATGTTAAGGAAGATGTGGCAACTGAAAACAGTGCACCAATAGTCATGCTTGCGAACAAGATAATTGAAAATGCTTTTATTAAAAAAGCAAGCGATATTCATCTTGAACCAACTTTAGAACATATGAAAGTAAGATACAGAATAGATGGTGACCTTGCTGAAGTTATGATAGTACCTAAATTAGCTCAAAATGCTCTTGTTACAAGACTTAAGCTCATGGCAGACCTCAGAATAGATGAAAAGAGACTTCCACAGGACGGAAGGATTGATTTCACAAAGTATAATCCAAACATAGAAATTGACCTCAGAGTTTCAACTATTCCGACACCTTACGGAGAAGATATGGTAATGAGGATACTTGACAAAAAAAGTTCAATCCTTTCTCTTGATATGCTTGGCTTTAATGAGCATAATTTACAGCTGTACAAAGATGCTATAAACTCACCTTATGGAATAATCCTTCATGTAGGTCCTACAGGAAGTGGTAAAACAACTGCTCTTTACGCAGCACTTAAAGCATTAGATTCTCAGGATGTAAAGATAGTAACAGCAGAAGACCCTGTGGAATATATGCTTGGTGGCAATATCATTCAGAGCAATATAAATCCTTCTCAGGGATATACCTTTGCAAAAGCTATAAGAGCATTTATGAGGCATGACCCTGATATAATTCTTATTGGCGAGATAAGAGACCTTGAAACAGCAAAAACAGCTGTTGAAGCAGCTTTGACAGGACACCTTGTTTTTTCAACACTTCATACCAATGATGCTCTGGGTACAATTACCCGTCTAACTCAGATGGGCATAGAACCTTTTCTCATAGCTGATTCTCTTATTTTAGTATGCGCTCAGAGGCTTGTAAAAAGAATTTGTAAAAAATGTATTGAGTCCTATACTGCGACAGATGAAGAGGAACGGATTACTAAAGGAGACATAAAAAAAGGCACAACTGTATACAAAGGTAAAGGTTGTAATTATTGTAATGGCAGTGGTTATAAAGGAAGAACAGGTATATATGAAGTGCTTTTTATGAATAAGGAAATAAGAGCTCTCCTTGTTGAAGGTGCTACTATGGAGAAATTGAAAGACACAGCAAGAAAAACTGGAATGAGAACATTAAGAGAAGATGCTGTTGAAAAAGTACTTAAAGGAATTACAACAGTTGAAGAACTGGTATTTTCAACAAGAAAAGAAGAATAAATTATGTTAAACTATTCTGATGTTTCTTACAGAGAGAGCAAAAACAGTTCTTGAAATAAGATATCTGCTCAAAAATGAAAAAGGTGAAGTTGTTGAAACTCCTCAGCAAATGTTTCACAGAGTTGCTAATTATGTTGCTACTGCTGAGGAGTTTTATGAAGGAAATTCTTCTGAGTGGGCAGAAAAATTTCATGAACTTTTAAGTTCCTTAAGATTTTTACCAAATTCTCCAGCATTAATGAATGCAGGAAAACCAAAGGCTCAGCTTGCAGCATGTTTTGTCCTTCCTGTAGAAGACTCAATTGAATCAATCTTTAAAACACTTATGGACGCTGCTCTGATTCTTCAGAGTGGTGGTGGAACCGGATTTAATTTTTCTCACTTAAGACCAAAGGGAGATGTTGTACGCTCAACAGGCGGTATAGCAAGTGGTCCTGTTTCATTTATGAAGATATTTGATAAAGCTTCAGACATAATAAAGCAGGGTGGCGCAAGAAGGGGTGCTAACATGGGAATTTTAAGGGTTGACCATCCTGATATTCTGGAATTTGTAAGAATCAAAAGAATAGAAAGCCTTAGCAATTTCAACATATCAGTTGCTGTTACGGATAATTTTATGGAAGCTTTTTTTAAAGATGATTATATTCCTCTCATAAATCCAAGAAATGGCAAAGTTGCAAAAAAAGTAAAGGCAAAAGATATATTTAATGAAATTATTGAGTCAGCATGGGAAACTGGTGACCCTGGAATAATTTTCATAGACACAATAAATAAATACAATCCCACTCCTCATATTGGGCAGATAGAAAGCACAAATCCCTGCGGCGAGCAACCTCTTTTACCTTATGAAGCATGCATTCTTGGCTCACTTAATCTGTCAAAATATGTAAAAGATGCCAGCATTGATTTTAAAATGCTTGAGCATGATGTAAAAATAGCGACAAGATTTCTTGATGATGCCATTGATGTTACTCATTATCCCGTGCCTGAGGTTGAAAAAATGCATAAAGGGAATAGAAAAATAGGGCTTGGACTTATGGGCTGGGCAGACTGTCTCGTTGAACTCGGTATTCCTTATAACCATAAAAAAGCCTTTGCCCTTGCTGAACAAGTTATGCAGTTTATCAGGGATAAATCCCATTCTGCCTCTCATGAACTTGCACAAAAAAGAGGTGTTTTCCCCAATTTCAAAGGCTCTGTATGGGATAAAAAAGGTATCCTGATGAGAAATGCTACCACAACAACAATTGCACCAACGGGAACAATATCAATAATTGCTGATTGTTCAAGCGGAATAGAACCTTATTTTTTGCTTGCTTACAAACAGAGAATACTTGATACAGAATTTGAAATTATAAATAAATATCTTTCTGAAATCGCTCAGAAAGAGGGCTTTTACAGTGAAGAATTAATAAATGAACTAAGACAAAAGGGTACTCTGAGGGGCATTAAGGCTATTCCATTAAAAATTAAAAGACTTTTTAAAACAGCCCTTGAAATTACTCCTGAAGAACATATTGAGATGCAAACATCATTTCAGAAATATACTGACAATGCTGTATCAAAAACCATAAATCTTCCTCAAAGAACGAAAAGAGAAGATATTAAAAAAATATTTATTCTTGCCTATAAAAAGGGACTCAAGGGAATTACAATATTCAGATATGGTTCAAAAAGAGGGACACTTCTTAAGGTAAGCGATGCTCATCTCACAGAATGCTGTGAGGTAAAAGGCAGACCACCAAGAATAACTAAATTTCATGATGCTGTATGATTAAGCTTGATAATATTTCAAAAAGTTATGGACATGTAAAGGCATTAGACTGTCTAAGTTTTGAAATACTGAAAGGTGAAATTTTTGGTCTTCTTGGACCAAATGGAGCGGGTAAGACAACCACCATAAAAATACTTACCACTCTCTCAAATCCAGATAAAGGAAAATGCTTTATTGACGGAATTGATGTTGTAAATAATCCTTTTGAAATAAAGAAAATAATCGGAGTGGTGCCGCAGGAAAACAATCTTGAAAGGGAGCTTACTGTTTATGAAAATCTTCTGATTTATGGTATGCTTCACCGCGTAAGAGAGCTAAAGAAAAAGATAGATAACATACTTAAAATCATGGAACTCATAGAGAAAAAGCAATCTGTTGTAGCAACCCTTTCAGGAGGTCTTCAGCGTAGAGTACTTCTTGCGAGAGCATTACTGCCTGAGCCAAAAGTTTTATTTCTTGATGAGCCATCAATAGGTCTTGACCCACATATAAGAAGGGAGCTTTGGCAGATAATAAGAAAAATTAAGTCTGAAGGCAGGACAGTTCTACTTACAACTCACTACATTGAAGAAGCAGAAGCACTTTGTGATAGGGTGGGGATTCTGTCTCACGGAAAGTTAATTGCCATAGGAACACCTTCGGAACTTAAAAAAGATGTTGGTGAGTATGTGGTTGAGTTTACTGATAAAGAGGGAAGACTGGTAAGTAAGATATGTCACAGTAGAGAGCAGGCATACGAGATTGCAAAACAGAGAAGCGATGGAGTAATGATCAGAAAATCAAATCTTGAAGATGTTTTTGTAAAGCTAACTGGAGAAAGAATTAAGGAGATTAAGGAAGAACAATGACAGGCTGGTATCCTGTATTTCTTAAAGAGATGCTTCAGTTTAAACGGAAATTGCTGAGACTGGGATATATTTTTTCAGCAATGATGGCACCAATTATTTATTTTGTAACATTCGGGCTTGGTTTAGGAAGGACAGTGAGGCTTTCTGAAGGAACTGATTATTTAACATTTTTACTTCCAGGACTTGTTGCTATGAGTTCAATGAATAATTCATACTCATGGGTTGCCAGCTCACTTAATCTTAGCAGGCTTTATTTTAAGACATTTCAGATTTACATTCAGTCACCAGTTAAGCCTTTTTCAATAATGATAGGAGAGGTTCTGGCAGGTATGGTAAAGGGGCTTTTTGCATCTCTCCTTATAATTGCTGTTGGTTTTATAGTCCCTTCAAAATTTACCATAAGTCTTATTTTTGTTGTAACTCTTTTGCTTAATTGTTTTATGTTTGCCAGTCTTGGTGTGATAACAGGAATGATAACAAAATCCCATGAAGACACTGCCACCTATTCAAACTTTTTTATAATGCCAATGGCTTTCTTTAGTGGAACTTTTTTTTCTGTTGACAGGATCCCGATGATATTTAAACCAATCATCTATATAATGCCTCTGACACATACAAATATACTGATAAGAAAACATTTCATAGACAGCCAGGCTTTTATCTCTTTAATTGTAATTATTTTTTACTGTATTGTGTTTTTCATTATTGGTTCTTTTCTGATGAAAAAATATAGCGAGTGAGGATTATTTTTCTCCTAAATAAAGATGAACACAACCAAAGCTTAGAGAATTAACAGTCACATTTTTAAATCCGCATTTTTTTAGAAGTTCAGTAAAATCTTCAGGTTTGTAAAATCCTTCAATTGATGAACCTAAATATTCATAAGCTGAACGATTAGAAAAAATAGAGGAGATAAAGGGGACTATTTTTTTTAGATAAAAAAGATAAGGATACTTAAAAAATCCTTTGGGAAGAGAAAATTCCAGAATTACAATTCTGCCATTTTTTTTAAGCACCCTATAAATTTCTTTTAAAGCATTTTCTGTATCATGCATGTTTCTTATGCCAAATGCGCATGTAACAGCATCAAAGGTATTATCTTTAAATGGAATCTGATAACCAGAACCTACAACAGCCAAATAAATTTTGTTCTGATTAATTTGGTATTTACTGCTACGCCTCAGGAAAATGCTTCGCATTTTGTCTTTCCCGAATTTTAGCATCTCAAAACTTATATCAACTCCTATAACTTTTACCCCTTTTTTAATAAGCGCCAATGCAGAGTCTGCTGTACCTGCTGCAAGGTCTAAAACAAGGCGGGTGTTTTCATTTACAGCTTTATTAGCCATTTTTTTTCGCCATAAAATATCCTGCCCAAAGGAAAGTAGATGATTGAGAAAATCATATCTTCTCACAATTTTGTCAAACATTGATTTAATCTCTTTTGTTTCTTTCATATCAAGAATTATAGCATACTTGAAATTGCCGATAGAAAAGAGCTGTCTTGAGCCCATCCCGTCATTCTGAGGGGCTTAATGCCCCGAAGCGCTGTCCTGAGCGAAGCGAAGGAACTTTCTAATTGAAAAACCTGTTTGGTAAAAAAGGATGAGATTCTTCCCCTTCGCAGACCCTTCG
>Ga0209227_1001015_pt1 | contig 22726 bp, 13 predicted proteins | sample YNPBryantNP2012_FD_185815 | JGI IMG/M metagenome (GOLD analysis project Ga0209227, IMG submission 185815) | Anoxygenic and chlorotrophic microbial mat microbial communities from Yellowstone National Park, USA - YNP Bryant NP 2012 (SPAdes)... ...
CGGGCGGGAGACGCCGGGGCCGGCGGCGTAGGGGCGGGGTTTCCCCGCCCCTACGCCGGCCCGCCTCCAGGCAGGGGGTGCGCCCCCCAGACCCTCCCACCGGGTGGGGGGATGGGGAAACCTGGTTTCCCAATTCCCCTGCGTGAGGGCGAGGCCCTCCTGCGGGCGGGGGGATGGGGGAACCTAGTTCCCCCATGTTCACATTAGAACTTCTCAGCGATGACCTTGGGCTGGGTGAAGAGATGCAGGTAATCCGGCCCGCCGGCCTTGCTGTCGGTCCCCGACATGTTAAAGCCGCCGAAGGGATGCACCCCGACCAGCGCGCCGGTGCATTTGCGATTGAGGTAGAGATTGCCCACGTGAAACTCCTCCCGGGCGCGCTCCAGCCGTTCGAGCGAGCGCGAGTAGAGTGAGCCGGTCAGTCCGTACTCGGTGCCGTTGGCGAAGGCCAGAGCCTCGTCGAAATCGCGCGCGCGGGTAAAGGCCAGCACCGGACCGAAGATCTCCTCCTGGCTGATGCGGGCCTGGTGGGGCACGTCGGCAAAGACGGTGGGATTGATGAAGTAGCCCCCGTCCTTGAGCAATTCGTGGTCCACCACCTCGCCGCCGACGACCAGCCGGCCCTCTTCCTGGCCAATGGCGATGTATTCGCTGATCGTCTGGAAGGCCCGCTGATCGATGACCGCCCCTACATCGGTTTCGGGCCGGGCCGGGTTGCCCAGGCGCAGGGCGCGGGTACGCTCGATCACCCGTTGCAACACCTGCTCGTAGACCTCCTCGACCACGATGGCCCGCGAACAGGCGCTGCACTTCTGGCCCTGAAAGCCAAAGGCCCCGGCGACGATCCCGGCGGCGGCGGCGTCCAGATCGGCGGTTTCGTCCACCACCGTAGCGTCCTTGCCGCCCATCTCCAGGATGGCCCGCTTGAGCCAGTTCTGGCCGGGCTGGCGCACCGCCGCCCGCCCCATGATCCGCAGCCCCACCTGCTTCGAGCCGGTAAAACCGATGAAGCGCACCTTCGGGTGGTCCACCAGATAATCGCCGAGAACGGCGTCATCGCCGGGCACATAGTTGACCACCCCTGGCGGCAGGCCCGCGGCGTGCAGCACCTCCACGAGTCTGGCGGCCATCACCGGGGCGCGGGGAGAAGGCTTGAGCACCACGGTGTTGCCGGTCACGACGGGCGCGACGACCAGGGTGGTCACAATCGCCAGCGGAAAGTTCCATGGCGGGATGGCCAGCCCCGGCCCGAGGGGGAGGTAGCGCAGTTCGTTGTGCTCGCCGGGGTAGGGGGTCAGCGGCTGCTGTTGCCCCTGCAGGCGCAGGGCCTGGCGCGCGTAGTACTCGCAGAAGTCAATCGCCTCGGCCACATCGGCGTCGGCCTCGACCCAGGTTTTGCTGACCTCATAGACGATCCAGGCAGCCAGGTCTTCCTTATTGCGACGCATGATCGCCGCGGCCCGCAGGAGCACCTGGGCGCGCGCCTCCACCGGAACGCGCCGCCACGTGTGGAAGGCCGCCTCGGCCGCCTCTAGCGCCTGGTTGGCCAGGGCCTGATCGGCCTTGACTACGTAGCCGACCACTTTCTTTGGCTCGGCGGGGTTGATCGAGGCGATCTGCTCCTCGCGGAAGATGCGTTCGCCATGGATCACGACCGGATAGGTCGCGCCGAACTGGCCGGCCACGTGGCGCAGAGCGCGCTGCATCGCCGCGCGCCGCTCCGAGGTGGAGAAATCGCCGAACGGTTCGTTCCGAAACTCTGGCAGCATCTTTCGCGCTCCTTCGTGTATCTACCAAAGCGTCATAGAGACGCCGCAAGTTCGGAAGCGCTGGAGCGCTTCCGGTTGCATTGAGCGGCAATCTACCATCCGCAATCTAAAATGGTCTCCTGGCGCAAACCCTGTTTGCTACCGTGAAGATAGGCTGCTGGAGCAGGGATGTGGGGAAACCCGGGGTTTCCCCACGCCCCCGCTGGCGGGAGGGCCTGGCCCTCAAGCAGGGGGAGGGGGAAACCAGGTTTCCCCCATCCCCCCACCCGGCGGGAGGGTGTGGGAGGGCCTGGCCCTCAAGCAGGGGGAGGGGGAAACCAGGTTTCCCTATCTTATACCCATTCCGGTTGCACAGCGTGCGCGCGCACCGTTATCGGGTCCGATCGGAACGCCATCCACGGCAATCTACAATCCAACATCTACAATCCCAAATGGTATTACCCCGACGAATCCATACCGAGCCACGAGCGATAGGTCCGTCGCTGGGAATCACTGGGCGCGGCGACCGGCGCGATCACCGCGCGGTCGGGGGGGGCCTCGGCAAGGGTAACCCGCGCCTCGATCAGCGCGTCGCCGCGGAAGAGCGTCAGGCGCACCGTATCCCCGGGCCGTCGCTCCTCCAACCGCTCGGTGAGCTGCTCATCGTTGACGCGCCAGCCGTCGAGGGCCAGCAGTTCGTCGCCGGCATACACGCCCGCTTCGCAGGCCGGACCGTCGGAGCGCACGCTCTCGATGATCGTCCGCTCGCCTTGCCGCTTGAGGCCGCACCCCAGCCACGCCCGCGGCCCTTTCCGCTCCCAGCGCAACTCGAGGCCCACCATCGCCAGAGCGCGGCCATAGTCCAGTTCCACCACGCCGGACACGTAGCGGGCGAAGAAATCGCGGAAGAGGCCCTGCCGATCGCCGGTCAGTTCCTCCACCGCGGCCAGCAAGGCCCCCTCTTCAGGTATCCCCGGGCCGCTGATCGGATAGGCGACGTAGAGCCGGCGCATCAGGTCATCGAGTGAACGCCTGCCGCCGGTACGGGCGCGGATCTCCATGTCCAGCAGGAAGCACACCAGGCCGCCCTTCAGGTAGTACGACACACCGGAATTGGCGCTGTTCTCGTCGGGACGGTAGAACTTGATCCAGGCATCGAAGCTGCTCTGCTCCAGGCTCTGCACCAGGCGTCCGGGCTGGTTCTGGAGTTGCGCGATGGCCTCACCCAGCCGCTCCAGGAAGCGTTCCGGCGCCATCAGCCCCGCTCGCGTCAGCAGCAGGTTATCGTAGTAACTGGTGGCGCCCTCTACCAGCCAGAGCAGCCGGGTGTAGTTTTCGCGGCGATAGTCGAACGGACCAAGGGGCGCCGGGCGCAGGCGCTTCGCGTTCCAGACGTGGAACAACTCGTGGGAGGTCAGCGACAGATAGCGCTCGTAGTTGCGCTCGGGGCGGAACGTCCAGCGGTCAACCTGGTTCGTCACGCTATTGCGATGCTCCAGGCCGCCGCCGCGTCCATCGAGCAGGTGCAGGATGAAGGTGTAGTGGCGGTAGGGCAGACCGCCAAAAAAATCGCGCTGCGCCTCAACGATGCGCCGGGTATCGGCGATCAGGCGCGCCTCGTCCTCATTGCCGCGCCCCCAGATGGCCATGCGATGGGGAATGCCGTCCACCTCGAAGGCAAGCAGGCGATGGGTGCCACACTCGACGGGACAATCCACCAGTTCGTCGTAATCGGCGGCAAGGAACTCATTGGGCCGATCCGCAGGATCGAGACCGGTCGTCACCTGCCAGTCCGGCGGCGCTTCGACCCGCAGGCGCAACGGTTCGGCCTCACGGCCCGGCACAAACATAAACACGCTGGCGCCGTTGAAATACGCGTGGGCGCCGTCCAGATGACTGGTGCGCACGGTCAGGTCGTTCGCGTAGACCTGATAGCTCGCCCGAATGCGCTCGGCGCCCCCGGTTTCGACGCGCCAGGCGTCCTTGGCGACTTTGCGCCAGGGCAAGGGCGCGTCCGTAGCGGCGGCGCGCGCGCCAAAGCCCTGCACATGCCGCGCGTACTCGCGGATCATGTACGACCCGGGCGTCCATGAAGGAAGAACCAGATCGACAGAGGCCCCATCCAGCCTATCCACCTCGACCGTGACGTGGAAGAGGTGGGTGTGCGGCGCGGGCATACTGATAGTGTAGGTAATCATTGTCTGGGCACGAAAAGGCGCGCGACCTTTTACGCTTATACCAAAGCGTCATAGAGACGCCGCAAGCTCGTGAGCGCTAGAGCGCTTCGTGTTACATTGAGCGGCAATCTACCATCCGCAATCTAAGGCATGGTTCAGGATCGGGCCTTCTAGCTTGACCGTTACTCCCCACCTCCACACCTCCACAGAACCGGTCTGGAGAGCTGTAGAGTTGAAGGCTGGATTGTCAAGTTCGTTTGAAACATGCCTAAGATGACTATCCCCTCCCCAGCCTTCCCCCACCGTGGGCGGGAGTACGGCTCCTCCCCCCAGCGGGGGGAGGTTGGGAGGGGGGGCTGAAGCGCCGCATACGCTTATTTGCAAGGTATTGGGCCTGGCTCCCCCTACGGGCGGGGGATGGGGAACCCCGGGTGCCCCATGCCCCTGCTTGAGAGCCAGGCCCGCCCGCGGGCGGGGGCGGGGGGAACCCCGGGTGCCCCATGCCCCTGATCGAGGGCTGCGCCCCCCGCCGGGCGGGGGCGGGGGGAACCCCGGGTGCCCCATGCCCCTGATCGAGGGCTGCGCCCCCCGCCGGGCGCGGGCGGGGGGAACCCCGGGTGCCCCATGCCCCTGCTTGAGAGCCAGGCCCGCCCGCGGGCGGGGGGAACCCCGGGTGCCCCATGCCCCGCTCCGAGAGCTTATGTTCACGTTAGTCTGTATACGGACGAAAGAGCCGCTCGAAGAGCAGATCGAAATTAGGCGACTCGGAGGAGATGCGCTCATAGATCTCCACCACGCGGGCAGCCTGGTCACGGCGGCGCCAGAGCGCCTCGGCGAAGCGGCCATCGTTCACCACGCCGCGCTGCTGGAGAAAGGCGTAGAACTGCTTAATCGCGGTGCAGATCTCGCGCACCTGGCGCGCCGAGGTATTTCCCACGCGATGCGGGTAGTAGTAGAACAGGCACTCATCGAGGGTGGCATAGTCGCCCCCGGCGAGGCTGCGCCCGTAGTATGACTCGAGGAAATCGGCGTAGATTGTCAGGGCGCGCACGCGGGCGCGGGCCGTCGCGGCGCTCTTGCCCATCTCCAGCAGATAATCCTGGAACTGGCCTAGCAGATCGTCATTGGCGCGGCAGACAGCATCCGGTTCATCGGCCTCGAGATCATCATCGAAGTCCTCATCGAAGTCTTCGTCGAAATCATTCAGTTCGGCTCCTTCCCAGACCTCTTGCCAATCGCCGGCGCTGAGCAGATCCAGCACCAGATCGTCGTCGGCTTGTTCTTCCGGGGCAACCAGTTCGAGGCGTGGAAAGAGATCCGGGGCGCGCGCGAGCAGATCGTTCAGATAGTGGGCAATAATCAGCTCAACCTCCTCAGGACGGGCCGATCGCAGCCGCTCAACCGTTTCGGGGGGCAGAAGGGAAAGCATGCGATCGCGCGCAGCGAGGATGATCATAGGATCGTGCGGATCAATCGTATCATCATCGGCGAGGGCGTCGGTATCCCAGAACTCATCGTTGGACCAGTCGTCATCATCATCATCGTGGTTGAGGCGACTGAAGAATGACTGGCGGCCAGGATCGGCGTGGGCCGCGCCAAAAGCCGAGGCCCGCTGCACCTGGCCGCTCCAGAGACCGGCCTCGGCATCGCGCTGGCGCGCCTGGCGCAAGTCACGCTGCAAAGCGTCGATCTCGGCGAGCAGGGCGTCATCGTTGGCGTGGCGGTAGAGCCCTTCGACCGGCGGTTCGAACACCTCGTCGGCGCCGAAGATGCGGAGCGCGCCGATCGGCTGCGTGGTGAGAAACGTATCGTCCACCAGATGTACGCGGCCATCGCGGAGCACCAGGTGCTGCCAGGGACTGCCGGGATACCCGGCGCGCCAGGGGGCGGCGGCGAAGATCGGCAGCAGGATCTCGTTGCACGGCACCAGAGCCGCCTGCGCGCGACGCACCCGCTCCACGATCGACTGGATCAATTCCGCATCCTGCGCGGCGACAGCGGCGGCGCGAAAGGCTTCGCGGGCCTCGCGCTCGATCTCCACAACCAGCGGCTCGGCGCGAACCACACGCATCAGGATGCTATCGCCGGGAACGAAACCGCTCTGGACGTACCAGGCCCGCAGGTTAAACGCCGGGAGCGTAGCAAGATCCTCCTCGGCCCCGGCAGGGAGCGCCGCCAGGAGCGCGCCGTCCGTGCCGCGCAACTCGCAGCTTCCGGGGCGCTGGCCAGCGAAGGGGTGCAAATGGGCAAGGGGCAACAAACCGGCCTCGATGTCCCGGGGGCGTGGCAGGCACCGAAAGCGCAACCCTTCGAGCGCGACCCGCAGGGGCACCAGTTGGGTGCGATTCAAGCGCAACCACCCCAACTTCAACCCATCCCAGCGCAGGCGCTCGCGGATGGTCGCGTAGGGGTTCTTGGCGCTGCTCGGACGCTGCTCGAGCACCCGCTCGAGGATGCGACGCTCCTCTACCGGGCCATCGTATTCATGGGCCAGGCCCCGTAAAATGCTGGCAATTGTGGGCTCGTGCTGTGTCATGGCCCCCTGCTCCATCAGATGCGCATGCTACCACGCCAGCCGTCCATGCGGCTGCGCCGCACACCGACAGGATGAAAAAAGTCTCTTCTTGAGAGGGCGGCGCCCTCACCCTCCCGCGGGCGGGGGTGTGGGGACACCCGGTTTCCCCATCCCCCTGCGCGAGGGCGGCGCCCTCACCCTCCCGCGGGCGGGGGTGTGGGGACACCCGGTTTCCTCATCCCCCTGCGCAAGGGCGGCGCCCTCACTCTCCCGCGGGCGGGGGCGTGAGGACACCCGGTTTCCCCATCCCCCTGCGCAAGGGCGGCGCCCTTACCTTCCCGCGGGCGGGGGCGTGGGGACACCCGGTTTCCCCATCCCCCTGCGCAAGGGCGGCGCCCTTACCTTCCCGCGGGCGGGGGCGTGGGGGCACCCGGTTTCCCCATCCCCCTGCGCGAGGGCGGCGCCCTTACCTTCCCGCGGGCGGGGGCGTGAGGACACCCGGTTTCCCCATCCCCCTGCGCGAGGGCGGCGCCCTCACCCTCCCGCGGGCGGGGGCGTGGGGACACCCGGTTTCCCCACACCCCTCGTCGAGGGCTTATGTTCACGTCAGGGCGTGTGGTCGGACGATCCAGGGATAGATGCTCTGTGCATTGGTTAGACAAGGTTGCGCTACGACCCGGGTTGCGCTACGGCCTTTTCCAGCCGACAGGCGCCCTCAGGCGGCCCCCAGCCGGCGAATAGATCGGGATGGATCAGGCGGGCCAGCAACTCCAAACTATCAACCACCCGCGGGCCGGGGCGGCTGAAGTAACTGTTCGCATCTACGGCAAAGACCCTCCCGGCGCGCACCGCGGGGAGCGCGCTCCAGCCGGGGCGTCGGGGCAACACCGCCAGCGCCTCGCTGCTGGCGCGCTCGAGGTCGAACCCGCAGGGGGCCAGCACGAGCACTTCCGGGGCAAAGGCGACGACGTCGTCCCAGGTGAGGCGCCGGGACGGTTCGCCCGGCGCGCCAAGACCGGCGCGCCCGCCGGCAAGCTCGACCAGTTCAGGGAACCAGTGACCGGGGCCGAAGGGCGGATCGAACCACTCCAGGCACGCCACCCGGGGCCGGCTGGCCGCCCGGGCCGCCCGTTCACGCACCCGTTCCACCCGCGCGCGCAACTGCGCGACCAGTTCAATGGCCTGCGCGCGCCGCCCGGTGGCATTGCCCACGGCGAGAATACTGCCGAAGATGCCTTCCAGGCTGGTCGGCTCGAGCGAGAGAATGCGCGGCGCGGCGCTTACCTGCGCCACGGCCTGCTCCACCACCCCGAAGGAGACCGCGCAGACGTCACAGAGGGCCTGGGTGAGCACCAGATCGGGCTGCAGGCGTTCCAGCATCACCGTATCGAGACTATAGATAGAGATGCCATCGCGCACCTGCCCACGCACCGCCGCGTCAATCTCCGCGGAGGTGGCGTGGTGATGATCAAGGGCGCTAGAGGTGATCATGGGGCGTTCACGCGCCTCGGGCGGATAATCGCACTCGTGCGTCACCGCGACGACCTGATCCCCCAACCCCAGCGCGAAAGCGATTTCCGTGGTGCTCGGCAAGAGCGAGACGATCCGCATATCTACCCCCCAACTCGTCCACGATTTACAGGGTAGCATCCGCGCGATGGTGTGTCAAGGCGGGGTGGGAAGCGATGGGGAAACCAGGTTTCCCCATCCCCCGCTCAGGTCTCGCTGCGCAGGCTGCGCCAATGCTTCGGCCCAACCGGAGCGGCCCTACTCCACCGTGATCAGCTTCAGAAAATTGGTTGGCCCGTAGCGATACACTGGATGTCCGCCGGTGAGGACGATGGTATCGCCGCGCTGCACGATGCCCTGCTCGCGGAGCATGCGCTGGATCTGCTGCTCCAGGTCGTCGAGGCGCTCGGCTTCCTGCACCACCATGGGCGTCACCCCCCAGTACAGGGCCGCGCGGCGCGCCGTTTCGGCGCTGGGGCTGAAGGCCAGGACGGGCGCCTGTGGCCGGTAGTGGGAGATCAGGCGCGCGCTCGCGCCGCTTCGCGTCAGGGTGGCAATGACCCGCACCGGCACCATGGTGGCGATGGCGGCGGCCGCCGCGGCAATCGCCCGCGGGTTGCTCTGCACTTCGGGGATGGCCCAGCGCGGCGCGGCGATGTCGCTGCTGTGATGGGTGTCAACGCCCTCGATGGCGTCGGCGATCATGGCCATCATCTGCACCGCCTCGACGGGATAGGCGCCGATGGCCGTCTTGCCGCTGAGCATCACCGCGTCGGAGCCGTCGAGGATGGCGTTGGCCACATCGCTCGCCTCGGCGCGGGTGGGCCGGGGGTTCTGGATCATCGATTCGAGCATCTGCGTCGCGGTGATCACCGGGATGAGGGCCCGGTTGGCGGCGTCAATGATCTGTTTCTGGATCAGCGGCACGCGCTCCGGGGGCATCTCGACCCCCAGATCCCCGCGGGCGACCATGATGCCGTCGGTGACGGCCAGAATCTCGGGCAGCACCTCCAGGGCCTCGGGCCGTTCGATCTTGGCGATCACCGGCGTGCTCCTGCCGGTCTGGCTGATCAACGCTTTGACGTCGGTAATATCGCTGGCCCGGCGCACGAACGAGAGCGCGACGTAGTCTACGCCATGCTCCAGGCCGAAGTGGAGATCTTCGATGTCCTTGGGCGTAACCGCCGGAGCGCTCACCCGCACGCCGGGCAGGTTGATGCCCTGGTTGGGCTTCAGGCGTCCGCCGTGCAGCACCTGCGTCTCCACCTCGGTGTCGGTCTGCGACACGACCAGCAGTTCGATCAGGCCATCGGAGACCAGAATGCGGTCGCGTGGACGAACGTCCCTGGGCAGGTCGGCGTAGGTGGTGCTGACCCGCTCGGCGGTGCCGGGGGTCGGCTCGGTGGTGATGATGAAGCGCTGACCCGCCACCAGTTCCACGGGCCGGCCATCCACCAGGGGGCCGGTGCGGATCTTGGGTCCCTGAAGATCCTGCAGAATGGCGACGTGCCGGCCCAGGGCGGCGGCGGCGCTGCGCACCAGGGCGATGTTGGCGGCGTGATCGGCGTGGGCGCCGTGGGAGAAGTTCAGCCGCGCGACGTTCATCCCGGCCTTGATCAGCCCGGTGATCCGTTCGAGGGTGTTGGTGGCAGGCCCGAGGGTCGCCACAATCTTGGTCCGGCGCATTGGGTGCTCCTGCTCCTCTCCGTGCCCCCGCTCCAGGCCAGACTCAGGGACCGACCGTGACCAGAGGCGCGATCTGTGCGAAGAGTTTCTCGCCAATCCCCGTCACCTCGCGCAGTTCCTCGACCGCGCGAAATGGTCCCTGCTCCTCGCGCCGGGCGACGATGCGTCCGGCCAGGGTTGGCCCGATGCCAGGCAGTTCCTCCAACTCCGCGACGCTGGCGCGGTTCAAATCGAGCCGTCGAGGGCCATCCGCCCCCGAGGCGCCGGCTGCCGCGGGCGCCTCGGCGGCAACTTCGGTCACCGATGGGATATGCACGTGTTGAGCGTCTCGAAGCGGCTCGGCCAGGTTCACCCGCTCGCGGGCAGCCTCGGGACGCAGCCCGCCTGCCGCTGTGACGGCGTCGTTCACGCGCGCTCCGGCGGGCAAGCGGTAGACGTCAGGGTGCCAGACCGCCCCGCTGATGTAGACGACCAGATCGGCGGGCGCATCACTCGCCGCGTCGGGAAGCGGCGGGGTCTCAAAGGGTTCCAGGCCCTCCAGCGGCTCGGCGCCCGTGGGCGCCGGCGCTGGTTGGGGCAGCAGCCGGGGGGCCAGGCCGGCCACCAGGATCAGCGCTCCCAGCAAGAAGCACAGCGTTGCTGCCAGCAGCCGTGGCGAACGCCAGAGCATCGCGCGTTCCATGATCGCCTCCTCGCATACGGCAAGCGTCCTGTTCGCTGTATGTACCGCTGCGAGGCGCGGAAGGTTCGCTCCAGGATTATAGCATCCCTGTCCTTACGCCAGGAGCGCAACGACTTTGACCGCGGGCGGAGCGCCCGGGGTTGCCTACGCCCACTGCCCGCCGGCGCGGGGTCGCGTACAATAGCGCCACGCATCGTGGAACGGCATATGAGGAGAGCATGCGCATCTGTGAAGATCAGCGAAACGGCGAAGGCTGCGGCGCGATCAACCCCAACGACGCAACCATCTGCGCTCGCTGCGGGCGTTCCCTGCAATTCGCTGTCCAATTACGCGACCCGGGCGAGCGGATCGGCGCCTATGAAGTTGTTCGCGACCTGGGCCACGGCAGCTTCGGGGCGGTGTATGAGGCGGTGGACACACGCGACCCGCAACGCCGGGTGGCGATCAAAGAAACCTTCGAGGCGCCGTCGGTGCGCGGCTTCCAGCGCGAGTTCGAGGCCCTCGCCAACCTGCGCCATCCCAACCTGCCGCGCTACTACGACGTGTTCGAGGCCGACGGCTGCGGCTACCTGGTGATGGAGTTCGTGCCCGGCCAGAGCCTCGACGAGATCCTCGCCCGCCAGAAGGGCCCCCTCTCCGAACAACTGGTCGTAGCCTACGCCGAGCAACTTTGCGATCTCCTCAGCTACCTGCATAGCCAGCACCCGCCGATCATCCATCGCGACATCAAGCCCCACAATATCCGCGTCACCCCCGAGGGCCAGGTGAAACTGGTGGACTTCGGGCTGTTCAAGCAGGGCGTGCAGCGGACGCGCAAAACGCTCCACGGCCTGGGCACGTTCGAATATATGCCACTGGAGCAATTCGACTGGTCGGGCGGGACGGACCAGCGCAGCGATATCTACAGCCTGGGCGCCACGCTGTACCATTTGCTCACCAATCGCTACCCTCTCAGCGCCCCCCGGCGCATGAGGAGCGCGCGCGACCCGCTCAAGCCGCCGCACAAGGTGAATCGCCGCGTCTCGCCACAGGTCTCGCAGGCGATTATGCGCGCCATGGCGCGCTTTCCCCAGGAGCGTTACCCCAGCGCCGAGGCGTTCTGCCGCGACCTGCAGGGCCGGGCGCAGCGCTACATCAGTGGGGCGCGCATTGGCCGGATGCTCGCCGGGCACACCAGCTTCGTGCACGGGGTGGCCTGGAGCCCCGATGGGCGCATGCTGGTGAGCTGCGGCGCCGACCGCACCGTGCGGGTCTGGCGGGCGGCTGATGGAGCGCCGCTCGCCTGTCTGGAGGGCCACGCCGACCGGGTGCTGAGCGTGGCCTGGAGCCCCGATGGGGCGTTGATCGCCAGCGCTGGCGTCGATCGCAGCGTGCGTCTGTGGCGCGTCCAGGAGTGGCAGGCGCTGCGCGTCCTCGATGGCCACACCGAGGCCGTTCACGGGATCGCCTGGAGCCCCGACGGCGACCTGCTGGCCAGCGCCTGCGCCGACGGGGCCTTGCGCCTCTGGCAGACTGCCGACGACGGGCCGGCGCACGAGATGCGCCCCGAAGTGAGCGTTCGCCTCTACAGCGTGGGCTGGCGCCCCGACGGTCAGAGCCTGGCCGCGGGCTACGGCGACGGCGTGGTGCGTCTCTGGCACCTCGGGGAGCCGCCAACCTTCGACAACCTGGTCGGGCACACCGGTTACGTCTACGCGGTGGCCTGGAGTCCCGACGGGCAGATCCTGGCCAGCTCCAGCGCCGACAACAGCGTGCGCCTCTGGCGCCTGGCCAAGGGCCGTCTGGTCAACGAACTCCGCAAGCACCGCAACTGGGCCGCCGACCTGGCCTGGAGCCCGATCGGTAAGGTGGCGGGCTTCGGCGAGGGCGAGCGCCGTGAACCCCTCTGGCTCTGGCGCGTGAGCGACGGCAGCCTCTGCACCACCCTCACCGGCCATCAGAATTATGTCTACACGGTCGCCTGGAGTCCTGACGGGCAGGCCCTGGCCAGCGGCGGCGCGGACTCGACCATCCGGCTGTGGCGTCACGATGGCATGCCCATCACCACCCTCACCGGCCACAGCGACTGGGTGCAGAGCGTGGCCTGGAGCCCCGATGGCCAGACCCTGGCCAGCGCCAGTCTCGATGGGACGGTGCTGCTCTGGAACCTGACGTGAACAATGGGGGAACCAGGTTCCCCCATCCCCTCGCTCGCAGGAGGGTTTGGGAGGGCGCAGCCCGTGCGCAGGGGGATGGGGAAACCGGGTTTCCCCATTCCCCCACCCGGTGGGAGGGGTTGGGAGGGCTGCGCCCTCCCAAGAAGTTATTTTCATCCCGTCGGTGTGCGGCGCGAGCCGCCTGGACGGCTAACGTGAAAATGGGGGAACCAAGTTCCCCCATACCCCCGTTTTCATTGGGCGGTGTGCCGCCCGGCGGCATGGACGGCTGGAGTGAGGTTTCCGGGCGGTCTCCGGGTTAGCAGCACCAGCCGTCCCGTTGTTTTCAGTATTTCGTCGGCAAATTGTACGGAAAGAAATCCTCCATGTTTTTACTGCCACAATTATAATCGTAAGCAGCCACCTCGTCTGATGCAACATCGCAGCAATGGAAGCACCCGCAAGCATCAGTGGAAGCGCCCCAGGAACAGGGCAACCGGCTTGCCTCCCCCGGCGCCAGGCCGCTTCTCCTCGTCGTACAGCGAAACCAGGTCGTACACGTCGCCGAGTGCAACAATCGCGACGATGGATCAATGAGAAGGTGGCGTGCGCCCGCCGCGCGGTAAACTGCTGTCGCCGGCGCGGGGGTGTTCTCTCCCTTCCCAACACGGCAAGAAGGGGACGTGGATGACTGACTCAGAACAGATGAGCCAAGACTTCCCGCCGGAATCCGACGACGACCCGCGTGTGCGGCGGCTGCTGGCAGCCTACGCTCCAGCGCTTCTTCAGCACCTGCGGGAGCGCCTCGATGGTCTCTTGTCGGATCACCTTGCCGCACAGGTCGCGCTGGCGATCCGCGCTGTGGCCCGCGATGATCCTTCCCTCGACACCAATACTCCCGAGCCTCCGCTCGCGCTCCGCCGATCCGTCTTCGAGAAACTGACGGTCTTCTGCCTGCGCACCGGCCTGACGGGACCCGCACTGGTGTTGCTGCTCGAGTACGCGCCGCGCATCAAGCAGGCGCTCAAACAGAGCGAATACAGGGGGCGCCTGAGCGAGGAAGATCTGGAGGATCTAGCCCAGGATACCATGGTGCGCGCGGTCGAGCGCGGGGCGCAGTACGAACCCGAACGCAGCAGTCTGGGTCGCTGGCTCAATGTGCTGGCATATTATGCCATGCTCGACCTGATCCGCGATCGCGGCGCTTTGAGCGCAGCCGGACGTGATCGGATCGCCGCCGCACAGCTCCAGCAACTGGGTAAGGGCACGCCGGAGTTCGATGAGCAGATGCGCGAACGCATCTGGGAGGCTGTGAGGAAGCTGTCTCCCGGTCTCGCGCTGTACGTCCAGCGCAGCTTCCTGGAGGGCTGGAGCGATGCGGAGATCCAGCACGAACTGAACGCCAGACCCGGCACCCTGCGGGTGTGGAAGACGCGCGCCTTGCAGAAGTTGCGGGCCATTCTGGGCAGTTCGTTGGGGTTGGTGCTGGTGATGATGATCATCACCGTCGGGCCGGCGGTCGCGCAGCCACTGGCCTCGGCGCTAGATGTTGGTTCCATCGCCGAGGCGCCTGGTCAGACGCCGACCACAACTGTCAGGCCTTCGCTACCCGCCAGGATCGCCGAGGCGCCATCGCTGCCCACCGCCCCGGCACCGGCCACGCCGCTTCCCGCCTCCCCCATGCCCGCGCCGCCCTCAACGGCGCCGGCAAGCCCGATACCCGGTGCGCCACCGGCGGAAAGTGTCGCCGCGCCTTCCGCCACGGCACCGCTTGCCGCCAACCCGACCCCGACCGTCACGGCAACACCCCCAACGCTCCCCTCCCCGACAGCGGCGCCGCCGCGCGGCGATCGTTTTCTGCCACCGACCACCACGCCACGCCCGGAGTTGCATCTGTCGGTGACCCCTATCCGCGCCCCGGCGCAGATGCCGGAGGAAGTCCCTGCCACGCCAGAAGAAGCAGCGGTGCCAACAGCCATGCCTGAACCCGAGATGAGCCCCACGGCTAGCCCCACCGCCACGGCCAGCCCCAGCGCCACGCCCACCGCCACGGCCAGCCCCAGCGCCACGCCCACCGCCACGGCCAGCCCCAGCGCCACGCCCAGCCCCACGGCCAGCCCCAGCGCCACGCCCAGCCCCACGGCCAGCCCCACGGCCAGCCCCAGCGCCACGCCCAGCCCCGCGGCCAGCCCCAGCGCCACGCCCACCGCCACGGCCAGCCCCACGGCCAGCGCCACGCCCAGCCCCACGGCCAGCGCCACGCCCAGCCCCAGCGCCACGCCCACCGCCACGCCCAGCCCCACGGCTAGCCCCAGCGCCACGGCCAGCCCCAGCGCCACGCCCACCGCCACGCCCAGCCCCACGGCCAGCCCCAGCCCCACGCCCACCGCCACGGCCAGCCCCACGGCCAGCCCCACGCCCAGCCCCACGGCCAGCCCCACCGCCACGCCCAGCCCCACGGCCAGCCCCACCGCCACGCCGACACCCGAGGTGTGCCAGGAGGCGGGGGAAACGGTGGCGATCAGCGGCGCCGGGATACGTGATCGCGCGGAGCAGACAATCGTCATCCCCGAGGCGCGCTGGTCAACCGTGCAGGTCGTGGGGCGCTTCGCCGACGACGCGCGCGCACTGCCGGAACTGGTCCGTTTTCGCTTTGCTGATGGCACGGAGGTTGTGCGGCGCGCGCCGAGCCTGGTGAACGATCACGGGTATGTCTTTGAGACCCCGGGCCGCCCGGGTCCGGCGAGCGTGCACGTGCGCGAGCCGCGCGACGCCGCCACCGCGCGCGGCATTGTGGTCACGGCGGGCAGCGCGGCGAACGAAGGGATCTGCGGCGCCTGGACCTCTCCCTTCACAACGGTGTATAATGGAGGAACGTCGATAGATGTGCCCCTGCCCCAGGCGCTGGAACAGGCCGGCAATCTGCGCGTGCGCGGCGTTTTCATTGCCATACAGGATGAGCAGCCTGTTATCTTCGGCGCCGAGGCCGGTGGCGTGGTGGCCGACGCGCACACCGCGCCGAACGTCGGCCCAATGCTGATCATAGAGGAGGTGATGCTCCCCGATGTGCCACCCGGCACGGATCGCGTCCGGATCTGGTTCGCGTCAGCACCTTCCGACGCCGCCGCGGGGATCTTCGTGAGCGCATCCGTGGCCTACCCCTGTCCACCGGCAGGCTCATTCCCCACTACGTCCTCCAGCAAACCGGCAAGCGCGGTCCTGGCCGGATTGATTCCGTTGTTCCACGTCTTACGGAGCAGAAGGGCCAGCCACCAGGCACACAGGCGCTGCCCACGCCGACTCGCCGGTGAAGCCGGGAGTTCCGTCCACCCACCCGGCCAGGCGCATTGATGCCGCGGAGAGCATAGGGACCGGCGTCAGCGCCGCTTCCCATACCCGCCCGGCACACAAGGACCAGAGCGTATGGAGCAGACTTCCTGGGAGCGAAGCGCAGAAGCGCTCTTGCTCCTGTACTTCTCCAGAGAGGAGATCGAACGCTGCACCCCCAACGAGCGCCGGTTGCTCGCCGTGATGCAGTTCATCGATCTCCCCGATGATGAGGTCCCGGACGATCCCGACTCTGAGCGGCGGCGCCGGCGGCTGGTTGCGCGGCTTGCCGCGCTGCCGCCGGCCCTTTTGTCTGACGCCGCCGATGAGGCTTCCTCGCGCTAACCCTTCCCTTTCCCTCGGTCGCGTCCATCACCCCCTTGTCCTCGAACCTCCTACACAAGGCCGTTCATTGCTCCGCGTTTGCCGCATGCGCTGCGCCTTTCCCCACCCCTCTCACCGGGTAGCATGGGTGGGCCACGACCTCCGCGTACCTGTGCACACCTGGCGTAACACCCGCGCCTGGGAGCGCGGGCGGGACGCCCTCGTCGCGTCTCCGCGGGCAAGCTGACCTCGCTCTCCCAGGAGACATGTGAACACTTACGACCTCCGCACCTCACCCCCCTCGGGGGGCCTCGCACACGCCATTACCATGGTCTTTGAATACATACTCTGCTCTAGCCCGCGCAGGCGGGCTTCGCATTCCGTAGCCGAGGGCTTATGGTCTTTGAATACATACTCCGCTCTAGCCCGCGCAGGCGGGCTTCGCATTCCGTAGCCGAGGGCTTCAGCCCCACGGCCAGCCCGGTATACCGGATTAATTTCTCAAAGATCATTAGCCCCACGGCCAGCCCGGCATAGCGGATGAATTTCTCAAAGACCATCCAAAGCATCAAGAGACGCCGCAAGCTCGTGAGCGCTGGAGCGCTTCCGGTTGCCTTGAGCGGCAATCTACCATCCGCAATCTACCAATGGTAATCCCGCCGTGGCATGCCTGCCCCACCCGCTGCTGTAACACCGGCGACGATAGAACTATAGAGCGGCTTCAAGAGCCTCTCGCCACCGCGCAGAACGCCCTGACACCCATTCCTATCGCTGCGCGCCTGACGACCGTGCTGGCAGCACTCGCCAGCGACGGGCTGCACGGAACCGTAGCAGCAAGACCCCTCACGCGACCGGTCTGGTTATGGTCTTTGAGAAATTCATCCGCTATGCCGGGCTGGCCATGGGGCTAAAGCCCTCGGCTACGGAATGCGAAGCCCGCCTGCGCGGGCTAGAGCGGAGTATGTATTCAAAGACCATAACCGGTCGCGTGAGCGATGCCGCGGTTCCAGGGAGAAAGGAGCGCTCACTATGGAGGGCAACATCGTCTTCGTCCTGATCCTGATCTTCATCCTGGCCGTGGCCCTGCAAGCGCGGACGCCTCCGCCACCGCCCCAGATCATCGTCACCCAGAGCGAGTCTCCCGCTGGCGGGCTGGGGGCGCTGTTGCTGTGGTTCCTGTTCGTGCTGCTGATCCTGGCGCTTGTCGGGCGCTTCGTGGGCGCCTGACAGGCGCCAGGGCCACGCTGGTCCGTCCCTCCAACCTCCCGGGATGTGGAGGGGAAACGGCGCCCCCCGAGAAGACAAGCGGAGCAACCGGGTTTCTCGACGCCCCCTGCCTCCTGGACAGGCAGTATCTGGTTTGGGAGGACTACGCCCTCCCAAACCCTCCCGCGGGCCGGGGGATAATGTGGCTTATACGGGCTGCGCTGCGCTTACCTCGCGGCGGAAGGTGAACCCGTCGGGGCCGGCATCCACAAGGATGGTATCACCCTCGTGGAACTTGCCCTGGAGCAGTTCCAGAGCCAGGGGGTTCTGGATGCGCTGCTGGATGGCCCGTTTGAGGGGGCGCGCCCCGTAGATGGGATCGTAGCCCTCCTCGGCGAGGCGGTCGCGGGCCGCCTCCGTCAGTTCCAGGTTGAGCTTGCGATCGGCGAGGAGTTTGCGCAGCCGCCCCAACTGGATCTCGACGATCTTGCCGATCTGATCACGGCTCAGCGGGTGGAAGACGATCACTTCATCAATGCGGTTCAGGAACTCGGGGCGCAGCTCAGCGCGCAGCTCCGTCAGCACAGCCGCGCGGATCTCCTCTTCGCTGGCCCCCTGCTGGGCCATCTCCTGGATCATTGCCGAGCCGACGTTGCTGGTCATGATGACCACGGTGTTCTTAAAGTTCACCACCCGGCCATGCCCGTCAGTAAGGCGTCCATCATCGAGCACTTGCAGGAGCACATTGAACACGTCGGCATGAGCCTTTTCGATCTCGTCGAAGAGGATGACGCTGTAGGGCTTGCGCCGCACCGCCTCGGTAAGCTGGCCGCCCTCTTCGTAGCCGACATAGCCGGGCGGGGCGCCGATCAGCCGCGCGACGGTGTGCTTCTCCATGTACTCCGACATATCAATGCGGATCATAGCCTGCTCGTCGTCGAAGAGGAACTCCGCCAGGGCTCGCGCCAGTTCGGTCTTGCCGACGCCGGTGGGGCCGAGGAAGAGGAACGAACCCAGGGGCCGGTTCGGGTCCTGCAGGCCGGAGCGCGCGCGGCGCACCGCATTGGCCACCGCCTGCACCGCCTCGTCCTGACCGACAACGCGCCGGTGAAGACGCTCTTCCATGTGGATGAGCTTCTCTACCTCGCCTTCGAGCAGCTTGCTCACCGGGATGCCCGTCCAGCGCGAGACGATCTCGGCGATGTCCTGTTCACGCACTTCCTGGCGCAGGATGCTCGCGCTCTGGTCCAGGCGCTTCTCGGCTTCCTGGAGGTGCCGCTCCAGGCTGGCCAGGGTGCCGTACTGCAATTCGGCGGCCTTGTTGTAGTCGTACTGGCGCTGGGCCTGCTCGATGGCGGCCCTGGTCTGCTCGATCTGCTCCTTCAACGACTGGATGCGCTCGAGTTCGCGGCGCTCGTTCTGGAGCTGGATCTCCAGGCGGTTGCGCGCTTCGCGCAGGTTGGCCAGTTCTTGCTCCAGTTTCTCCAGGCGCTCCTTGCTGGCCCGGTCGGTCTCCTTCTTCAGGGCCTCGCGCTCGATCTCCAGTTGCATCATGCGCCGCTTGAGGTCGTCGAGTTCCTGCGGATCGGAGGTAATCTCCATGCGCAGGCGCGCGGCGGCCTCGTCAATCAGGTCAATCGCCTTGTCAGGCAGGAAGCGGTCGCTGATGTAGCGGTCGGAGAGCACTGCGGCGGCCACCAGGGCCGCGTCGGTGATGCGCACGCCGTGGTGGGTCTCGTAGCGCTCCTTCAATCCCCGCAGGATGCTGATGGTGTCCTCGACGCTCGGCGGATCCACCAGCACGGGCTGGAAGCGGCGCTCCAGGGCGGCGTCCTTCTCGATGTGCTTGCGGTACTCATCGAGAGTAGTGGCGCCGACCATGTGCAGTTCACCCCGGGCCAGCATCGGCTTGAGCATGTTCGAGGCATCCATGGCCCCTTCGGCTGCGCCGGCGCCGACCACGGTGTGCAACTCGTCCACGAAGAGGATGATGTCTTCGCGCTCCTGGATCTCCTTCAGCACGGCCTTGAGCCGCTCTTCAAACTCGCCGCGGTACTTCGCCCCGGCGATCAAGGCGCCCATATCAAGCGCCACCACGCGCTTGTTCTTGAGCGCCTCGGGCACGTCGCCCCGCACGATGCGCTGGGCCAACCCCTCGACGATGGCGGTCTTGCCCACGCCCGGTTCGCCGATCAGCACCGGGTTGTTCTTGGTGCGCCGGCTGAGGATCTGGATCACCCGGCGGATCTCCTCGTCACGCCCGATGACCGGGTCGAGTTTGCCGCGACGGGCCAGATCGGTCAGGTCGCGCCCATACTGCTCGAGGGCGGCGTAGGTGCCCTCGGGGGTGGGGCTGGTGACGCGCTGGGCGCCGCGCACCTCGCGCAGGGCGACCAGCAGTTTGTCGCGGGTGAGACCGGCCTGTTTGAGGATGCGCGCGGCGCCGCCGCCGGCATGCGCGAGGATCGCCAGGAGCAGATGTTCGGTGGAGACGTACTCGTCGCCGAACTGCCCGATCTCATCGTAGGCCCGCAACAGCACCGCGCGCATCCGCGAGCTATACTGGGGTTGCACGTTCGCCCCGCTGACGCGCGGTAGTTTGGTGATCTCGGCGTTGACCTGCTGCTTGAGCGCGCCAACCGCCAGGTTCAGGCGCGTCAGGACCTGGGGCACCACCCCGTCGGTCTGTTCGAGCAGCGCGTACAGCAGGTGCTCGGGTTGCACTTCGCTGTTTCCGTTGCGTTCGGCGATCGTCTGCGCAGCGATGATCGCCTCGGTGGATTTTTGCGTGAAACGACTGGTATTAAATGACATACGGAACTCCTGTATGATCCATTTGTGTGCAGTGGTACGGATACGGGCGGCGCCGGGAAGGCTCGTCGTTTCCCACGGCCACCGGCGCGCTGGAGGGTCGGGCGCGCCGATGCACCCAGGGCTGTGATCCTGCGCGTATCATACCATCTGCCTGTCTGCCACACACTAGTGCGATGTTAACGTTGTGTTGGAGGGGAAACGCGCCGCGCATCGCTGAACCGGTGATCTAATGTGAACATAGGCCCCAGGGGGGTGGGGAAACCGGGCTTCCCCATCCCCCTGCGCAAGGGCTGCGCCCTCCCAGACCCTCCCGCGGGCGGGGTATGGGGGAACCTGGTTCCCCCATGTTCACGTTAGATCCTCACTTGAGCGGGCCTGTGCTAGTAGTCGACTCTGGACCATGCCCTGGAAGGCAACGTCATGCACCGCTTCGCCGTACTCATCATCGCCGGGCTGCTAATGGGATTGATCAACGCGGCTGTCGGGGCCGAGGAACCTTACACGGTGTACCTGCCGCTGGTCGGCCTGCCCGCGCGTCCGTCTCCCTTCGGGTTCGAGAGTGATCCTTCGATGCTGGCGCAGCCGCAGATCCGCGCGCGCGCCGCCGATCTGGGCGCCTCCTGGGTGCGGCTGAATGGCGCGCTGTGGCACGAGGTGCAGCCAGAGGCGGACGGGGCCTACAACTGGCAAGCGCTCGCCAGGTTGGACGATGCGATTACGACTGCGCGCACGCTGGGGTTGACGCCGGTGGTCGTCATCCGCGGCACGCCTCTATGGGCGGCGGTTGCGCCCTCGCACTGCGCCGCGATTCGCGACGATCGCCTGGAGGCTTTTGCGGTATTCCTGGAGGAACTGGCGACCCGTTATCGGGGCCAGGTAGATTACTGGGAACTCGGTAACGAACCCGATGTTGATCCCCGCCTGTTGCCTGTTGATAGCCCCTATGGCTGCATGGGGGATATAGATGATCCGTATTATGGTGGGGAACGGTATGGGAGGATGCTTCAGGTCGCCACCCCTGCCCTGCGGCAAGGCAACCCGCAGGCCCGGATTGTCTTTGGCGGGCTGCTGCTCGCTACACCCTCATCGAGCGATCCGACACGCGGCACCCCTGAACACTTTTTTGAAGGAGCGCTGCGCGCCGGCGCCGGCGCGTATTTCGACATTCTGGCGTACCATGCCTATCCATATTACTTTGGCGATCCTACCGTTGATCCTGATACAGCGACACCGCATGAGTGGAGTCTGTGGGGTGGATGGACATTAGGGAAAGCCAGGTACCTGCGGGCAGTGATGAGCCGCTATGGGGTGAACAAACCTCTCTGGCTCAACGAGACAAGCGTGGTGTGCCCGGATACGTGGCCGCATTGCCGTCCCCCGAACGGGGCATTTTTTGTCGTCCAGGCCCACCATCTTGTGCGTATGGTGGCCCGCGCCACCGCCGCGGGGATCACGCAGATCACCTGGTATACCCTGGAGGGGCCGGGATGGTTCTCTACCGGTCTCCTCGACGGCGCCCGGCAGCCGCGCCCGGCGTATCACGCATTCCAACAGATGACGCGCATGATCCTGCCATTCTCGGAGGTTGCCGGGGTAGATTATGGCCCTGGCATCGAAGCGTATCGCTTCGTTAAAGGCCCCACGGTCGTTGATGTGCTCTGGTCGCGCGATCACATGGTTCGGTCGGTGGAGGTTCCCTCCGATCGGTTTCTTGACTCCAGGCACTTTGATGGAAGCACGCTGGCGTCCTATGTGAATGGGTCCACCACGAGTCTCGACATCGGTCTGGCGCCGGTGTACATCGAGCGGAAACCCTGACGCGCGGTCGGGGCCATGTGATACCACACGGCGTCCTGTTGACATGGGCCTGTTCCAGGCTATCACACCGCGCAAGGCGAGCTCGCGTGTGGTATCATGCCCTCACCGTTCGCTCATTTTTTTGACCGATGGCTTCCTGATGCGATCCGCAATTTGACAAATAATGAACTGCACAGTCAGAACGCGGTCATTTCATGGCTTCAGGAAGCCCTCTACGAAAATGAGCGAACCGAGGGATGGCGCTTATACTTTACAAGACGTGGAGGGGCACGGGAGCTGCCTCCTCGCGCCCCGCGTTCGGCCCGCGGCGGCAGACTCTTGCCGGCTGCGCCAGGGCGTGCCACCGCCGCGGCCAGGGAACGACAGATCGGTGAGGGGCTGGGGAAACCGGGTTTCCCCAGCCCCCTGCCTGAGGACGACGCCCGCCCAGACCCTCCCGCGGGCGGGGGAATGGGGAAACCCGGTTGCCCCACCCCCCTCGCCGAGGGCGTAGGTTCACATGAGACGGTCATGCGCATGGCGCACCACGCCCAATGAACATGACCTGGGAGCGCGGGCGTCCCGCCCGCGCCACGGCTCCGCGGGCACGGTGACCGCCCCTTCCCTGACCCTCCCCCGCTGGGGGCCGGGCACCCGGCTCCTCCCCCCAGCGGGGGGAGTTTAGGGGCGGACAGAACACATGAGCGCCGAGGGGCTTTATGGCGTTGGGATGCGCTGATTGGCCCTCACCCCCTGCCCCTCTCCCGCGCACGGGAGAGGGGTGACCAGAGGCCTGCGCCGGGGCG
>Ga0209227_1001021_pt1 | contig 22655 bp, 17 predicted proteins | sample YNPBryantNP2012_FD_185815 | JGI IMG/M metagenome (GOLD analysis project Ga0209227, IMG submission 185815) | Anoxygenic and chlorotrophic microbial mat microbial communities from Yellowstone National Park, USA - YNP Bryant NP 2012 (SPAdes)... ...
TTGGTTCTCCTTCTATTGCCCTTATTATAAAGGCTGCCATCTGTGCCCTTGTTACTACATCCTCTGGACAAAATCTGTCATTCTGTGGCGGATTACATCCCTTTGTTATTCCAGCATCCTTTACTGCCTTTATGTAGTTAATTGCCCAATGGTCACAGGGAACATCTGTAAAGGGTGGAGTGCAGGTAGCTGGACAAATCTTGCTCAATGTAAATTGAAGTTCACTTATTTGATATAATGAACTATCATATGTGAAATTCTGCTGAGTAATTGAAATAGAATAATCATTTGTAGTTAAACTTAATAAATTTGCAGATACATTTGTGGCAAAAATTATTGAACAATTGTCTATTCCTCCATTTTCGCTATTTAGTTTTGCCATAAATATATCTTCATTATTAACAGGGAAACTACCCGTTAAAATGATATTACCATCCGAAGATAAAAAAAGATCATCACCTTCATAACCACTCAACATCTTATCAACTATCATCTTCTGCCAGATAGGATTCCCAGATGAGTTAGTTTTTATTACCCAAATTCCTGCGATAAAACCAGCTCTATCTATTAAATTGGATTTACTTTGTCCACTTAAAACATACCCTCCATCTGGCATCTTAATGAAACCGTGCAATTCATCATCTCCATTACCTCCGTATGATTTACCCCATATTATGCTTCCATCATCTTTTTTTATCTTAATAACAGCATAATCTAAAAAATTCTGATTGGCAACAGAGCCGAATAATACATAACTATCTGCTTCTTCTATTGTCCCTCTTGGAAATCCAAGAGCATATAATTTTGACCAGACAACATTTAAATTTGAATTAAATTTCAACATCCATATTTTAGCAGAAGAAATCTCGCCGTCTTGATTAAACTCTATATCTCCTGCACCTGACAATAAAAAACCACCATCATTGGTACTGCTAATACTTCTAATAATACTATTATGCCCTGCTGATATTACTGCACCTTCAACATTTCTTCCGTCTTTACTTATTTTAACAATCGCACCTCGCATTACATTAGCATAATTAGTAAAGCCACATGCTAAATAATAATCTGACATTTCAACTACATCAAAAAAGCTAACCCCTGTAAAATTTTTTTGCCAAATTATACTTGATAAGTCGCTACTTAATTTAATAATGATTCCTTATTTTCATCAAAGTTGCTACAAACAATGAGAATATTACCATCAGAAGTTCCAATTCCTCCCTGAACCTCAAAATTTTGGGGATTGTTAATCTTTATACTTTTGATTAAAGTCCCATCCTCTGAAAATAAAGAAAGAAAAATTTCATTGTTATGTCCACCCAAAACAACTATATTTCCATTACTCAGTTTAATTGCCTTATTAACTACTTGTGAACTACTATCGCCAGCAGTTAAAGCAAAGGTCTCTGAAAAAACTTCCTTAGCATTTGTGAAGAAAATTAATATAAAAAGAGCAAAGATTAAAAAATTCTTAAAAAAAAACCCTCATTTTCATACTTCTTTTCCCTCCTCTCAAAATTTTCTACTAAATTATAAAAAATCAACTTATATTTGTAAAGATGGAGAGGCGACCTGAAATTGCTGATAGAAAAGAGCTGTCTTGATCTCATTCTGTCATTCTGAGGGGCTAAATGCCACGAAGCAATGTCCTGAGCCGAAGCCCTGAGCTTATGCGAAGGGGCAGCGAAGAGTCTGCGAAGTAATGACCCTTTTCTGTCATTCCGAGGGGGTAAATCCCCCGAGGAATCTCTAATTAAAACCCTACCTATTTGGTGAAAGGATGAGATTCTTCCCCTTCGCTTAAGCTCAGGGTCAGAATGACAGAATAAGAAGTGGCAGACGCTGTCCTGAGCGAAGCGAAGGAATGACCCCTTTTTTGTCACCCTGAGGGCGTAAGCCCGAAGGGTCTCCTATGGAGATTCTTCACTCCGCTAACGCTCCGTTCAGAATGACAGAATAAGGAAGCTCAGAATGACAAAAAAGACGCTCAGAATGCCCCTTTCTTTGTCACCCTGAGGGCTTTAGCCCGAAGGGTCTTATAAAAGGAGGAGATTCTTCGGTTGCTGTCGCAACCTCAGAATGACAACATTCGGAGGGGATCCTTCCCCTTCGCTTCGCTCAGGGTCAGAATGACAAAAAAGAAGTTCAGAATGACAAAAAAGATGCTCAGAATGACAAATGAAGGATCAGAATCACAAAACATTCAAAAACACAATTTTCTATCGGCAATTTCAGCAGCCATAAAAAAGATTTTATAATAAAAAAGTAACCTTAAAAAGAAATTAAAGATTTATGAATAATGCTTGCATAAGCTTGCCATGAATACTCTTTAAAATTTTCAGGATTCAATGTAAAGGTTTCTTTAATTTTATTTTCCTGCCAAAGTTTGTAAAGATATTGCAGGGATTTTTTAATATCTTCTTTTTCATTTTTACACACCAAACCTACATTAAGCTTTTTTGTAAGAACTGCTGTCTCATCATTTTCATCATAGGTTATACATAAAATTGGCACTCCACTTCCTAAATATTCAAAAAATTTGCCGGGAACCTGAGTTTTATTTTTATATGTAAGATGAATTAAAACATCAGCTTTCCTTTGAATTTCCAATGCCTTTAAATGTGAGACAAATCCCAAAAATCTAATTCTTTTCTTAAGATATGAACTGTCTGGCAGGAATTCTTCATTTCTTCCAGCAATTACAAAGTCAAAGTCAAAATCTAAATCATTTAAGGCAGAAAATAAATATCCTGGCTCTCTTACATTTTTATAAAAGGTACCTACATAAGCAAAAGTTATTTTTTTATTGTTATTTTTGCTTTGAGTTTGATTTAGATTAAAACCCTGTCTTATAAGTAAAATTTTTTCTTCTGAAATACCATAGGACTCTATATAGTGCTTAATAAGGTTTTCTGAAGTTACACTAATTTTATCAGCCATTGTAAGAACTTTTTTTTCTGTTTTTTTGTCAATAGATTTTCGCCATTTAGGATAATACCATGCTGTAAAGGGGTCAGCAATATCAGCAAACCATTTTATTTTAGGATATTTTTTCTTTAAATAAAGTCCAAGAAGACTATCCACATAAGGTTCGTGGGAGGTAATAATCCAGTTATAATTTTTCACATCTAATTTATTTCTTATATAATTTAATGCAAAAGGAAACCACTCTGTTCTTGCATCTCCGGGCAATAAGTTGGTCAAAAAAGATTTTGATAACCTGTAAATTTTCTTCGCTACATTAAAAAAAGGCTTTCTCCTAATTTTTGCATTTCTGTCAACGCCTATAACCTCTCTGCTTTTAAAAGCTAAAAATTCAAAAAGTCCGGGGAAAATTCTATGTATTTTTATATTTAACGGAATGTCAACACTCTCATTAGATGGATATTTCACTGTAACAACATCAATATTTAAGCCCAAACTTGAAAGCTCTCTTGATAAATAATACCATCTAATTGCTTGAGGCTCCCACAGTGGTGGAAAGCTATAGGCTATTAGCAGTATTTTCACAGAAACTTTAACCTTTCTTCAAAATTCTGCCAGTCCTCTAAAAATCTTTCTGGGGTTAAATTTTTCTTCAACAATAAAATTTCATCATTGAATTTGTTGTAATTTTTAACAAGATGGTTTAACTTATTTATAAAATCATCAATATTGCCAATCTTATAAAGAAATTTTTCATTATTCTGAACCAAATCCCTGTGAGGTGGAATATCAGTAATTAATACTGGCAAATCAAAAAAAATTGCTTCTGCAACAGCCATACCAAAGGATTCTCCCTTTGATGCAGAAACAAAAATTGCTTCTTTTTTTCTCATCTGTCTGAGAAAAGCTCCGACCTTCTCAAAACTTATATTCGGATAAAAAACCACTCTGTCAATCTGCTTCTCTTCTTTTATAAATTTTAAAAACTCTTCCTCATCAATTGAGGAGCCGACAACGCAGAAAAAAATCCTATCTCCATAAATTTCTCTAAATTTCCTTAAAGCCTCAACTATAAAATGAGGATTTTTAAGCTTATCAGTTCTTCCTATCCAGACAACTGGCTTAAGACTCCACTCAGGTAAATGATAATCTGAACTATCAAAGGCATCTTCAATAATAAAGTTTCTTACTATTAAAGTTTTTTCTGCTAAATAGGGTCTTCTTTTTTTTAATACTTCCTTAAAATATCCACTTGGCACTAAAACTAAATTGACTTTTTCCTCAGAAATTTCTTTTAAATAACTACCGTGGTCTTCGTAAGGTGTATGATATTCAAGAATAACATTATTTAAACTGACTTCTTCAAAGGCTTCTGGTGTATCAATTGAAACAACATGGTCATACTTTTTAAAATCCGGTTTTTCAGCAACATCAATATATTCATTTAATTTGCACTTTTCAATGCATTTTTTAAGCTCCTTTATAACTCCTCCATAATAAAAATAAACATCCATTTTAATTGAAACGCCATATTTTCTGAAAGCAAGGGCTCTGTTTATAAGAACCCTCTCAACTCCTCCAATTGTACACCATTTATAAAGATAAAGAAGTCTCATTACCAGAAGGTCTCCCTCTTTATGATTCCAATTATTTCACTTATTCTTGCTTTCCAATTATTATTCTTTAGAAATTCTTCAACCAGTCCCTTATTTTCATTTTGAAATTGCTTTATTTTCTGTCTTGAGTTGAACATTTCAATAATTTTCCCAAAATCATCAACAGAATTGACACAAAAGACCAGAGGTCTTTCTTTCAAATCACTAACTCCTCTGACTATGGTTGGCAAACCAAAATAGATATATTCATAAAGCTTTAATGGGTCTGCACCTTTTGATATTTCTTTTTCTTTAAAAGGAATTATTCCTGTATTCCATCTTGCAACAAAATTTTTTAACTCCTTTGGATTGACTGTGCCAAGATATTCTATATTTCTGTGACTTGTTAATTTTCCTTGTATCTTTTCAGAGAGAGCATATCCTATCAGTTGTATTCTTATTTCTTTAAAGGCTCGGGCAAGCTCAAAAATAAAATCCCAGTCAAATCTTCCTTCATTTAACCAACCATAATACCCTACTGTAAATGAAGTATCATCTGTCATGCTTCCAGCAGTAAATTTTGCATCTAAACCAAGAACTTCTTCATTATGAGCATTTTTAGAAATAATTATGTCCTTTCTTATATGGGAAAACTTCTCTGATAGAGCTTTTTTGACAGCAAATAAAAAATCTGCCTCAAGAATTATTCTTTCTTCAACTTCCTTTTCATACCACGGAGCCTGTCCCACATCTTTAAAACCCTCCCAGTCATCCATAATATCGTAAACTATCTTAAACCCATTTTTTCTGAGTTCTCTAATTAAAGATATAAAGATTTCAACAGGAAAACTTACATAAAGAATTTTTTCCGTGTAAGGGTAAGAAATAGTTTTATAAAATTCAAAAAAATCATACATTGGAATCTGAAACACTCCTTTGTAAACTTCTTCATAACTTGATGAAATGACCTCATCAGCTGACCACTGCCATGAAACAAATAATACACCGTAATTCAGCCTTGAAAATTCCTTTGAAAGATTTAAAGGCCTTTGATTATAAAGAAGATTGAAAGGCATTGAAGACAGCATTATAAAAATTTTTTCGTATCCTTCTAAAAAATGCCTTACTTTTTTATAACTTTCTTTCTCCTTTGTGTTTTCAAAGCTCTTTTTTTTTCTTTTAAAAAGCTTATTTACCAGAGGTTTATAATAAGGATAAAGATATTTCAAAGGTGTGTTATCACGAATTTTATAATAGGACTGGACAAACCTCCATGCATTTGAATGCCATATCTCATTTAACCTAAGAATGTAGTTGTCCCTTTCAGATTTTAAGTCTTTATTTTGTTGTTCCAAATCTTTATTTTGCTGCTCTAAGTCTTTATTTTGCTGTTTAAAGTATTCATTTTCAGATTTTAATTTAGAAAGTTGTCTGTAAAAATCCTCTCTCTGAAGCATCAATGTTTTTACAAAGTCCTTTACATAGCTTTGTTCTTCAAAAAAAGGGTCTGGACATTTTAATGACAGCTCAGAGTTATTGACAAAACTTTTAAAAATCTCAGGAGTTTTATATTCAAATTTTTTCTGCTTCAAGGAGTCTGATTTTAAAAGTTTTTTTAACTTAAGAAAAAGTTCCTCTGATGTAAGCTCTGTTGCTTTAAGATAATCAGCACCGACTGACTTAAGGAACTCCTCTGTTTTTGCATCATAGGATAATCCCAAAATTGGTTTTTCAAGTTTATAGGCACAAAGCAGACAATGAAGTCGCATCCCTGAAAACCAGTCGCATAGGGATATTGATTTTACAATATCCCATATACTTTCAAAGGAAAAATCAAAAAGATTTTTATCTGGAAGAAAGGAAGCAATTTTTTTCATTACAGCAATGTCAAGATTAAAATCACAGGGAATTAAAAGAATCTTTAAGTTATTGTTATAATCTATGAGTTTTTTTAATGCCTCTGCTGTTTTGTTTATTAATTCCTCTTCGTTAAACCAGTTTCTTATACTTACTCCAAGAATATTTTTTTCTTTTTTCTCTACGGAAAATCTATTAAAGTCAAAACTAAGCAAAGGGTCTGTATCAAGAAAAACCTTTGCCTCTGGTAAAAGTTTCTTCACTGAGCTGTAACTATGCTCATCTCTCAAGGTTACAACATCTGCAAGGGAGTAAAACCAGCGGGAAAAAAGCAGACCTTCCTCTGTAACAACCGGACCATGACCAAGACACCAGTAAAAAACCTTCTTGTTAAAAATTTTTCCTAAGAGTGGTGGCAGGGCATAGGATGGAATGTTTTTTCCAAAATCTTTAAATAGGTCTTCAATCTTAATTCCGTAGTATTCCTGAATAATTCCTCCACCGCCTGAAACAACAATGTCTGAGTTTTTCACTGCATTTACTGTATCAGTCAGATTAAATCTATCAACTGCTGTTACTGTAAAGTCTTTAAGAAGCTCCTCAGTAAAATTCTTGTCAAGAGACCAAACAAAAAACTCTGCCTGAGGTATTATCTTAGTTATATCCTCAATTATTTTGAAAAGAAGTAACTCATCACCAAAATTTTTTGCCCCGTAGTAGCCAGAGAGAAATATTTTCATGCTTTTTATTATACCAGAATTAAGCTACAAATTATTGAAATACGTGAAATTGCCGATAGAAAAAAGAAGTTTTTCTATTATCCCGTCATTCTGAGAGGCTCAATGCCCCGAAGCTCTGTCCTGAGCCTAAGCCCTGAGCCAAAGCCCTGAGCTTCTGCGAAGGAATGACCTTTTTTGTCATTCCGAGGGGGTAAATCCCCCGAGGCGTCGTCCTGAGCAAAGCGAAGGAACTCATTCCGATTATAGAAAAAAGGATGAGATTCTTCCCCTTCGCTTCGCTCAGGGTCAGAATGACAGAAAAAGAAAGCAGAATGACAAAAAAAGGAGGCAGTATGACAGGAAAAGGGGGCGGAATGACAAGAATAAAACGCTCAGTATGACAGAAAGGGGGACAGTATGACAGGAAAAGAGGGCGGAATGACAAGAAAGAAGGCGGAATGACAAGAATAAAACGCTCAGTATGACAGAAAGGGGGACAGTATGACAGAAGGGGGGCAGAATGACCTTTTTCTGTCACCTTGAGGCTTTCTACTTGTCACCCTGAGGCGTAAGCCGAAGGGTCTCATAAAAGGAGGAGATTCTTCGGTCGCTTACGCTCCCTCAGAATGACAAAAAAAGACGCTCAGAATGACAAAAAAAGAAGGCAGTATGACAGGAAAAGGGGGCGGAATGACAAAAAAAGAAGGCAGAATGACAGGAAAAGGGGGCGGAATGACAAGAAAGAGGGCGGAATGACAAAAATCAAGGCAGAATGACCTTTTTCTGTCACCTTGAGGCTTTCTACTTGTCACCCTGAGGCGTAAGCCGAAGGGTCTCATAAAAGGAGGAGATTCTTCGGTCGCTTACGCTCCCTCAGAATGACAAAAAAAGACGCTCAGAATGACAAAAAAAGAAAGCAGAATGACAAGAATAAAACGCTCAGTATGACAGAAAGGGGGACAGTATGACAGAAGGGGGGCGGAATGACCTTTTTCTGTCACCTTGAGGCGTAAGCCGAAGGGTCTCATAAAAGGAGGAGATTCTTCGGTCGCTTACGCTCCCTCAGAATGACAAGAAAGAAGGCGGAATGACAGGAAAGAAGGCGGAATGACAGAAAAGGGGGCGGAATGACAAAAAAAAGGCAGGGGAGAAGCCCCCTGCCTTTATAAAGGAGGTGATGTGATTATTCGTTATAGCTACCCTGTTTGAAGAACTTGAATTTAAGAGGAACGCTTCTCTGCTCAGAACCATATACGCTAACAACTATACCCTCAATGTATGGGTCATATGGATTTACATTTGTTAATGTTCCACTAATGTTTATCTGAGAAGCAGTACCTATTGTTCCTGCTGGTGGTTTAGCAGTACCACTTATATTATTAGTTAGACTCTGGCTTGGAATTCTGAACATGAATTTAATTGGAATACCCTTGCTCATATCATAACTGGCAAGTTCTGGTAACAAAGTCTTTAACTGGTCAGCTGTAAACTGAATTTTGCTATTAGCAGGAATTGTAGCAATTGGGTTCAGAGATATGAGTATTGGAGATGCGTCATTAATAAGGGCTTTAGCATATACTGGAACATCAACATCTCTTCTGTTGTAGAATACTACATAAGTCTGTGCGCCAACTGCAGGGTCAGACTTTACAAATGGAACAAGAGCCTCAACTCCACCATACCATACTCCAACTGTTCTTGGATTGCTGTTATAACAAAGTATGCCAGTTGCAGTTAAATTGTTTACTGACCAAATGGTTGGATTATTAGTGGTTGTTCCATCAACATTTAAAACTAAATCAAGGTCTGTTGAAGGTGTAAATGCACCTGAAGAACAATGCCATACTTTATCTTGTGTGGTTTCAGTGCAAAGATTTCCATCAAATGTAATAGATGATACACCTGGCTCTTCATTTACTGACTGTAAATCAAAGGTCAATGAGCAAGTAGATCCTGATGCCCATACAATCCAGTTCCATGTCTCACCCGCTCGTAAATCAGTAACACGATAGAAACCTGAGCCTGTTGCTGAATCATCATCAATTGTTGTAATGCCTGTCACATAATCACCAGTCCCTAATACAAAAGTTTTAAAATCAGTATCACTGTTAAGTTCCGCATCTAAACTACCTGATGCTGGATTTGCAATAGTTATCTGAGGTGTTACATAGGTAAAGCTAACTACTGGAAAAGCTATGTTTCCATTTGTTCCAGATATTGATGCTGAAAGAGGCCATACTGGACGAGTATTACAATCTGCTGTTTTGTCAATTAAGTTTGCTGATACATAACCTGGTCTAGATGTTTCACCTACTTCAACTAATCCATCACCATCAGAATCTGCCCATGATACCTGCACTAAATATAAATTTGTTGGAGCTGAGGGAATGTCACAAAGTAAAAGTCCAGGAGGAGGAGTATTCACAGTGCAGTCTACATTACCAGAGGAAAGTGTAAGTGTAGAACCTACAGCCCCTACTGTACTTGCTGCATAAATGTCTGCTGAGCCTGGTGTAAGGTTTGGGTCATTTGTTAAAACCCAGACATAACCCGGTCCTGCAATAGCAAAAGAAGCATCTCCATCAGTAAATCTGAAGGTTACGGTATGTGGTGTTTTTACATAACCACCAAAAATCTCTGCTGGATCAAAATTCAAAACAACAATTCCTGTGGTTGAAGATGTAGCGGTTATTGCAGGATTATAAATTTCAAGTGCAGTCTTATAAGAACTTGCGGTACTAGGATAAGGTGAAAATGGAGTAAGTCCTCCACCAAATGCTGCTTTTAAAATCTGTCCAGCTTGAGCCTGACATACAAGAAAGCCAGTTAAAATAAGAACGGTAAACAAAATCAAAAACTTCTTCATTTTAACCTCCTAAAAGAATTTCAATGGCTCAAGGAGCCATTTTTTAAGACAGCGTTACAAAGAAATCTTAAATCTGCCTTTACATCACCTCCTCTTTCCTTTGATTTTGTTATTTTACATCACCTCCTCTTATACGAGAAAACTTTACTAATATTCTATCAATCTATTATTTCCTTGTCAAGTATTTTTTAAAATTTCTCCATAAAAAATTTTTATCCCTACTTAAACCACTTAAGCTCTTTTTTGAAATCCTCAGTTATATTAGTGGCTTCCTCTAAGGTTGAAACTATCTTTGGAGTAAGTATTACTATAAGCTCTGTCTTTCTTTTTTCCCTGCTTTTACTTTTAAAGAACTCTCCTAAAAGAGGTATGTCACCAATAAATGGAACTTTGCTTTCCGATGAACTCTGTGTTTCAGACATAAGTCCTCCAAGAACAATGCTCTGTCCTGAGGAGGCAACAACTGATGTATTTATCTTTCTTACAAGGATTGATGGTGAGGAAACACCCGGTGGATTTGAGCCCATTTCTGATACTTCCTGAGTTATGTTTAATGTTAAAAGTCCTTCTGTGTTTATTGTCGGCTTAACCCTTAGTATTATTCCTGTTGAACGATACTGAATTGTCTGGACAACTCCTGTTGTTGAACCAGCTGCTTCAGCTGTTGTTACCTGTCCTGTTACAACAGGAATATCTGTTCCAACCTGTATTGTTGCTTCTTCATTGTCTAAAACCATAAGTCTTGGTGTTGAAAGTATGTTTACAAGGTTCTTTGATGCAAGTAGATTTATTGTAACATTTATTTTTTCACTTTCTGAAAGAAATGTATAAGTTAAACCCGGTGATTTCGGAACTCCAAAGGTTGCTCCAAGTGTGTAACTTCCATTAAGCATTTTGTTTTTTATAAGCCATTCAAAGCCATATTTCAGGTCATCTGAAAGGGTAAGCTCTGCAACCATTGCCTCTATTAGAACCTGCTTTGGTGGAACATCAAGCCTTTCAAGATAGGTAAGCATGCTTTTGTATTGAGCTGGTGTTGTCATTATGAGTAAGAGATTTCTTTTGTCATCTGCTGACATTTTAAGTCCTGAAACAGAAAGAGTCTGGGGCTTTGTAGGAGCTGGCTGTTTTTGCTGTTGCGTAGGTTTTTGCTGTTGCGTAGTCTGTGCTGTAGTTGTAGGGAGAGTCTCTACAGGAGAGAAGAGATTTTTCAGGGATTCAAGAAGGTCTGATGCCTTTGAAAATTTTGGTGAATAAACAAAGGCTTTCTCCTCTGCTCCAGCACTTTCTGCTGTGTCAAGCCTTTTTGCCCAGTCAATTACCTGTGTAATAGATGTATCATCTGGTGCAACAACAAGAATGCTGTTAAGGTATTTTATTGGAATAAAGTAAATTCCTGCTTCCTTTGGCATTTTTGCAATAGTAAATCCAATGCCTTCAAGAATTGTTGTTATCTGCTTGATAAAATCCTCAGTCTGCCAGTAAGTAAGCCTTAGAAGTATAATTTTTTTGTTTTGTAAGTAGGGGACATCAAAGAGTTTAACAAAATCAACAACTTCTTTTATATTTGATGCAGAACCCTGAAATATCAAAGCATTTTCTCTTTGATAGACTTTAAAATTAACTGAGGTTTTGTAAAATTCTTTTATGAACATCTCTAACTCACTTACTCTTACATATTTAAGAGGCACAACTTGAATTATTTCAGACGGAGAGTAAGGGACATCTTCTCCAACTCTTACATCAACTGGTTTTTTAGGCTGAAGTTTTGCTTTAAAAAGATAAAGAGAGCCATCTTTTTGCTCAATCTCAATTCCTCTTTTTTCAATTATTCCGAGAGTTGCTTCAAGAAGTTTTTCTGGTGCCATTTTTGTTTCCATTTTCAAAGTTACAGGAGTTTTATCTCTCATAACATCTTCATCCATGAAAAATGTTACTTTAAGCGTTTCACCAATAACATAGATTACAAAATCTGAAAGTGGCATGCTTTCAACATTTACCAAAACAGGCTCTTTTACATGAATAAGAGTTGATGCGTCAAGAGGCTTTTTTTCGGGTAAAGGTTTTGGTGGTGTCTTTTTTTCATATTTTGGAAGGGTTATCTCTTCGTAATGCAGTTCCTGTTTTTTTTCCTGCTCCTGCTGTATTAAAAATTCCTTTGTTTCTTTTTTCTCAGTATCTTCTTTTTTTTCTGTGGTTTGTTTTACTGGTTCCTGTGTATCTATTTTTACTGGCGGATTTGCAGAACATGAAAAAAGAAAGAACAAAGATAAAAGAAAAATTAAAGCTCTCATCAAGCCTCCTTCAGTTTTACTTAATTAAAATTTTGAGTTCCTTTTGCTGTTTACCCCTTTTAAGAATAACAGAATTTTCGCCTATTTTTTTTATTGTATAACCATCAATCATTTTTTCCTCTTCCTTTGCAGTAAAAAGCTTGCCTGTGTAGTCTTTGAAAACTGCCTTTTTTTCACTGCCTATCATAACTGCTACAAGATTGTAGGGATTTTCCGGTGGCTTCTGCATTGTGTCAGCATATTTCCCATCCATTGTAAAAAGATTTCTTTCCATTATATCATCAGTCTGAATTTTGTGTCTTTTTATTTCAGGTTTTTGCTCAGCCTGCGCAATATTTTTCTTAGGTGCTGTAAGGTTAATCTTTGGCTTTTCTGAAAGTATAAACCCTGATAAACATAAAATCAGAAAAATTAAAATGTCTGCAATGTATTGTTTCAGATTTTTTATCTCAAAAGCCTTCATGATTCTCTCCTGAAAAAGGAAAAGGTTACTGTAATGTTAAATTCCTTACCAGAAGGAGCAAGCTCAAGATTTTTTATGAGTATTAGTTTGTCAGCAGATTCAACTCCTTCAAGATATTCAAGAAAAGGCTTGAGACTTCCTTTAAACCGGAGTAAAACATTTATTTCTGTCAGTTCCTTACCTTTTTTAATCTCTGGTATTTCAAAGTTTGTGATTGTCAGACCCTTTTTTTCTGCATTCTCCATAAGCCATTGTAAAACTTTATTTCTTATTGAGTTGTAGGAAAAGTTTTTTGAATAAAGCATTGATAGACTTTCTGGCTCAGTAGCAGGTTTTTGTGCTTCAAAAAGTTTTCTTTCATAAATCTGTTGCTTAAGTGAATAGGACTGCTTTATTTCTGCAAGCATCTCTTTGTTTTGTTCTAATCTTGCATTCAGAGGCTTTACTGCAAATTTAATGAGTACCAACGCAATTACAATGTATATCCCTATCTTCGTTAGTTCTGCTCTTTTATTCACTGTTTAGCTCCACTGTTAAGGTAAAGTCATAGGCTTTTGTCCCTGTTCTTTTTATCGGTGCACCTTTCATTTTAACTGATTTTACAAATGATGAAGACTCAAAAGTTTCAATTACATCAAGAGGAGCTTCAAAACTCATTGTAATTTCAAGATTTTTTTCATTTAAAACAAATCTTTTCACTGTGCATCCAACAGGAATTTTTTGAGCAAGCTCATTCATTAATGTAAGAGGAGATACTGTTTCTGAAATTTTATTGTTTGCCTCTGAAATAAGGCTTGTGTAATCTTTTTTAGCTTTACCTTCAAGAGATGCTATTTTTTTGTCAAGCTCTGAAATTTTGCTTTTTAAATTATTAATTGCTGAGTCATAGTTCTGTACTGTGAAAAAAAGAAATACAGAATAGCCAAACAACGCATAAAGGGGAATTCTGAAAAGCAAGTCTGTTTTTAATGGAAGGACGCTTCTTACTTTAAATTCTTTAATGTTTATTTTTGGAATTCTCTCAAGGCAGAGAGGATAAGAAGGTGCTGGAATTCTTTCAATTTCTTTTTCAAGGCTTATTTCTTTTAGTATGTCTCCATATATTTTTATTTTTTTAATCTCCTCTGAATAAGGAGAAAGACCTGCTAAAAATAACTCTATGTCCTTCTGGGTTAAACTGACAACTGAAAGGGTTCCTAAAAATTTTCCTTTTGAACATGCTATGAGATGATATATATCCTTTGAGTGAAATATCTTCAGGCATGAGTCTTCATCTAAAAAAAGCAAATCCTCTGGAATAACATATTGAAAGGGAAAAATTTTTAAAACTTTTTCATACTCATCCTTTGACCATGCCCATATATCAACGACTGTAACTTTATCAGTGCTTTCAAATACTTTAATCGTGTAGTCTAAATTTGAAACCGGGAAAAGCTCTGGAATCTCTATTTTTATTGCTTTTTTTAGTTTGTTTAATGGTGTTGGCGGATATCTTCTTCTTGTATAAAAAAGCAACTCCTTTGAGACTAAAAGTATATTCTTTGAGAAAAATTTTGCCTTTGATAGGCTTTCTTGAGAAATTTCGGTAATTTTTCCTTCTTTTATCTCATAAAAATTTACTCCATCTTTCTTTAAGTAGGCTACAATCATCTATTCCTCTTTCCAGTAAATTATGCTGTAGGGATAATAAAAATTCTCCCTTAAGTCAATACCTGCCTTTATTGTGTAAAAAGGCTTCGGTTTTCCAGCTTGAACAGTTATTTCAAGAAAGGAGGAAGGATAAAAATATAAACCTTCTTCCTGAACAATTCTTCTTCCTGTAAGAGAGTATAGCTCAGAATCAGATGTAACAGGCTTTGTCTGCATGTATTCTTTAAGCACATTCAGGGTATCATTTCCAATATCGAGGTAGGAGATTAAAACAGGATCTGAAGCAGTGTTTGGATTAAAACCTGTTGCTGGCAAAATAGTAATATAGGGTTCAATTTTTGAGTAAATTTCCGGAGATAAGCCTCTTATAAGTTTCAGCTCTTCTTTATACTGGATTTGATAGTTTCTTGGTTCATAATTAAATCCTTGAGAGGAATACCACTGTTTTTCAGCACCATTTATTCTTGTGAAGTCATCCTGGTCAATCCAGTCTAAAAGTGAATCAATAAATATATCTGCATTTTGAGGGTCAACGCCAAAATATGTCAAAAGCCTTTTAAGTGGTAATGTGTTAATACTTGTTACTGAAAGCATTCCATTTGAGTCCTGAACTTTTACTGCAAGGTCCTCTAAAAAAGAAACTTCACTGCCATCAAGAGGAATGCTTTTTATTTCAGGAAGCCCTTCAATCTGTGGCAGAATAATCTCCTTTGCTGTAAAGTTACCATTTAGCATAAAGTAAATAAGTGTATCATAGACTGAGCGTGCTTTAAGCATAGCCTCAGTTTTCTGCTGAAAAGCCTGTGCAGATTTAATGTATTCCCTTACAAGCCAGTTAAAACCTATGGATACTGTAAGTATAACCATTACAAGAAGAACCATCAGAAATGTGGCAGAACCTTTATTGTTTATATATCTCATTGTAAATAAGCTTCATTAAAGAGTTTGTATTGACCTTTAAAAGCAATTTTTTATCTCCTTCGTCGTCCTTATAGTCTATCATTATAGCAACTGGAAGAGTTTTTTTCAATTTTCCTTCAAATTCATTGAACCATTCATATGTTCTTTTACTTATATCAAAGCCGTAGTATTGAAAATTAATTGATTGAACATCATTAAAAATCATATAACTGTTACCTTTTTTGTAATTTCCAAAAACAAAATCATCTTCGATGTCTTCATATTTTTTTGTTACCACAGGAAGTTCATAATATTTAAGGTCATACTTTCCCTTTTCATTTTTTTCCTTTAAAACCCAGACAACACTGGGTGAATCACCAGCAAAGGGAGACAAAGATACATAGGAGAAACCATTTAAGTCTCCCTTAAAATAGGGAAACCAGCCGCGCTGTCTTTCCATTACATAGTAGTCAGTCATAGAGCCTATGCTTTTGTCTATCCATACAACTTTAGCATACTGCCAGAAACTAAAACCTTTCTTCGCAAGAGCCTTATACTGCATTAAAGTCTGATTTAATGCAATACTGCCAAGCATCAGCATTGTTGTGAAAATTGCAACCGCAACTACAACCTCAATAAGGGTGTATCCTTTAGATTCCGATTTCTTCCGGTGAAACAAGGCGCTTACTCCTGAAAACATTTATTTTATAAGTTTTTGTTGTTTGTTTGTATTCAAAATTTAAAGTTACTTCATAAAGATAAAGTTCATGGCTTGAAAGAATTTTTACTTCTGTCAATCTTTCAGGCCTTGATTTAGCTATCAGCTTTGAAGTCCATTTAAGAGTAACTCCGTCACCAAGTTCCTCAATACCTGATTCCTTTGTAAGGTCAATCGTTCTTAGTAAAGCAGGAGTCTGAGCAACCTTGAGAGCTATTGCATTTGCAGTATTTGCCTTTTCAAGATACTGAAAACCAAGTTTGAATAAATACATGCTTGCAGCAATTCCAGCTGTGAGAATCATACCTGCAATCAACACATCTATTGTAATTGAACCTCTGTTAGACCTTTTCAACTTCCAACCTCTCAACAGAAAGCTCTCCAAAGGGCGCTGATACAATTATTTTATATTTTTCTCTTCCAATCCTGAGTTGTATCTCTCCTCCATCGGATGTTCCATTTTTAAAAAATTTAAAGGGCTTCTTAATATCAATATAAACTCCGGGAAAGGATTTCCTATCTCCGTTTACAATTAAAGCTCCTTCAGAGGAAGATACATAATTCTGTTCACTGTAAAGAAAACCTTCTCTTTTTAATGAAGAAATATAAAGCATAACTTCTTGAGCTTTAAGGGAGTTTTTATAATTTTCATAAAGGTCATAGGAGACAGGGATTGTTACAGAAAAAATAAGTCCTATAATTGCAACAACTATAAGGATTTCAATAAGGGTAAATCCTTGATTTTTCATTTCTAAAGCTTGATTGCTCCAACATTCATTACCGTGAGAATAAGAGAGATAATGATAAAGCCTACTATTAAACCCATAAAAACTATTATTGCTGGTTCAAGTAGTGTAAGGAATCTTCTTATGGCAGTCTTAAATCTATCATTGAATATCTGATAAAGCTCAAGAAATATGCCAGAAAGATTACCGCTTTCCTCACCAACAATAACAAGATTCGTAAAAACATCAGGAAGTATGGCAATCTGGGAGTAAACTTCAGCAATTCTTTTACCTTTTTTTATTTCATTTATGCTTGCTAAAAAAGCGTCTTTAAGTGCTCCATCCTGAATAATATCTGTAGAAAGTTTGACAGCTTTTATAAATTCTACTCCGCTCTTAAGCATTGAATGCATAGAATAGGAAAATCTTGAAAGTTCAAGATAAAAAATTAGAGATTTTACCAGAGGAATCTTGTTCGTAAACTGCATCATTTTTTTAATATCAAAATTAATGACTCTGTATTTTTTTAAAAGAAGTAAAATAAAAGCAACTGCAAAAAGCAAAAAAATATTTTTAATGTTGAAAACAGTGGCTACTGCAAAAATAAACTTTGCAGGAAGTGGCATTGTTCCTGTAGTTTCGAAAATTGCAAAAAATCTTGGGATTATGAAGTTAAACATAAATATAAGTGTAGAAATGCTTGCAAGAATTAGAAAAAAAGGATAGGTAAGAGAATTAATAATCTCCCTTTTAAGCTCTATCTGGAATTTAAGATATTGGGCTACATTGTCAAAAGCTGTTGAAAGATTGCCTATTGATTCCCCTACATGAACCATGCTTGTAAAAACAGAAGGGAAAAGTTTGTTTTTTTCCATTGCCTTTGCAACAGCCTGTCCTGCCTTTATTTCCTGATTTACAGCGGTTAAAACTTCTTTTAGTTTTTGTTTTTTTGAGGTAGAAATTAAGAGATTCAAAGCTTCATCAATCTTCATTCCTGACCTGATAAGAATACTCAACTGGTTTGCTACATTATAAAGGTCTTGCTGGGTAATTCCTTTTCGTAAGGTTAAAGAGATTTCCTTTTTTGTTCTTTCTTTTATATCAGTAACAACAAAGCCCTGTTCTTTAAGTCTCTGAATTGCTTCTTTTGTATCACCCGCTAAAATAACTGTTTTTTTTTCAACTCCGGAGGACTCAATATAGGTGCATTGGTACTCTTTTAACATACTCTTAAAATCTCTGAAATTGTTGTAATTCCCTTTAAAACCTTAATAAATCCATCATCCCTGAGTGTTCTGAAACTTCTTTTTTCTTTGAGATAATTTCTAAAGGATTCAAGGGATTTCAGTCTAAGAAAACTTTCTTTAAGTTCATCATCATATTCAAACATCTCAAAGATTGCAATTCTACCTCTGTAACCAGTATTTGCACACTTTGAGCAACCTCTGCCTTTTAAAATTTTTGGCTCACCAATTATGTCTTTCCATCTTTTCTTTAATTCATCAAATCCATAAGTTTTTTTTACTTCATCTCCTACAAATACTTCTTCACTACAGTAAGGACAGTTTTTTCTTATAATTCTCTGGGCAATAACACCAATTATTGATGCATTGATAAGATACTCTTCAAGCCCCATCTCAATAAGTCTAAAAAGACTGCTTGGAGCATCATTTGTATGAAGGGTGCTTAAGACAAGATGACCTGTCAGGGCTGAATGTATTGAAATTTCTGCTGTTTCTCTATCCCTTATCTCACCAACCATTATTATATCAGGGTCATGTCTTAAAATTGAACGAAGTGCATTGGCAAAGGTCAGCTCTATTTCTGGTTTTACCTGAATCTGATTTATTCCTTCAAGCTGATACTCTACAGGGTCTTCTATAGTGATTATCTTTTTTTCATCACTGTTTAAGTAAGTTAGCATTGAGTAAAGCGTTGTTGTTTTTCCAGAACCTGTTGGTCCTGTAACAAGAAGGATTCCATAGGGATGGGAAATAAGTTTTAAAGCCAAATCATTGTGGTCACCTTCCATTCCAAGAGCTTTTATATCAAAGGAAAGTCTTTCCCTATAAAGAAGTCTCATCACAACTCCCTCACCATGAACCATTGGAATTGTTGAAACTCTTATGTCAAGAATAACTGAGGAAACCCTTGTTGAGAATTTCCCATCTTGTGGAAGTCTTTTTTCTGCTATGTTTAAATTTGAAAGAAGCTTTATCCTTGAAATAATAGCCCTTGTAAAATTCTCATCTAAGAATTCTATATCATGGAGTATTCCATCAATTCTAAATCTCACCCTACCTTTATTTTTATAATTTTCTATATGAATGTCAGTTGCTCTTGTATCAACTGCTTTTGTTATAAGATTATTCAGATATTTTATTACAGGAGCTTCAAAGGCAAGTTCAGTAAGCTTTTCGACATCTTCATCAACTTCAAGGGATTTTATCTCTGTTTTGTCTTCAAAAATAAATGCCCTTGAAAGGAATTTTATCTTTTCTTCTGTTGCAAGAAAGAGTTTTATCTTGAAACCTGTAAGATTTGTAATGTAATTAAAAATTTCGTAATTAAAAGGGTCAGATGTTGCGATATAGAGAGTTTGTTGGTCTGAGTCAATTTTAACAGGAATACATTTTTTTTCAATTAAAAAATCTATGTTTAATTTTTCATTTATGCCATTTTTTAAGGATTCTTCAATTTCAAAGTTATTTTCAAGAACAGGAATGTCAAGGTAAACAGATAAAGCTTCAATAAGCTGTTCTTCCGATAAAACTCCAAGAGTTGTTAGTATTTGTCCAATTGAAAGGGAAGACTCTTTCTGAAGAAAATATGCCTTTTTTAAGTCTTCCTCTTTTATCTGAAATTTTTCTTTAAGGATTATTTCAAAGTTCATTTAGCCCAGTTTGTAATTGATTTTTCTCCAAGTTGACCTTCTGGACCAAGAGAGTATAAATCATAGGAACCATGCTCTCCGGGATATTTATACTGATAATCTTTTCCCCACGGGTCTTTTGGTATTTGTTTTTTTGCAAGATAAGGACCTCTCCAGTTGGGTTCACTGCTATTTATAAGCTCATCAAGAGTGTTTGGATATCTACCAACATCAAGCCTGAATGCCTCAATCGCGCTTGAAAGCATTTCTAATTGAGCTTTTGCAATTTCCTCCTTTGATTTTTCGTACCTACCTATAATATTTGGAACAATCAAGGATGCAATAAGTCCTATAATTGCAACAACTATAAGGATTTCAAGAAGTGTAAAGCCTGCGTCTTTTCTTTTATCTTTCTTTTCCATGAAAACCTCCGAAATTTACTATATTTTATTTTAAGGATAGTTTTATGGTTTGTCAATTAAAAGCTCTTCCTTAAAATTGCCAATATAAAAAGGAGTTTCTTCTCTTATCCCGTCATTCTGATGGAGCATAAGCGACCGAAGTCTCCCCTCCGCCTTTTATTCTGTCATTCTGATCCTCTTATTCTGTCATTCTGCCGTCTTATACTGTCATTCTGAGCGTTTTATTATGTCATTCTGAGCGTCAGCGAAGAATCTCATCCAATTAGGAAACCCTTCGGCTTACGCCTCAGGGTGACAAATAAAAAAGCCTCAGGGTGACATGGAAAGGGAACAGGGTGACCGTGAAGCACTCAGGATGACTGTGAAGCACTCAGGATGACTGTGAAGCACTCAGGATGACAAAAAGGGCAACGGGAAAGGGGTCATCCCTTCGCTGACCCTTATTCGGTCATTCTGCGCGTCCTTTTTCTGTCATTCTGATCCCTTTCTTGTCATTCTGAGCTTCTTTTCTGTCATTCTGAACGGAGCGTTAGCGGAGTGAAGAATCCCCTCCTTTTTTCTAATGGCAATTTCAATAAAGCTTCAATTTTAAAAAATTGGTAAGAGGAAGGGATTCCCCTTCCTCTTAAATATTCATCAGTAACTATAAACTTTCTACTGCAAAAACCCCCTGTATATAAATGTTGCCATCTGTGCCCTTGTTACTGGATTCTGTGGACAATATCTGTTATTATCTGGTGGATTACATCCTTGTGTTATTCCAAGCTCCTTAAGCTTCTTTATATACTTACAACTCCAACTGCTCGGGTCTACATCATCAAAGGGTGCTCCCGTTGAACAATAATCAGTCGGTGGCTCACTTGTCTTTCCCTGCGATACCAACCCCATTATCAACATCTTCGCCATTTGCTCCCTCGTTACATTGTCCTCAGGTCCATATAAATTCGTCCCTGCATATCCCTGTGCTATGTTTCTCTCTTTTACCCTCTGTATATACTTAAATGCCCAGTGACTTGATGGTACATCTGAAAAATATGGATTTGAATTGTAACTTGTTGGTTCTCCTTCTATTGCCCTTATTATAAAGGCTGCCATCTGTGCCCTTGTTACTACATCCTCTGGACAAAATCTGTCATTCTGTGGTGGATTACATCCCTTTGTTATTCCAGCATCCTTTACTGCTTTTATGTAATTAATTGCCCAATGGTCAGGTGGAACATCTGTAAAGGGCGAAGAGGGAGATTCATAGTAACAAATCTGTATTGGTGATGCAGAAGTATCTTTTACAACAGCATTGCTTGTGCCAGGAGTTACACTGGTGTTGGCTACTAAAGCAGATGAATCTCTTCCGCTCACATTAGTCGTCTTCACCGTTGCGTTAGAACTCCCTTCTGCAGAGCAGCCTGGAATGTTGCCGTTACTATCCAGCTTCAAGACCCAGAAATTATAACCGCCTGCGACAAAGGAATTAGTCCCACCTGCCACGATGTAGCCGCCATCTGATGTCTGCTGAATGGAGTTGGCCCATGCCCAGCCTGTGCCGCCATAGGTCTTCTGCCAGGCGACATTGCCATCAGGCTTAAGCTTCAAGACCCATGCATCGCCTGCGCCAAAGGAATCAGTCTCACCTGCCACGATGTAGCCGCCATCTGAGGTCTGCTGGATGGAGTAGGCAAAATCACCGCTAGTGCCGCCATAGGTCTTCTGCCAGTCAACATTGCCATCAGGCTTAAGCTTCAAGACCCAGACATCATCATTGCCTGCGCCAAAGGACCAAGTCCAACCTGCCACGATGTAGCCGCCATCTGAGGTCTGGTGCATGGAGATGGCCCAATCATCGCCTGTGCCGCCATAGGTCTTCTGCCATGCAACATTGCCATTTTGGTCAAGCTTTAAGACCCAGGCATCAGTAAAGCGTGCGCCAAAGGACCAAGTCCCACCTGCCACGATGTAGCCGCCATCTGATGTCTGCTGGATGGAGTAGGCATAATCATAGTTTGTGCCGCCATAGGTCTTCTGCCATGCAACATTGCCACTTTGGTCAAGCTTTAAGACCCATGCATCGCCTGCACCAAAGGATTGAGTCCAACCTGCTACGATATAGCCTCCATCTGAGGTCTGCTGAATGGAGTAGGCAGAATCATTGCCTGTGCCGCCATAGGTCTTCTGCCAGGTAACATTGCAGTTTTGATCAAGCTTTAAAACCCAGGCATCAGCACTCCCTGCGCCAAAGGATTCAGTCCAACCTGCCACGATATAGCCGCCATCTGAGGTCTGCTGAATGGAGTAGGCCTCATCCCAGTTTGAGCCGCCATAGGTATTTGCCCACTGTCCTGCAAAGGCAATACCTGCTAAAAACAGAGATAGAGAAAAAACCACTGAAAAGATCCACTTACCTCTCATTGCACTTACCTCCTTTTTGTTTGCTTTTATCCCTCATTTTTTTGTTTAAGTGAACTTACTCTTTAAGTATAATAAAACTGCTTTTCTTACAAATCAATATTTAGTGCGTTGGTAAAAGGAAGGGATTCCCCTTCCTCTTAAATATTCATCAGTAACTATAAACTTTCTACTGCAAAAACCCCCTGTATATAAATGTTGCCATCTGTGCCCTTGTTACTGGATTCTGTGGACAATATCTGTTAT
>Ga0209227_1001022_pt1 | contig 22652 bp, 10 predicted proteins | sample YNPBryantNP2012_FD_185815 | JGI IMG/M metagenome (GOLD analysis project Ga0209227, IMG submission 185815) | Anoxygenic and chlorotrophic microbial mat microbial communities from Yellowstone National Park, USA - YNP Bryant NP 2012 (SPAdes)... ...
GCAGTAGGTATCATGATTTTTCTGGCTGCTATTATTGGTGGGGTATCGGTGCTTACCATGAAAAAAATTCAGCGTGAAACAGTTAATCTTACCCAGAGGTATATCCCCACTGTCAATGAAACATTTTACATCGACAAATATTGGCACGAAGTGATTCAATTGCTTCAGGCGTATGATAATAGCGGTGACCCATATTATATCGATCGGGTAAAAACCAAAATTGAAAAGTTTAATGCATCGCTTGAGACCTTGATAAAGCTTTCTGCTGAGAATAAACAACTGGCCAATGTAATACAGGAGTATCAAAAGATTAAGCAGGATGTACAGGCGTTCTCCAATGATCTTGAGCAGTATGAGGAGCTTGTTAAGGAAAATACCCGCTCCATTGAAAATGTAAAGCGTGGCTATACCCTGTTGCATCGCTACAACGATGAAATATATCGGGGGCGTAATGGTAGGTTTAATGAGTTGCTTAACCGCGCAAATGATATCTCTGCTACAGTATTTTATGCGGTATATGCCCGTATGCCGGCTGAAATGTTGAAAGCTCAGGATAAATTTGAAAACTTCAGGGCATATGTAAATAACTACCGGCGACAGGAAAGATTGGCCAAAGATCTTGACTCTTCACTCGCTGCTTTTTCTGAGGCTGTAGTATCACTGGGTACGAAATTTCCCCAGGCCAAGCGGATGGAACTGTCAAATTTTGAAAAATCGTCCAATATCTTGTGGAATATTCGGGGAGTTTCGGATGTTGGTGTTGATCAGGTGAAGGAAATGGGCGAATCTACATACAACCTGATGCAAAGGAGTGTCATTGTATTGTTGCTTGAAGTTATTGGCATTATTCTGGTAGGAGGTATTATTGGCTATCTAATAACCATTTCAATCGTTGTTCCTATCGAGCGAGGTATTCAACTAGCCCATCGGATGGCCGAAGGTGATCTTACTCAGGTGATTGAAGTTCAACGTGAAGACGAAGTTGGAGTACTTACCAATGCGCTTAATAGGCTAAATGAACAGTTCCGATCGATTATCTCCGAAATTGCACAAAATGCCGATAATATTGCTGAGACCAGCATCATTCTTTCTGCCAGTGCATCAGAGATAGTCGAAGGAGCCCGTCAGCAGGCCTCTGCTACCGAAGAAATTTCGGCTTCGGTCGAGGAAATGCATGCCAATATTCAGCAAACCAGTGAAAATGCTAAACAGACAGAAATTATTGCAAATAAGACGGTAACTGAGGTAAACAAAAACAAGGAATCGTTCCAAGTAGCTTCACAATCGCTCAAACAAATTGCTGAGAAAGTTAATATCATCGATGAAATTGCATTCCAGACCAATATCCTTGCTTTGAATGCTGCTGTAGAAGCTGCACGTGCCGGTGAACATGGAAAGGGTTTTGCAGTTGTGGCTGGAGAAGTTCGCAAACTGGCCGAAAAGAGCAAAACTGCTGCAGGAGATATCAACAGCGTGTCGAAGTCGACCCTGACCCTGTCGCTGAATGCTGAAAAAGAACTTCAGCTCCTTGCTCCCGAAATCGAAAAAACCTCAAATCTGGTTCGTGAAATTGCAGCTGCCAGCCTCGAACAGTCAAGTGGCATAGAACAGATCAATAATGCTATGCAGCAACTGAATGTGGTGGTACAGTCCAATGCCCAGCGTTCGGAAGAAATGAATGCTCATTCCATGAAGCTCTCCGAACAGGCAGAACGCTTGCGTAAATTGATAGATATTTTTAAGGTGTAAACCATAATTTTTACAAACGTACAACAAAAAAGCCCCAAGAACGGGGCTTTTTTTGTTATGTGTGACTGTTCACCAATTGGTTCTGAATCGCTGATTGTATATCTTGTAAGTTAATAGCTCACCCGTTATACTCCGGTACTGAATGCTGCCAGATAGCGTATTTTTTACGGAGGCGCTGCAGATTTTTTTATCAAGGGGTTGGTTAATGGTAAATGAAACATTGTATTCCCCTTTTCCTTTAACTTCGTATTTCAACCCTTCTATTACCACTGGCGGATAATTATCCCAGATGAGTGTGATTTTTTCAAGGGTAAGGGGACTGTTATATTTAGAGTATACGGTTATCGAACACTGTACGGGCGAGATTTGTTCCGCTGCAGGGTTGTCAGCAGTAAGTATAATATCCTCACGCAGCAAAATTTCGGCCTTATTGGCATTGATATCAAAGGCAAAATCCTTTCGAAGCGTGGGGCTGACAGTGTATGCAACCGTAATTTTATTCCCCGGATCGTCGTAACAGCCCGAATAGTCATAGCGGATAATCCACTCATTGCCTTCGTTACGGGTGTCGATAATCTTTGCACAATTCGATGTAACCCTTGGATTGCTTGCTATGGTAATGGTGCGATCGTTGTATCGAAGGGTATATTTTATTTCCCCCGGCTTTTCTTCCAGAGAATAGATGGCAATCGAACGCAGCATCTCGTTGAGCTTATTGATGTATAATTCGGCTTTTTGTCTGCGTGTATCGATAAATGCTTTCGATAGTGTTTGCAACGAACGCATGTACTCTGTAATTTGTTCGATGCTGGTAATGTAAGGAATACTATCGATGATCGTGTTCATTTCCTCGGTCAGTTGCTTGTCGGCCATTTCAAAGTCTAACACCAACTTGGCCAATTGCTGTTCGCTAAAGGGATACTTGATATGGTAGTAGTATTTTATTTTCCCATCTTCGGAAACCTTTTCCCAGTAGTACTCTTCGGCCTTACTGAGCGATATCCCCTTGACAAATCCAATGTCCGCCGCTTTGGTTTTTGTAGAAGTTTCATAATTTTCAATGAAGTTGGTAACCTTATTGACCGTTTTTTCCCCACGATAGTACTCGCTACTGGTTTGGATGTTTTCGGCAATGGATGAGATTATACGTTCTTTGATCCGAAGCAGCGCATTCGATTGGGCGCTCTCAGCCGTTTCGCCCGAGGCACTTACAATGATGTAGTCCTTAACTATCCCATTTACCCATTCCGGTGGTTTTCGTGCACTTTTTTCCAAAACCTTCACTTTTTGGCTTATTCCTGATAAACACAATGATAAGCCGATTGTAAACAAAATTAATTTTTTCATCCGAAAATAAATTTAATTAATTAACTTACTATCAATTTGTTACATACATATTCCTATCTCTGACTCGGCCCCCCTGAAATTTTCATTGGTTTGTTGTGAGGCAACGCATCATGGGGGTTTCATCCGAAAATAATTTTTAAGTTACTGACTTCCTTTTGGTTATGCTTACCTTACTTTTATTAGCCTCTCGGCCGGATGGAACTCGCATGTTATATATTTTCATCTGTTTGTTGTGTTTACGGCGTCAACATGCTCGTTTCATCCGAAAATAAATTTAATTAATTAACTTACTATCAATTTTTTACATACATATTTCTATCTCTGACTCGGCCTCCCTGAAATTTTCATTTTGTTTGTTGTGAGGCAACGCATCATGGGGGTTTCATCCGAAAATAAATTTAATTAATTAACTTACTATCAATTTGTTACATACATATTCCTACTCTCTGACTCGGCCCCCTGAAATTTTCATCGGTTTGTTGTGTTTACTGCATCAACAGGGTCGTTTCAGACAAAACTAAATTAATAATAATTCATTCCTATCTCCATTGCCTGACCGAAGTTATTCACTTTTCCTTGAATCACAAGCAAAGATATCGCAAAGACCTCCGTAGAGAGCGCAGAGACATTTCCATTTTTTAATCTACGAATCATTGAATCTGTATGATCTGAATAATCATAGTTCTAGCATTTTTCCCGACCTTGAAAAAGTCAGGTTTAGACTGTTGTCGCATAACTCGTTGCTATAAAACTACATACGGACTATTCCATACCTGGGCGGTTGCTGGGGTGCATGGGCGGTTACTGAAAGACAAAAACCCAGCACATTACGGGTTTCGGCCGGATCAATAATGCCATCATCCCACAGGCGCGAGGTTGCGTAGTATGCCGAGCTTTCCTGTTCAAACTGTTCAACCAGGCTAACTTTTCCGCTCCCCTTCACGGTCGACAGTACAATCGACGCCTGTTCGCCACCCATTACCGCTATCTTTGAAGAGGGCCAGCTAAACAGAAAGTGGCTGTTCATGGCACGACCGGCCATGGCATAGTTGCCGGCACCATACGATTTGCCCATGATAAGTGTAATCTTCGGCACATTGGCATTGGCTACGGCTTGAACCATTTTTGCCCCGTCCTTGGCTATACCCTTGTGCTCGTAATCGCGCCCCACCATAAAACCCGATATATCCTGAAGAAACAACAAGGGAATCTGTCGGTGACAGCACAATTCAATAAAATGGGTAGCCTTAAGCGCCGACTCCGAGAACAATATCCCATTGCTGGCTACCACCCCCACAGGATTACCCAAAATTTTGCCCCAACCCGTCACTATAGTTGTCCCATAACCTGCCTTGAACTCGTCAAACTCGCTACCATCGAGCAGGCGGGCCAGCACTTCGTAAGGATCAATATTTTGACGGCTGTCCTGTGGAATGATACCATAAATTTCGTCGATATCATATTTGGGATCAACAGGTTCGAACAAAGGTCGGTACGGATTTTTAGCAGCCAGATAATGTTGCAGGCTTTGACGACAAAGGTACAGCGCATGTTCATCCGATTGGGCAATATAATCAGCCACCCCCGAAATGGTAGTATGTACCAGAGCACCACCCAGTTCCTCGGCCGATATCTCCTCGCCGGTTGCAGCCTTGACCAGCGGCGGCCCACCCAAAAATATGGTACCCTGGTTACGTACCATAATCACTTCATCGCTCATAGCCGGCACATATGCCCCACCCGCCGTACACGAACCCATTACTACGGCTATCTGCGGTATACCCATCGCCGACATCACCGACTGATGGTAAAAAATACGGCCAAAATTATCCCGGTCGGCAAAAACCCTCGCCTGCAACGGAAGAAATATTCCACCACTATCAACCAGGTACACGCAGGGTAAATGATTTTGCATGGCTATCTCCTGTGCCCGCAGATGCTTCTTAATGGTTTCGGGGATATAGGTCCCCCCCTTCACGGTCGCATCGTTGGCTATAATCACCACCGGAAAACCATGCACAATACCTATACCCGTAACAATACCCGCTGCTGGAAATTGATTCTCATACTGATCGTACGCTGCCAGCGTCGAAAATTCTAGAAAAGGGGTGTGCGGATCGCAAAGAAGTTCGATCCGATCGCGAACCAACAACTTGCCCCGCTCGCGATGCCGCCTTACAGACTCTTCTTCATCGCGCATGATTATTCGTTGCAACGCCAACTTATAGGCATTGACAACCTCCAACTGACGAGTATAATTCGCCTGATACGACAGTGAATTTCGGTCAATCCTGCTGTGTAATACCATAATATTTTTAAAAATAAACACTTACCGCTGAAAAATTGTTTAGCTAAGCCATATCGCATCGATTGATAAAGAATATTATTATCGGAAAATAATGATATAAAAACTATTTTTGTGTCGGAAAAATATAATAATGAATATGGAAATTAAGGTTTACAAAACCAATGAGATTAATGCAGAACGATCGTTGATACTCATTGCCCCAAAAGGTTCTGAAATTAATTCCCAATATTTCAGCGAAAAAGAATTCGAATACCTGCAAAAGCGGATAGCCGGCAAGGAGAATTTTGTGGTAATCAACCAGCTACACCGTCTGGTATTTGTGGTACTATTGGACTACTCACGGGCCGATTATCAGGTGTGGGAAGAAGCACGCAAGGCCGGATACCGTATCCAGTCGCTTCTCAATGATCATGATCAGGAAAAAGTAGCAGCCCTTCATCTTCAGTCCGATATTCCTGCTTTGCTGGCACTGGCCGAAGGTATGCTGTTGGGCGCTTATCGTTTTGTCAAATATTTTACTAAGTCCGACGAAAAAAAGAGCAAATTGCGTGAGCTATCACTCTATGGTGAAAGCTTACCGGAAAAGGATATCAACGAGTTGATAAATATCATCACCCACGTTTACCGGGTCAGGGATATGGTAAATGAGCCGGTATCGTACCTGAATGCCGAACGCCTTGCGGAGGAAATAAAGGAGATGTGTAGCCGACAGGGTTGTCGGGTTGAAATACTGCACAAATCACAGATTGAAGCCTTAAAAATGGGAGGACTACTGGCGGTTAATAAAGGCTCGGTCGATCCGCCTACCTTCACTATCGTTGAGTGGAAACCCGAAAATGCAATCAATAACCATCCCTATGTTCTGGTGGGAAAAGGAGTGGTGTACGACACGGGGGGATTGAGTCTTAAACCCACCTCCGATAGCATGGACTACATGAAGTCCGACATGTCGGGAGCTGCTATTGTAGCAGGAGTTGTAGCCTCGGCAGCGGCCAACCGCTTGCCTGTGCACCTGGTAGCGCTCATACCCGCCACCGACAACCGCCCCTCGGGCAATGCCTATGCACCAGGCGATGTGGTAACCATCATGGATGGCACTACTGTCGAAGTGCTCAACAGCGATGCCGAGGGCCGCATGATACTGGCCGATGCTCTGGTATACGCCCAACGCTATAACCCCGAACTGGTTATTGATGTAGCCACCCTCACCGGATCGGCTTCGATGGCCATTGGCCCCTATGCCCTTGTGTCCATGGGCACCGCCTCTGACGAAGTTAAGCAGAAACTTCAACAAAGCGCCAACGCCGTGTACGAACGCATGGTCGAATTCCCCCTATGGGACGAATACGACGAACTCATAAAATCCGATATTGCCGATATTAAAAACGTAGGCGGAAAAAACGCCGGTGCCATTGTAGGCGGAAAATTCCTCCAGCGCTTCATCAAATATCCCTGGATGCACTTCGATATTGCCGGCGTAGCTTTCAGTAAAACCAACGACAGCTATCGCGGAAAAGGAGGTACTGGTTTCGGCTTAAGATTGCTGTACCATTTCTTCAGTCAGTTAACGAAAAAGGCCTAACAATACCCATTAGGTTCAGAAAATACAGGGGTAAAACCTAAGATATATTCTTGCCCGATTAATGGTAATTTGTCTCAAGCGGATCCTTTCAGGATCCGCAGTATTTCAATTTTCGCGTATCAAATACAGCCGGTTATCTTCAACCTTATACATCATGGGAGCAATCATCACCTTGGGATAACGTAGCCGTAACCTTTTGGCCTCGAGCAATACAAAATCTATTTCGTTGCCAATCTCAAACAAAGGCGCAAAATGCATGAAATGCTCCTCGGCCCAGGTACGGTCCCATCCCGCATTTTCGACTAACCCCTCAATAAACTTGTCCTTACGGGCATACAAATTCACCATTCCGCAGTTATTGTGCGCTATCAGTGCTATATGACGCACCCCGCCTACAGCTATGGCATAAGAAACCTTAAATTCGCTGTACCGCAAATTAGCCCCTCCTGAACGGATAATGTAAGCAAAATTGTCGGGAATATGCAGATGCTTCCGATTATCCATACACATGCCTATGAGCAGCTGTGCACTACTATACCCCTCAAAAGGTTTACCCAGATTATGATAGGCCAGCAAAAGCCCTATCGGTGCCTCGCGATATTCGGGAAAGATATCCTCCCACTGATCAATGTTTACCAATCGTTGCATCAGATTGTTAATTTTTGATTATTGAATTTTAATGGTAACTCTGACAAAATGCTCTGTAAAAATAATTTAATCTTATTCTGCAAACGAATCAATATTTGACGTTCCTGAAACAACTGTATAAATTGTTTGTTTAAATTACCCAGCTATATCAATTTTGTGTAATAAGCATGGTTTAACCACTTGTACAGCATGTTTTGATCCTTATGCAAAACCTGTCAAGAAAACCGGTTACTAGGGGCCGTATCTTCTTAAAGAAAATATTCAGACAAATGATTTTTGTCACCATATATTTCAATTAGTTGTTGTTCAAATGCTTGCAGAACTACTTTTTTTAAAAAAAACATAACCAATTGAAAGGGAATTACGTAATATAAAGGCTGAGAAATATCAAAAAAAAGATTGCCATACATCACTAAAATAATATTTTATGAACTATTTTATTTTTAAAAGAACATATAAATTTTAAACCTGAAAAAAAATATTTGAGGAGCGAACGATTGACCCCTGTATCCATGGGGAAGTTAACCATGATTTTCACCTTCGGGTGAATACGATAATGTGGTGATATTCCAATAGAGTGAGAAACTATAAATTTTTGGGATGAGTACTATGATAAAACGGTTAGGCATTTTGGTGGTGTTGATGATTGCGGGCTGGAATTTAAAGGCAGCCACTATCACCAGCGCAACATCTGGCAATTGGAGTAATCCGGCCACTTGGGTGGGAGGAGTTGTACCCGGTGCCGCCGACGATGTTATTATTGCCAATGGGCATACGATTACCGTAGATGGTAATTACACCTGTAATTCCATCACTGTGGCGACGGGAGCGAACAATACCACTCTTACTATCAGTGGAACCAATAGCCTCATTGTCAATGGTTTGGTTTTTGTTCAGGCACCAACAGTCAACAATAGAAATAAGATAGTAGACGTAGGTAATGGTTCACTTAGCTGTACTGCTTTTACCATGGCAGCAACAGGTACTGATAGTCGTGATGTTATTTTAAGAATTAACGGAGGAACGGCCACCGTATCGGGCGCTATTACCATGGGCTCAAATCGTCTGCGCAATCATATCGATTTTACCGGATCGGGTCAATTGATTGTGGGGGGCAATATTAGCCAGGGAGGTATTAGTCAGGTTTCTGGCTCAGGAAGCACAGTATTTTTGAATGGTACAGCCTTGCAAACATTAACTCCGAGCTTAGCCAATGCTTACAATTTTTACAATTTACGCGTTCAAAACAATACCCGTTTAGCACAGGCTATTACAGTACGTAATCTGTCCATCGAAAACAACGCCACCCTCGATTGTCGGCAATTCCAAATTACCGGTAATGCATTGGGTACCATGACTATGATGGCTGGTACTACGCTAATCTTGGGTAATCCGGCAAACGCAACAGCAGTAACATTTCCTACCAATTACACAACTGCCAATATTTCTCTTGATGTAACCAGCACAGTCACCTATACAGCTGGTGCAAACCAAACCGTGTCAGCCGTACCGGCAACGTATGGAAACTTAAACATTGCAGCAGGATCAACAGGTAGCTATACCCGCACGCTGGGAGGCAATGTAACAGTGGCAGGTAATCTTACCATTTCGGGCGGTGCTACCGTTACCGCTTCACTGCGCCCAGCTGCCAATAATATTACCGTCAACGGCACCACTACTATCAACAACAACGGTATCTTTAACGATAATACTAATGGAGGCGCCGATCGTTTCGACGGGTTGGTCACTATTGCTAATGGAGGACAATTTTTAAATTCAAGTACTTCAACTACTGAATTCCGCGGGGGCATAACCAACAACGGTACCTTTACCAAATCGGGTACCGGTACTACTACTTTTTCGACCAATAACCAAACAATCGCTGGATCCAATGTGCTTACCTTCAGTGGGGGCGATTTTATCATCAGTAACCCTGTATCGCTCAGCGTAACTGCTTCTATCAATTTCAGCGGCACTAATTTTACCAACAACAGCAATGCTGCTGCAGCTTTCAATGCTACGGCCGGTACTTTTACCTTTGTACCCAATGCCGCCCAGAACATTGGCGGAACGGGCACGGGTACAGTCACTTTTTATAATGTCGTTTTTGCCGGTGGCAATACCAAAACCGCCAATATACCCTTTGCTACCGTGGCTGGAGCTAACATTAACAATGGGGTAACGCTAAATTTAGGTACCACAGCAAAAACCATTACCATCGGAGGCAACCTAACCATCGATGGTATCCTTGATTTTGGAACTACCGCTGCAAAAACTGTTAATGTAAACGGTAATTTGGTCGATATCACCGGCACCATTACCATGACCGGTGCCGGATTGGCCCATGCACTCAATCTGTATGGTGCTTCAAATGCCATTACCACCTTTACTACCACGGCAGGTTCGGGCAGCACGGTTTCGTATTTGTCGGCGGGAAACCAGACATTATTCGCCAGCGCCAACTACCAGAACCTGACCCTGAGCAACGGAGGTACCAAAAGTCTCTCAAGCAATACTACGGTCAATGGCACATTAACCCTCAACAATAGCATTTTGCAGCTGGGTAACTATACCCTGGTTCTTCCCACGTCAGCCAACAGCAATATAGCCGGCGGACCTTTCAGTGCTTCCTGCATGATTGCTACCGATGGCACCGGTTATCTGCAACAGGCTATCCCTGCATCGATCCCCTATACCGTGCCCATCGGTTCCAACAATACCTATTCACCCGTGTCGGTTAACGCTATCAGTGGTACAACATACCTACAGTTCCGAACCGTATTTAGTCCTACTTTAGGCTCCAAATACCTGAAACGTTACTGGCAACTTACCGCCTCAGCTGCTGCTACCGCTACCCTCACGTTTACCTACGAAGCTACAGAAAACCCGACCGACCCCACAAGCATCTGGTACCGACCCACTGCAGGTGCCTGGACCACCCCTGTGGGAACACAAAGTTTTAACAATATTGCCAAAACATTTACCATTACGGGTAATACTAACCTGGGAGCTACCACCACCGAGTGGACGGCCGGCTATCCAGCCAATACCTTTTTCTCCTATCAAAGTGGAAACTGGAATGATCCGGCTACCTGGACCTCCGACCCAGGGGGAACAACCTATGTAAATATTGGTACGCCCTCGTCCGATGGCGATGTAGTGGTTATTCTGTCGGGTCGTACCGTTACACTTAATGCAAATGTTACTACGACCAATCTTGAGGTAAATATAAATCAGGGGGGGATACTCGATATGGCTACCTACCAGTTTACCAATCCCCTGAGTAAATTAAACGGGCAGGGCACCCTGCGACTGGCTTCAGTTAATTTCCCTTCGGCTACAACCAATAATTTCGTAAACAGCGGAGGAGGGATAACAGAATACTATAACGCCGCTAACTTTACCCTTCCTGTCGCCCAAACAGTTTATAACACATTACGAATCAATGCCCCAGGGGTCATTGCTACCCAGTTGAACAATCTTACACTCAACGGTGACCTGCACATTATGCAGGGAACCTATCGCATAAATGATGGTACCGCAGCGCGCCGCCAGTTAACTATTTATGGTAATGTAACTGTAGAGTCAGGAGCATCGATTACTGTTGGCAATGGGGTTACCAACACTACCACCGATCCTACGGCAGTGCCCGAAGCAGGCACAGCTCCATTCATCGATTACTACGATGCCCAGTCGCACCGTATTGTCGTGTATGGCGACTTTACCAACCATGGTACGGTACGTTTTACCAATCTTAACTATCCCGTTTACAATCTGTTCCCCCCACTAACACCCGGTGCTACTACCGGTTTTGCAACCGTTTATTTCAGAGGAACAACCAGCAATACCCTATATTGTGATGGGACCACCGATTTCTACAACTTGGTACTCGACAAAGGGGTAGACCAAACCTACTCACTGACCGTATATGCTACCGCCTATCCTAACTTCCGCCTATTTGGAGCCAACATTGCCGGAGGTTACGGAGGGGGAGCCAACCCCAATTTATGTAAAGCATTGTGGATAAGAAACGGGACGCTTATTCTTAAAGGAACAACCATCATACCCTCTCTGTCGGAAGGAAGCTGTGATTCCGGGACGGGAGGACCAAATTCCGATTTTTATGTACCTGCCAACGGTGCGCTGATACTCGATGGGGACAATGTAGTAGTACTCACTACTGCCGACAGTTATCAAGAGGTAAATGTAGCCTATGGAACCAGCGCTCCCAGCGATGCTGCCATGGGGGTAAATACCACCGCTGGCTGCAGTTCATTCTCAATTTACGGATTGTTGCAGATAAACAAGGGATACATCTCAACACGGGAAAGCGGAGGTTTCATACAATGGGCTGTAGCCTCGGGGCAATTTGTGATTAATGGCGGAACCGTCGATGCCAAGCAATATCGTACCAGCGTAACAGGAGGTGGATTGGCCTCATATACCCAAACTGGGGGAAACTTTTATCTACGCGGACGATTCCGTCGTACCCCAACTGCCTATACCTCAGTATCAGACCTGGTAAATGCTCCCATTACCACCAATCGTTACAATGGTGGCCTGCAAAGTGTAGGGGGTACTTTTAATCTTATCAAAACCGCTAACGTATTTAATATGAGCGGCGGCAACATTTACATATACGACGTTTGCGGCAACGGAAGCGTGGCTAACCAGCAAAAAGCCTTCGAAATACGGGCTAATACTAACAATATCAATGTAACAGGAGGAAATGTTTACATTCTCCCAACCGATGGTACGGTACTTCCCAATTCACCCAATTATCGTATTGTATCAACAGCACAGTTTGCCAATCTGACAATAAACCGTCAAAGCGGAACCAGCATCGTATTACTCGACACCTATTCATTAACCGTGCTAAATAACTTTACCTTGCAGTCAGGTGATTTTAATGCCAACAATCTCAATGTCACCATTGGCGGAAATATGACAGTTTCGAGCGGAACAACCTACACTCCAGGAACCAACTGGACTATTTTCAATGGCAACGGTAATCAGGTAATTTCTGTAAATACCGCCACCCCTCTTAGCTTTAAAAAATTTAAGATGGACAAAACCGCCGGTAAAATTCTATCTTTTGAAGGAACACAGAATAACATTCAAGTAGCCGACTCATTGGTATTGATCAAGGGAACCCTCAACGATGGGGGCAAAACTATTACGATGATCCCATCGACCACTACCACCACTTCTTACATCTATAATAGCGGCGTACATACCGGTACGGGTAAAATTGTTCTCGCCGACGATGATCCTCAGGTGATCGACGGCGATGGCAATGGTATTTTCAACAATCTTGAGCTCAATAACACCGATGTCCTTGCTGCTCCTATCAGCCTTAAGGCCAATACTACCATTGCCGGCACCCTTACTTTTTCTCAGGACAAATTGTTTGACATCGGTTCCTATAACTTGAAATTTACTGCTTCGGCCTCGATAAACGGAAGTAGTGCTACCCGGTATATTACAACGCTAGGACAGGCTGGTAACGGAGGAGTCACGCGAACCTTTTCCAATACGGCCAACAGTTTTACCTTCCCCGTGGGTGCACCTTCAACCAGCCATGCAACACCAGCTTATACCCCTGCTACCATTACGATAACGGGTACTCCCACAACATGGGGCAACATTACCATAGTGCCTGTAGGGTACGAACATCCTGCCACTACCTTCAAAAACCGATCGCTTACCTACTATTGGCGCGTAAAATCTTCAGGCTTGTCGCTTGGTTCAGCCACGGCTACATTAGGTTTCACCTATGCTCAATCCGATGTTGTAACCAGTGGCGATGTTAGCGAAAATGAATACGTGGCTGCCCGTTTTGATATCAATTCCACCTCATGGACCAAAGGCACAGCTGCCGATGTAGACGAAACCAACAATATCATTGGTAAACCAGGTACTGGCAGTTTTCTCGAAAATGTATCTTTTCTCGATGGCGATTATACTGCTGGAGACGATAATCCCACCAACCCATTTGGTACTCCCACCGTATTCTATAGCCGTCAAACAGGCTTGTGGGGCAATGTAAACAGCTGGTCAACCGTGTCGCATACCGGTCCTCCAGCAGCAACAGTGCCTTCCAGTGGAGATATCGTTATCATTGGAGATAATGATTCCATCTATCTGAATACCAATACCACTACACCCAATGTCGATGTCCGCAGTTGCGCTATCCTCAAAATTGAACAGGGGTCAGCGCTCGATATCGGATACAATCCGGGCTGTAATTTTGCACTGGTACTGAGCCATCCCAATGGCAACGGAAATCTACGGCTGACTACCAATTACAATTCGCCCTCAACCTTTCAGTTCCCGGGTGGTGATTATTCTGACTTTAATGTTCATCTGGGAACTACCGAGTTGTATACCACCAATCCAAACGCCGGCACAACCTATTATCTGCCCAACGGTACTACGGAATACGGAAATCTTATTCTCTCACCCCTTGGAGGATCTAATATTATCTTTCCTAACCATAATCTATTGATTTACGGTAGTTTAACTACGCGGGGGCAAAATGCCGATTCATGGTTCTGTCCGGTATGGAATACCAACTACCCCACCCCTCCAACGACCCGTGTTGCCAAAACAATTACCATCAATGGAGACCTTAATATTCAGGGGGGTGCACTGGTCTGGTACGGCGGCGGTGCTCTGTTACAAACTTTTGTGGTAAAAGGCAATGTTTTTGTTAACACCGCCTCGGCCATTGATAATTGGGATGCATCAGCTGCCAGCATGTACATAGGGGGGAGTTTGACCAACAATACCACTGGAGCAACAGGAGGAGGAATAGTAACTCCCCGCGAATGTGATTTTCGGAATATTCCGCTTACCTTCAATGGTTCTGGTACCGCCTCTGTAACCAATACTGCCAATACGCCTATCACGCGTTTCGGTCAGGTTACCATCGACAAAGGTAGTTCACAGTCCGATTCTCTTATCATCTCAATCGGCGGAACCTTAACTACTCCTGTAAATAATTGGCTTACCCTCAGAAATGGTACACTGGTCTACCGCCGAACCAACCCTTCGAGCGACTTTACCATATCCACTACTACCTCGTTCGTGATTCCCGAAACAGCCGGCTTGTATATCGATTACCCCAACAATTCGGGGAACCGGAATATTCTCATAGCAAACGCTGCTGTCAACAATAATGATCTGATGCTTAACGGCAAACTAACGATCAAGGCGGGTAATGTGTACGTGGGACCTACCAATGGTACCACCAATAACAATAACGATATTGAATATTCGGGCGATGGTAACTCTACCATAGTTATCGACGGTGGGCGTCTGTTTGTAAATGGTCAGATACGCCGCAGCACAGCAACGACCACCGGCATTCTCAAATACTATCAAACGGGGGGTGATGTAACCATCAATGGCCAAGGTGCAAATGCTACCTCACTGACCCGTGCAAAGCTGGAAGTGGTAAATAGTGGAAGCGTATTCAATATGTCGGGCGGAACCATCACCATTGTGCAGGGGAGCGGAACATCCTTTGGCGACCTATACCTGCGACCTGCCAGCGGAAGCGTTACAGGAGGTCAGATTATTTTTACCCAAACCCCCGCCTACTGGACAACAATTGATGCTGCACAAAATTACCGGATGGATGCCAATATTGCTCTCAACAACCTTACGATTACCGGTAAAGTTAGCGGTACAGCGCGAACCGCTACCGTAACCCTAATGGTTAATCCGCTAATCTTGAATGGTTCCCTAACTTTAACCAACAATCAGAGCTATCTGGTAGCTAATAACCTTGACGTTACCATCAAGGGCGACCTCATTAACAATGGAACCTATACCCCTGGTACCAACACTACTACCTTCAACGGTGGAGTTCAGAATATTCTTGGAAGTTCATCCACCAGTTTTAACCATCTTGTCGTCAATCCCGTTACCTCACTTTCACTGTCCAATGCTATCACGGTAAGTGGTAATCTTACGCTTTCGAGCGGTACGCTTATTTGCGGCAACAATGCTGTAAACCTCTCTGGTAATCTTACCAACAATGCCACTTATACCGACAATGGCAATGGCACCGGCATTATGCTGGTGGGTTCAACCCTGCAATATGTTTCGGGTACCGGTACTTTCAGCACCCTTACCCTTAACAATGCCAACGGGGCACGATTACAAAGTTCTATCACGCTCAACAAAAATCTGGTGCTGGTTCAGGGAATTTTCAACATCAATCAATACATGCTTACCCTTGGAGTAAACAGTATTATCGATGGAGCGCCCTTCAATGCAGCTAAAATGATTGAGGTTGACGGAGTTTTCAGCAATATGGGCATACGAAAATACTTTAGCGCTTACAGCGGACCGGCACTCACTTTTACCTATCCCCTGGGCGTAACAGGGAAATATACTCCGGCGGTGTTTACTTATACCAATAACAATCTGACCGGATATGTTCGTGTCAACGCCATCAACGATCATCATCCTGGAGTAATCGATCCGACCAAAGTACTTCAGTACTACTGGGAAGTTCAGAACAATGCCGTTTCGGGTGTAAATGGAAGCCTGATATTTTACTATAAAAATACTGATGTTCTTGGGGATGAATCGAGCTACGTAGCTGCCCGAACGATCGGAGGTACCAGCTGGAGCAAAGCTGCCCCCGACCCATTGACCGATAATGTAGATGAAAGTATCAACATAATCACTTTTAATCTGGTAAATGCCAACGATTTAAATGGTGAGTTTACCGCAGGTGAAGATCCGGCTATTCCTAATAATATCCCTCAGTTTACTTCGGTAAAAGATGGTAACTGGAACGACCCAACCGTTTGGACACAAACGGGAGGCGACCCCTATACGCTTACAGGGAGTCCCAACGGCTTTATTGTAACCATCAGCAGCAACGACACAGTAACCATCAATCAAAATCAAGCCTTCACATATCAGACAACAATCAATGGAACCTTGCGGGCAGTACAGCCCCATTATGGACATAACCTTGGTATTGTAAGTGGATCCGGTACGCTCTATCTCGATGGGGGGCCATTCCCTGCCGGCCGTTACGACAACTTTATGGACTGTGCTACCGGCGGAACCCTTGAGTATGGGGGAAATACAAATTATAATGTAGTCGCTGACCTGTACAGCAACATTCGAAAATTACGTTTTACCGGCAGTGGCAACCGTTATCTGCCCAATAAAGACCTTACCATATGTGAACAGTTGCTCATCAATGGCCCAACCGTGGATAATTCGGTCAATAACCGAAAGCTTACCATCAAGGGCACGTTCGAACGTTATGGTACAGGCACTTTTAAGGCTGGTTCGGGGACATATGCAATCGTAGAGTTTGCAGGCACGAGTGCACAAAGTGTAGGTGGCCCTACCGGCGATTTCACAGGAACCAACAAGTTTTATCACCTGAAAATAAACAATAGCCTTGGATTGTCCATAGGTTCTGGAGGGACTATTGAGGTAGCTGGTAATCTGTATCTTACATCGGGCCGCATCATTACCAGTGCTACCAATCAGCTCAAGATCGTCAACACAGCCATAAATTGCGTTGTACCCACGGGTGGTTCTTCGGCCTCGTATGTCGATGGACCCCTGACCAAACGCATTTTAACAGGCGATAATTTTAAGTTTCCCATAGGCAAAGGAACTGTTCTGGGAAACAAAATTACCCTCTCCTCTACACAGCCTGGTACTATTGATTGGACGGTAGAGTTTTTCACCCCCAACAGCACCTATACCTCCTATGCGGCTCCGCTTACCTATGTCAACTCCATGGAATACTGGAAGGTTTCGGCGGTTGCCGGTAGTCAGGCTTATGTTGGATTGGACTGGGATCCGGCCAGCGACTTAACCCCATTGATGACACAAAACGGGCTATCGGATATGCGGGTAGCTTATGATAACGCAGGTACCTGGACAGAATTATCGTCGATGGCCAGTGGCACCACAAGCAACGGTACGGTTACTACAGCATCTCGGGTAACTATACCTGGTGCCGGCAGCATGAACTATACCACCGCATGTATTAATACCACCAAACCGAAAGCACGACTCAATCCTTCCGGTCCTGTTTGCGGTACCGCAGGTATACCTGTATCCTTTACCGGATCCGTTCGTCCGTTTAATTACATACTTAACTATACCAAAGATGGTGTACCTCAGACACCTGTTACGGTTACCTCTGAACCATACGTATTACCCACCGATGCTATTGGTGCCACATACCAGCTTACCAGTTTTGTTTACAACGATCCTGCCGATCCTACCACCGGCGTGGTAGATCCCACCCCTGTAACCACTTATACCGTTCCTACAACCGCCAATGCCGGACCTGATCAATCGCTTTGTGGTGCTACTTCTGCAACACTGGCAGCCAATACCCCTGTGGTAGGTACCGGATTATGGAGTATTGCCTCGGGACTGGGAGGTACAGTTGTTACACCTGCAGCTCCCAATAGCCAGTTTAACGGTATTAATGGTAATACCTATCACTTGGTATGGTCTATCAGCAATGGAGGATGCGTTTCACGCGATACTGTACTTATCGATTTTCCCTTACTGCCAAGCCCTCCCACTGCATTTATTGTCTCCGACAATAGCGTTTGTCAGGGTGATTTAGGTGTTGCGTATTCAGTAGCCAACGATCCGACGGTAACTTTCAACTGGATTTACTCAGGATCTGGAGTCACCTTTAATGGATCGGGTAATGCGGTTACGGTCGATTATTCTGTAACTGCAACTTCAGGGAATATTGGAGTCTACACCACCAATGGTTGTGGCAATAGCGACACCCTCGAGTTGGCAGTAACAGTACATGATTTGCCCAATGCAAGCCTTGCTGTGTCAGGGAGTGCTACGATATGTGATGGCGATTCCACTACGCTTACCATTACCATTTCAGGCGGTACTTCACCTTATAATGTCATCCTCAACGATGGTACATCAAACTATAACCTTAACAATATCACCTCGCCCTACCTTTACAATACAGGAGCCCTTAACTGGATAGGACCATCGTCCCAACGTACCATCACTTACAGTATACCCACTGTCACCACCTCCGACGGTTGTGTGAACGCGGGATCTAATACAGTAAATGTCAATGTGTATAAATTACCGGATACTGGTCCTTTCTATCATAAACCCAATAAATGATTGGTAATCAATAGCTTTGTCAACCATTGCAAGTTATAAACGACAAAAAAGCCAGCTGAAGAAGCTGGCTTTATCTTTTACTATCAGGGGATATACTCAAACCCGCAATAGGGTACCAGCACAGGCGGTATTTTTATGCCCTGAGGGGTTTGATTGTTTTCGAGCAAAGCTGCTACGATTCGGGGCAAAGCCAGGGCACTGCCATTGAGCGTATGGGCCAGACGAGTTTTTTTGTCGACTGGGTCGCGAAAACGCAGTTTCATACGATTGGCCTGAAAGGTTTCAAAATTTGATACAGAGCTTACCTCGAGCCACTTTTGCTGGGCTGCTGCATATACCTCAAAGTCGTAGGTAAGTGCCGAGGCAAAACTCATATCGCCCCCACAGAGTTTTACAATTCGGTAGGGTAGTTCGAGTTTTTGCACCAGACTCTCCACATATGCTACCATTTCGTCGAGCGCCTGATACGAACGATCGGGATGCTGTATCTGTACAATCTCCACCTTGTCGAACTGATGCAGACGATTCAGCCCCCTAACATCCTTGCCATAAGAACCGGCCTCACGACGAAAACAGGGCGTATAGGCCGTATTTTTGATGGGAAGTTCATCGGCCTCGAGGATAACATCGCGATAAATATTGGTTACCGGCACCTCGGCCGTAGGAATAAGATAAAAGTTGTCGGCTGTGACATGATACATTTGACCTTCCTTATCAGGAAGCTGACCCGTACCAAATCCCGAGTCCTCGTTGACCATGAGCGGAGGCATCACTTCGGTATAACCGGCTTTTTGAGCCTCATCCAGGAAGAAGTTAATAAGTGCCCGCTGTAGTTTAGATCCCTTATCCAGATAAACAGGAAAACCTGCACCGGTAAGCTTTACCCCCAGTTCAAAATCAATAATCTGGTATTTTTTAGCCAGATCCCAGTGCGGCAGGGCATTGTCGGGCAGTTGCGGCATACTGCCACCCGAACGCACTACGACATTGTCCTCGGCAGTTTTGCCAGCAGGGACACTAGGATGCGGCAGATTGGGCAAAAGTACCAGCATATTTTCGAGCTCTTTCTCAAGCGACGCCATGCGGTCCGAAAGCTGTTTAATTTCTTCCTTCAGCTGAGCGGTCTGCTGACGTGCCTGCTGTGCTTCTTCATTCTTACCCTCCTTGATAAGTTGACCAATTTGCTTCGAGATGCGATTCATTTCGGCCTGAGTAGCATCGAACTGTTGCTGCGTCTGCCGACGTTGTGCATCCAGCTCAAGCACCCGATCCACCAGCTCGAGCTGTTTAAAATTTTTTACCTGTAAACGCTCCAGAACATATTCTTTGCGCTCCTTTAACAGATTCAGTGTAAGCATACCTTAAAATTTCTTTCTGATATTTTATTAAGATTCTGACTTTATTGGCCAGGATTGAAGCACTTTACTACTGTCCGCCAAATAATAGTGGTTTATGTTTAAAAAACAAAAAAGGCTCTGCAATTTAGCAATATCATTGCTACCTCACAAGAGCCTGCTGAATATAATTTTTTCGCGGTTTATTCCTGCGGAATAACGGACACGACCGATTTTTCGCCACGCGATTTTTTAAACACAACCTTCCCATCGACCAGGGCAAAAAGCGTATGATCCTTGCCCATGCCCACATTTAATCCCGGATGATGCACAGTACCACGCTGACGAACAATGATATTGCCTGCTTTGGCCGTTTCGCCGCCAAAAATCTTTACACCCAGGCGCTTACTTAATGAATCACGGCCGTTTTTTGAACTACCAACGCCTTTTTTATGAGCCATATCTTTTCAATTTAATAAGTTTCACATTATGCTTCAGCGCTGCTTTCTTCTTCACCTGCAGCAGCTTTTGCTTTACGGGTCGTTTTTTTGGCTGTTGTCCCACCCAATACAATATCTTCGATTAAGATCTGGGTGAAATATTGCCGGTGCCCATTGAGTTTTTGATACCCTTTCCTTCTCTTTTTCTTAAATACAAGCACCTTATCGCCTTTGACATGTGCCAGCACTTTTGCCTGAATACTTGCTCCTTCGACGGTAGGAATACCTACTTTGACATCCCCGTCGTTATCTACCAGAAGCACTTCGTTGAAGGTTACGCTGGCCCCTTCTTCATTCTCAAGCCGGTGGACGTATATCTTCTGATCTTTCGTCACTTTAAACTGCTGACCGGCAATGTTTACAATTGCATACATTGTTTTCTCTGATTTTCAGTTTTCCTCTAAAAAATGGACTGCAAATGTAATATTTTTATTTTAATTGTAATAAAGCAAACTATTTTTTTATGGTTTCATGAAATTTCAAAAGATACGGTTTCCTCCATAAAAATACATATAAATTCCCGACAGAGAATAGTGAAAATTATTGGCTTTCGGGCATTTTGTTCATAGTGTTGGTATTTCCGGCCAACGCACCTGCACTCTCCTGCTTATCAGCAGCTGCTTGTTGGGGAATTTCAGTGTGAGCAGGTTTAAGAGCATGATATAATCGTGCAGTAGACCATACGGCAAAACGCCCTAAATTCCAGACAATAAGTATAGCGACATACAGTAAGATGGTTGCAAGAATAATCAAGAAAAATATAGTTGCTGCATCTCCCTGTTTTACACGGGTAAAGGTTTTTCGGTAAGAAAGTCCTGGGATGCCGGTACGTATGGAATAGCCTTTTGTTCCGAAGGCGCCCCATTTGGTGCGAAAGCTGGAGGATAAGCCGGATTTACTGAGGTTCAACCCCCATCCTTTGCCCATGTTAATCCGACGATAGTACCTGTATCCCATGGCTATTTTTTTTACAAAGTTATAACCATTCTGAGTTTTTCAACAACAGATATATCAACGCAATACCTCCAACCGACTGGCATCGAGGCGTAGGAAAATAAACAGCAACAACGTAAAAGCCCAGAGCGACGATCCACCATAGCTAAAAAAAGGTAACGGAATACCTATCACAGGCAGTAGTCCTATTGTCATGCCTACATTTATCGCCACATGCATAAACATTATCGTTGCTACACCATAGCCATATATGCGACTAAAGGCCGAACGCTGTAATTCGCTGAGATGGAGAATTCGCAAAAGCAGAATCACAAAGAGTCCCAAAACTATGAATGATCCCACAAAACCCCATTCTTCACCTACCGTACAGAAAATAAAATCGGTACTTTGCTCAGGAACAAAGTTGAATTTTGTCTGGGTACCCTGCAGAAAACCCTTGCCGAAAAACCCTCCCGATCCTATGGCTATCTTACTCTGTGCTACATTGTACCCGGCACCTTTAGGATCCGACTCTTTACCCAACAGTATATTGATTCGCTGCTGCTGATGGGGTTGCAAAAAATTATCAAAAAAATAGTCGATAGAATAGGTAAACCCAAATGCCACAAACGTAAGGAATACAATCCAAAACACATAGCGTATTTTCTTGCGAACTATGTTGACAAGAGCAATAACCCCCATCACCCCTGTGGCAAAAAGCAGATAATAGTATGGATTATCGGGAAAATGTAACAGGCGGACGGCAATCATGCGGGAGAAAAAATAACTGATTGTCAAACCAACAATGGCGACCAATAGTTCCGGTATACGCTGCCGAACAATAAAAAATGCTATCAATGCAATGACGAGAATGACGATCAATACGGTGAAAGGCGATGCAACAAGTGCAATCAGTGAGAGAAATACCAGCAAAAAACCAAAAAGCAGGATTATCCCCAAAAATCCTTCCCGGTAAAAGGTTAAAGTAAAAGCTGCAAAAACTACAACCGACCCAATATCGGGCTGCAATGCAATCAGGACAGCTGGAACAGCAATGATTATCCCGGCAATAATCCATGTTTTAA
>Ga0209227_1001024_pt1 | contig 22632 bp, 18 predicted proteins | sample YNPBryantNP2012_FD_185815 | JGI IMG/M metagenome (GOLD analysis project Ga0209227, IMG submission 185815) | Anoxygenic and chlorotrophic microbial mat microbial communities from Yellowstone National Park, USA - YNP Bryant NP 2012 (SPAdes)... ...
GGTCGTCTGCTGGGGATTGACTGTGACCCGGCGGCGCTGGCGGCAGCGGCGGCGCGACTGGCGCCATACGGTGATCGGGTGATGCTTGTACGCGGCAGTTTTCGCGAGATCGGACAACTGGCGGCGACATCCGGTTTTGCGCAGGTGGAGGGTGTGGTGCTCGATCTGGGGGTCTCATCGTATCAACTCGATACGCCGGAGCGGGGGTTTTCGTTTCAGGCACATGCTCCGCTCGATATGCGGCTCGATCCCGACGCGCCGGTGACGGCAGCACATCTGGTCAACAATCTGCCGGAACAGGAACTTGCCGACCTGATCTTTCGCTATGGCGAAGAGCGCGGTTCGCGCCGCATCGCGCGCGCGATTGTCGAAGCGCGACGGCGCAAACCGGTGACAACCACCGATGAACTGGCGGCGATTGTCAGTCGGGCGCTGGGCGGGCAGCGCGGCAGAATTCATCCGGCGACACGCACATTTCAGGCGCTGCGGATTGCGGTCAATGACGAACTGGCAAGCCTGGAAGCGGCATTGCCGCAGATCATCGACCTGCTGGCGCCAGGTGGGAGAATGGCGATCATTGCATTTCACTCGCTGGAGGATCGGATTGTGAAGCACACGCTGCGCGCCGAAGCGCAAGCCGGGCGTCTGCGCATCATCACACGCAAGCCGGTCGAAGCCAGCGTCGAAGAACAACGCACCAACCCGCGCAGTCGCAGCGCCAGGTTGCGGGTGGCAGAACGGGTGTCGTAGTACCGGATGCAGGACGTTCCAGCGCACGATTGAGGGAGAGAGGGGAACCAATGGCTGTCACACTCAAACCGCTCTATCCAACTATCCGCGAAGCGAAAGAGCGGCGCGTTGAACTCGCGCGCTATCTGCGGCTCGACGGCGGGCGACGGTTGATCGCCGCCGCACTGTGGCTGGCGTTGATGAGCGGGTTGACGCTTGCGCAAACCGGGCATCTGGCGACCCAGGGGCACGCAGTCGCTCAGTTGCAGCGTCAGCAAACGCTGTTGCTGCGCGAGCAGAGTAATCTGCGTTTGCGTCTGGCGCGCGCTCAGTCGCTCGCCGACATCGAGCGCCGCGCGCTCCGGATGAACCTTCGTCCGATGCGACCGGAACAGGCGCGGTACATCACTATCGGCACAACCGCTGACCGTGAATCGCCGTTGCATGATGACATGCTGCTGAACCCATAGAAGGAACGCCGTATGGCTGCCCGCACCACCCGCAGCACTGTTGTCAATCGCACTCCGGCGCGGCGTAGCGCCACACCGATCCGTCCGATCACGATCAGTCGCTGGCGGCTGAATCTGATCCTGCTGATCGCTGTGCTGATCATTGTGCGCGTGGCGGTGCATCTGGGCAGCATTCAGACCGGGCAGGTGCGGATCGGCGGACGCACGCTGGCAGAGATGGCGCGCGCCGAGGTGTACCAAAGCCTGCCGATCCCTGCGCCGCGCGGCGTTATTCGTGACAGCAAAGGAAACGTCCTGGCGCTCGATGTCGATCTCCAGAGTCTGTACGTCGTACCGTCGCTGATCGATCAGAAGCAGGCGCCGCGCCTGGCGCTGACCCTTGCCGGTCTGCTGGGCGTTCCGTCGCCCGACATTCTGGCAGCAATGCAGGACACGTCACGCTATCAGGTGCGTATCAAACGCTGGCTCGAACCGGAGATCGCCGAACGCATCATAGCGCTCGACGAACCTGGACTGCTGCTCCAGTACGAACCGCGCCGCGTCTACCCGCAACAGACCTTCGCCGCCCACGTGGTCGGCGCAGTCAATTTCGAGCATGTCGGCATCAGCGGCATCGAAGGGTACTACGATACCCTGCTGCGCGGCAGCACCGGCGTCATTACGGCGGAAGTCGACTCGCAGCGCAACCCGATCTGGATCGCGCCGCAGGAAGTTCAACCGGCTGCTCCGGGCGTCGATCTCCAGTTGACCATCGATCCCACCGTGCAGCACATTATCGAGACCGAACTGAAAAAAGCGGTCGATGAGCACAACGCTGACGGCGGCGTGGTGATCGTGATGGACCCGCGCACCGGTGCAATCCTCGGCATGGCCAGTTACCCGACGTTCGATCCGAACCGCTACGTTGAGTACGCACCGGAAATGTACAACCTGAACCCGGCTATCGGGACGCAGTACGAGCCGGGTTCGACCTTCAAGATCTTTACCGTTGCCGCCGGGTTGCAGACGCGCGCGTTTACCGCTGATACGGTCGTCGATGATCCTGGCGGCGTCTATCGCTATGGATGGCGTCTGTCGAACTGGAATGGGGCGGGGAACGGTCCTGTCAACCCGGAAAAGGTGCTGTACTACTCGAGCAATGTCGGTGCGCTGCAACTTGCCGAACTGATCGGCGCCGATCGCTTCTACGCGATGCTGAACGAGTTCGGTTTTGGGCGCCCCGCCGGTATCGACATTGCCGGTGAAGCGGCAGGCATGGTGCAGACGCCAGCGCGAGAGGGCTGGAGTCCGCTCGTGCTCAGCACCAACGGATACGGTCAGGGCATCGCGGTAACGCCGCTTCAACTGGTGCGCATGGTGGCTGCAATTGGCAACGATGGCAAACTCATGCGCCCATACGTAGTTGAGCGGCGCTGCCGTGGCGATGATTGCGTCATCACCCAGCCCAAACAGATCGGGCAACCGATCGAGCCGGGAGTGGCATGGACGGTGCGCCGCATGCTGGTGAAATCCGCCAACCATTATGCACCGGTTGTCTGGGCGGGCATGACCGGTCACTACCGTGATACATGGCTCGTGCCCGGCTATGAAGTATGCGCCAAAACCGGCACATCGTCGATCCCGGACGGACGCGGCGGGTATGTTGCCGATGCAACGATCGGATCGGTCACCGGACTTGCGCCAGCTGAGCATGCACGTTTCGCCATTCTGGTGAAAGTTGATCGCCCACGCGACGATTACTGGGCGGTGCGCACCGCGATCCCGCTCTTCCAGTCGATTGCGACGCAACTGCTCCAGTATGCACGGATCGCCCCCGATATGGGACTGGTCGATCCAGGGCAGACGGTGGGCGGGCGTCTCAACCGGTAGGCGCGGGAAGCACGCTGCGCCGTTGTTTCCGGTCGAATCAGGTTATGTTACAATGCCGCCGGATTGGTTCCTGTGATGGATAAAGGGCACGGCGGTGTTGCAACTGGACGAAGTGCTGCGAGGCGTGCAGGCGGAAGCGGATCGGCGCAATCTGTCGCTGCCGCCCGCGCTGATGCAGGTTGCCTTCAGCGAAGCAGTGATCGATTCGCGGCAGGCGACGTCGGAGTGCCTGTTCGTCGCCCTGCGCGGCGAGCGGGTCGATGGCCACGAGTTTCTGGCGGACGCGGCAGCGCGTGGTGCACGCGGCGCCCTGGTGCGCCGCGACAAACTGTCGAACCTGTCGCTCGCACGTCCTTATACGGTGATCGATCCGGTCACCGGGGAAGGACTCGAACAGGCGACACCTGATAGTGTGCTGCTGATCGCTGTCGATGATCCGCAGGCGGCGCTGAACCGGCTGGCAGCCTATCACCGGGGGAAGTATCACCCTATCGTGATCGGCGTCACCGGAAGCGTGGGTAAAACCTCGACGAAAGAGGTGACTGCCAGCGTGCTCCAGCGCAGCTTTCGCACCTTAAAAAGTCCAAGAAGTTACAACAGCGAGGCGACATTGCCCATTGTGCTCCTCAAACTGACCGCCGACCATCAGGTGGCAGTGCTGGAAATGGGCATGTACGGTCCGGGTGAGATCGCGCATCTGGCGGCTCTTGCCCGGCCACGCCTCGGAATCGTGACCAATGTCGGACCTTCGCACCTTGAGCGGATGGGGAGCATCGAAGCGATCCAACGCGCCAAAAGCGAGTTGCCGCAGGCGCTGCCCGACGATGGGTTTGCAATCCTCAACATCGATGACCCGCGGGTGCGCGCAATGGCGGAGGTGACGCGCGCCCGCCCATTCTTCTATGGTCTCGATCCGGCAGCGGATCTCTGGGCGGATTCGATCGAAAGTCGCGGGTTGCAGGGGATCAGTTTTCGGGTGCATTATCAGGGTGACGCTTTCTATCTGACACTCCCGTTGCTGGGGCGGCACAGCGTTCACACGGCGCTCGCTGCAGCTTCCGCCGGATTGCTGCTCGGCATGGAGTGGGAAGCGATCATTGCCGGGCTGCGCGACGAGAGCGCGCAACTCAGGCTTCTGGCTGTGCCTGGCGTCAATCAGACGACGCTGATCGACGATACGTACAATGCATCGCCGTCATCGATGCTGGCAGCGCTCAACCTGCTGGCAGACCTCGAAGGTCGGCGCATCGCCATTCTGGGCGATATGCTGGAATTGGGAAGCATCGAAGAGGAGGCGCACCGCAGGGTTGGAGCGCGTGTTGCCGAAGTTGCCCGGTTTCTGATCACGGTTGGATGGCGGGCGCGCTGGATCGCAGATGAGGCGCTTCAGGCAGGCATGGCGCCCGACCAGGTGTGGAGCGTGGACGATAACGATGAAGCGGCAGACCTGGCGATGTCCTGCCTGGCGCCCGGCGATATCGTGTTGATCAAGGGGTCGCGCGGTATGCTGATGGAGAGTATTGTGGCGCGGTTGCAGCAGCGTCGTCCGTGACGCTCCATCGCTCTGTTGAGTCGACATCCATCATCCCGGAGAGCAATGACGTAGAGGAGACACACGTGCGCGAAACGCTCCAGGCATTACTGGTGCAGGATATGGCACGAGCGCTGCTGCTGGCGGCAGCCGCCTTTATCCTGACCCTCGCAACGGGCGGATACTGGATCCGCTTCCTGCGTCGCCATCGGATTGGTAAGCAGATTCGCCTCGAAGGACCGCAGAGTCACCTGGTCAAAACCGGTACGCCAACGATGGGCGGGATCATCATCCTGCTGCCGGTCATCGTTCTGACCGTGGCGTTCAACCTGATCGATCGCTGGTCGATCCTGCTGCCGCTTGCGGTCCTGGTTGCGTTTGCCATCCTCGGCGCAATTGATGATTATATGTCGCTGGTTGGGAGTCGGTCGAAGACCTATGGGTTTACGCCGCACACCAAAATGGCGTTGATGCTGCTGATCGCCTTTGGCGCTGCGCTGGCGCTCTACCTGCCGCCGCCGTTCGGTCTGGCAAACTTTGGGCAGGTGCGCGTTCCGTTTGTCGGGCAGTTCGACATCGGTCTGTGGTTCATTCCGTTTGCCATGCTGATCATTGTCGGCACAAGCAATGCGGTGAACCTTACCGATGGTCTCGACAGTCTGGCAGGCTGGAATCTGACGCTGGCATTCGCTGCCTATGGGGTGATCACCTTCCTGAACGGCGAGTTTATCAACCTGATGGCGTTCTGTTTCACGCTCGTCGGGGCATGTGCGGCATTTCTGTGGTACAACGCGCATCCGGCGCAGGTGTTCATGGGCGATCTGGGTTCGCTCTCGCTGGGTGCGGCGCTGGGCGTGATTGCCCTTCAGTCGCAGCAGTGGCTGCTGTTGCCGGTCGTCGGTCTGGTGTTCGTCGCCGAAGCGCTCTCGGTCATCATCCAGGTTGGCTATTTCAAATGGACAAAGCGGCGCACCGGCGTCGGGCGGCGGGTGTTCAAAATGTCGCCGCTGCACAACCACTTTGAACTGCTCGGTTGGAGCGAAACGCAGGTGATGCAGCGCTTCGTGCTGGTGGGCATGGTGGCGGCGCTGGTCGGCATATCGCTGGCGTTGACGATCAATGATGCGCAACGGGCGCGGATGACGGTCGAACGTCCGGCGGTGACGGTGGAACGGTAGAACGGTATGCAACTGGCAGGCAAGCGCGCGCTGGTTATGGGGCTTGGCGTTCACGGCGGCGGAACGGGCGTGGCACGGTTCCTCGCCTTGCAGGGCGCCGATGTGACGGTCACCGATCTGCGCGGACCCGATGACCTGCGCGCGTCGCTCGATGCGCTCGCCGGTCTGCCGATCCGTTTCGTGTTGGGTGAACACCGTGACGATGATTTCCGCCGGGCGGAAATTGTGGTCCGCAACCCGGCAGTGCCGCCCGCCTCGCGCTACCTCCAGATTGCGCGGGCGGCTGGCGCAACCATCGAAATGGAGATGACCCTCTTCTTCCGGCTCTGCCCCGGACCCATCCTCGGCGTTACCGGCACCAAAGGCAAAACGACAACAACCCTCCTGCTCGGCGCTATGCTGCGCGAGCAGTTTCCGGATACGGTGATCGCCGGCAATCTGCGCATTTCGGCGCTCGATCAATTGCCCGCGATCACCGCCACGACCCCTGTCGTGCTGGAACTCTCGTCGTTTGCGCTCGAAGGGTTGGGTGAAGCCGGGCTAAGCCCGAAGATTGCCTGTATCACCACAATTGCGCCAGATCACCTGGACCGGTATGGGACGATGGAAGCGTACATGCTGGCAAAGGAGCAGATCTGGCGGCATCAACGCCCCGGCGACGCAGTGGCGCTGAATGCCGACTCGCCGCTGATGCGCGCGATGGCGGTGGTTGAACAGCGCCCTGACGATGTGGTCTGGTTCGCCAGCGCCGCACATCCGGCGCTCGCACACACAGGACGGGCAGCCTTCTGGCGGGGAGACGAGTTGATCTGGCGTGATCATCGCGGTGAAAGGCATGTCATCTGCACCCGCGACGACGTGCAACTCCGCGGCGCGCACAATCTGGGGAACATTGCTGCGGCAACTGCGGCAGCCTGTTCCTTTGGCGTTGCGCCGGATCATATTCGATGCGCCGTGCAGACGTTTACCGGCGTCGAACATCGGTTAGAGCTGGTGCGCGAACTTGACGGTGTACGTTATATCAACGACACCGCAGCAACAGCGCCCGAAGCAGCGATAGCCGCCCTGCGCGCCTTCGATGATCCAATCGTGTTGATCGCTGGCGGCGCTGACAAACAGTTGCCGTTCGATGACCTTGCGCGTGAGATTGCCGGGCGCGTCAAAGCAGTCGTGCTGGTGGACGGAACCGCCACCCCGAAGTTGCAGCAGGCTCTGCGTCTGGTTGATCCGTCAGTCGACGTGTGCGGACCATTCGACAACTTTGAGCGAGCGGTTACGGCAGCCCGTCACATCGCTGCACCCGGCGACATTGTGCTGCTTTCGCCAGGATGCGCCAGTTTTGGCATGTTCCGCAACGAATTTCATCGCGGTGAAGCATTTCGCCGCATCGTCGAGAGTTTCACGTGAGCGATAACGATAACGATTATCAGCGTATCCTGCGCAACCTCGAAGCAGCGGGGCGCCCTCCAGAAGAACCGACGCCCGCAGAACAGGCTAAAGCAGCATCGCTGCGTGTGCGTGTTCCACTGTTTACGCCCTGGGTAGCGCGCATCCTGCTGGCGATCAACATTCTTGTCTTCGTCGGACCGTGGTTGCTGGATGTGATCGGCATCCGCATTGCTGGCGTCGTGAGTGTGTATCAACTGACCCTGATCTGGGGCGCGAAAGAGAATGCCGCAATTGCTATTGGCGGGCAGTACTACCGTTTTCTGACCGCAATGTTTCTTCATGGCAGCATTGCGCACCTGTTCTTCAACTCGTTTGCGCTCTATTCGCTGGGCTTCGAAGCCGAACGCATCTTCGGCTCACAACGCTTCCTGGCGCTCTACCTGATTGCCGGTCTGGGCGGCGGAGTGATGTCGTATGCGTTCAATCCCAACTCCTCAGTTGGCGCGTCGGGAGCGATTTTCGGGCTGATTGGCGCGCTGATCGCCTTTTACGTCGTTGCGCGTTCGGTGCTGGGCGGCATCGCACGCCAGCAACTCGGCAGCCTGATATTCGTGGTGATGATCAATCTGGCGCTCGGATTTACATCGCCCTACATCGACAACAATGCACATATCGGCGGTTTGCTGACCGGTGCAGTGATCGGATGGTTGCTGGCGCCGCGTTTTGCGCTCGACCCGCGTTCCTATCCGCCGACAGTCGTGCGATTGGGTCTGCGCGTCGGATGGCTCCTGACGATGGCAGTGCTGGCAGTGCTGGTCGTGCTGGCGCTGATCATCACGCCGCCGCTGCAAACGCTCTCGCCGTAGATGCAGTCCATGTCTTCCTGTGATCCGGAGTAGCGCAGGAACGCGGTCACACTGCGTTCCCCATTCATACCTGGTGGCATATGGCAGTCATGCTTCAACGCAAACCGGACTACCCCCTGCTGACGGCAGTCGGGGTACTGATCCCGCTTGGACTGGTCATGGTCTACAGCGCATCGTTTATGCGCGCGTATGCTGATACCGGCGATCAACTCTACTACACCTGGCGGCAGATAATCGCTGCGCTGATCGGCACGGCGGGCTTACTTGCGGCGCAACGCATCGATTACCGCGTCTGGCGGCGCTTCTCGGTGCATCTGATGGCGGGTGCGCTCTTCCTCCTCCTGTTGACGCTGATCCTGCCAGCATCGATGACCGAAGCCAACGGCGCACGCAGCTGGATCCGCATTGGCGCGTTCAGTATGCAACCATCGGAGATCGCCAAACTGGCGCTGGTGATCTACTTTGCCGACTGGCTATCGCGTCGGGGCGAGAAACTGACCAACGTCACCTATGGGCTGGTTCCGTTTGCGCTGATGCTCGGTGTGGTGTGCGGGCTGGTGATGCTGGGGCGCGACCTTGGCACGACGATTGTGCTGGTGATCATTGCCGGGATTGTGTACTTTGCCGCTGGTGCAAACCTGCTCCATGTCATTGGAGCGGCAGTCGTCGCGGGTGGCGCATTCTGGGGATTGATCAATATTGCGGCATACCGGCAGGAGCGGATCGCCGCCTGGATCGATCCGTTTGCGCACTACCAGGGCGCGGGGTATCAACCGGTGCATGCACTCTACGCCCTGGCGAGCGGCGGACTGTTCGGCGTCGGCATCGGACAGGCGCGCCAGAAGTTCTTCTGGTTGCCCGAAGCGCACACCGACGCCATCTTTGCCATTATCGGCGAAGAGTTCGGTCTGATCGGAACCCTGTTCGTCGTCACCTGCTTTCTGGTGATCGCCTACCGCGGGATGCGCATTGCCGGACGATCGTCCGATCCCTTTGCGGCGCTGCTCGCAACCGGCATCACCGCCTGGCTGGTCTTTCAGGCATTGATCAACATTGCCGTGGTGACGACCCTTATTCCGTTTACGGGGTTGACCCTGCCCTTCATCAGTTACGGCGGAACGTCATTGACCGTATGTATGACGGCGGCTGGCATACTGCTGAACATTTCGCGTTATGCCAGCAACCCATCTTCTGGTGAGACCGATGAAACAGTCACGGATACCGCGCGATCCAGACGGGCTGCCTCCTTTGCGCGCCTGGCTGGTTGGTGGCGGAACGGGCGGGCACGTGTATCCGGCGTTAGCCGTCGCCGCAGCACTCAACGCGCATGGGGCGCAATTCGTCGTCGCTGACGCAGACGGTGGGCGCAACCGGGCGATGTTGCGCCACACCCACTGGTCGGCGCTGTATGTCGGCAGTATCGGCGGTATGGAAGCCGCGCTGGTGGCGCGTGAGAGCGCCCTGCCATTCCACGCGCTGCCGGCGGCTGCGGTGCGGGGGCGGAATCCGTTGACCATGGTGCGCAACCTGATAACCCTGGCGCGTGGAACCGGAGCAGCGCACCGTCTGATTGCCCGTGATCGCCCTGCGGCAATCCTGGGAACGGGTGGATATGTGTGCGTCCCGGTATTTCTTGCAGCGCGGCTGGCGCGCGTGCCGACGGTGATCTACCAGCCTGATGTTGTTCCCGGGCTGGCTGTACGTTTGCTGGCGCGCCTGGCAAACCTGGTCGCCTGTAGTGTGGCAGACTCCGGACGCTATCTGGGGTTGACGCCGGTGGATTTTGAGCATGCTGCGCCCCATCTGGCAACGCAGAACCAGACAGTCCGCCTGGTCGTGACCGGGTATCCGGTACGGCAGGAATTGTTTCACGCCGACCGGCGCGCGTGTCGTGCGATGTTTGGATTGAGCGACGACGTGCCGACACTGCTGGTCGCTGGCGGCAGTCGCGGGGCGCGCAGCATCAATCGCGCTATTGCAGCTCTGCTACCATCGCTGTTACCATTGATGGAAATCATTCATGTGTGCGGTCGTGAAGGAGACGCGACATTTCTGCGCGCGGCGATCAGGGTATTGCCAGAGAACCTGCAAAAGCGGTATCATCTCTTTGAGTATTTGCATAGCGCGCCCGACATAGCAGGGCAGGAGGGTTTGCCTTCAACACCGACGATGATTGCTGCGCTGGTCGCCGCCGATCTCGCGGTCTGTCGCAGCGGCGCATCGATACTTGGAGAATTGCCGGCGGTCGGCTTACCGGCAGTGCTGGCGCCGTACCCTTATGTTCACCAGGACGAGAATGCCGATTACCTGGTGCAGCGCGGCGCGGCAGTCAAGGTGAGCGATGCAGCACTGGCGGACACGACAGAAAAAGGATTGCTGTTTCGTGCAATTTACCGGCTCATCAACTGTCCAGAAGAGCGTCGTGCAATGGCGGAACGCGCGCGGGCGCTGGCGCAACCGGACGCAGCACATCGGCTCGCGTTCCTGCTGGAGACGCTGGTGATCAGGAGACAAACGGCATGATAACGATCGATCTGAGCGGTCCGTTCGTTACCTATTCGATCCTCGCGGCGCTCGGCATCCTCGGTTGGGTCTGGGGGTTTCGGTACATTGTCAGTCTGGGGTTACTGACCACAATCGCCTATGTGGTGTCAGTCCAGGGTGGCAATTTCGTTGTTGACCTGATCAATCGAACGTACAGCAACCTGCCGCGCCTGGCTGCCTTTCTGACCGGCGGCAGTACTGCCGATGTTGCGCCGCTCGGTCCGATCATCCCGGAAAATCTCGAAGCGCCGCTCCTGCTGCGGGTACTGCTTTTCATCGCGCTGGTTGCCATCGGTATCGGATATTCGTTCCCATGGGAAGGCAAACCGCTCGGCGGATGGGGCGGCAAACGACCGCTGCGTATTCTGGGGGCGTTGACGGGTCTGTATACCGCCGTTCTGCTGACCAGCGCCGTATCGATCTTCTGGCGAGAGTTTGCGCCAACCGTGGAAGTTTCGCCAACTGTCGCAACAGCATTGAATAGTTTGCCAACCTGGACCGGCATCATTCCTTCGACCATCACCGCATTCGTTATCACGCTGCTGATTGTGACGGTGATCCGCTTCAACCGTGTCTGGGCGGTTGATGGCGGCGGCGGTGGCGGCGGCGGCGGCGGTGGCGGCGGTGGCGGACAAAAAAAATAACCGGTTGAGCAGAAAACCATGCATTATCACATTACCGGCATTGCTGGCGCAGGAATGAGCGCGATTGCACATATCCTCCTGGATCAGGGTCACACGGTCAGCGGGTCGGATGTGCAGCGCAACGCGCTTACCGAAGCGCTCGAACAACGCGGCGCGCTGATCCGTGAAGGGCACGACCCTGCCTGGGTCACAGGCGCCGATGCGCTCGTGGCAACCTCCGCCGTGCGGGATGATCACATCGAACTGTCGGCGGCGCGTGCGCGCGGCATCCCGGTGCTGCGACGCGCCGACCTGTGGCGCGAGTGGTCGCAGCAGCGGCGCGTGGTGGCAGTCGCCGGCACGCACGGGAAAACCACAACAACAGCGCTGATTGCGCTGATGTTGACGCAGGCGGGCGGCAATCCCGGTTTTCTGATCGGCGGGGAGACGCCCGATCTCGGCATACACGCGCGGTGGGGCGATCCGGCAGCGCCGCTCGTGGTCGAAGCCGATGAGTACGACCGGACGTTTCTGGCGCTGACGCCAGATGTGGCGGTGATGACCAATGTCGAATGGGATCACGTCGATATCTATCCATCACCCGACAATTACGAAGCGGCATTTCGTTTATTTACCAGACGTGTGGCGCAGCCGCAGCGCCTGATCGTGTGTGGCGATGATCCGGGCGCGTTGCGTGTCGCCAATCACCCTGATGCGCAGCAGTATGGCATTGAAGAAGCGATTGCCCGCAACCCGGCTTCGTGTCGCCTGGCGCCAATGGACTGGATGGCGGCGAATGTGCGCTATGACGGGGCGATGACCCATTTCGATCTCTGGCGGTATGACCGGCGCACGTTTGGCGCCCGGCTCGACGGCACATATACCATGCGCCTGGTCGGTGATCACAATGTACGCAACGCACTGGCAGCAATTGCAGTCGCAACCCTTCTGGGGGTTGAGCGTGACGCAATTGCGGATGCGCTTGCCGCCTATCGTGGAGCGCGCCGGCGTTTCGACATCAAAGGCGAGGCGAACGGTATCACGATCATCGACGACTACGCGCATCACCCGACGGAAGCGCGCGCAACCCTGGCAGCGGCGCGGGCGCGTTTTCCACAACGCCGGCTCGTCGTCTATCTGCAACCGCATACCTTCTCGCGCACACAGGCGTTACGCGATTCCTGGGCAGACGCATTCAATCATGCAGATGTCGTGCGGATCGGCGATGTGTACCCGGCGCGCGAGACCGGAGATGTGCGCGCTGCTGCGCACGCACTTGCCGGATGCATCAGGCACGACGATGTTCAGGTGGTGGGGAATGTCGTTGAGGCAGCGGCAACCATTGGCGCGCTGTTGCGTCCCGGAGACGTGCTGCTGACCCTGGGCGCTGGCGATGGGCATCGTGTGGGAGAATTGATCATCGACACTCTTCGACAGCAGAATTGAGCATGGCGTGACAGACGAAAGCACAAGTGCATTCCACCGTCGTGTTGCCGAAGAACTGGCTGCGCGCTATGGCGACGACGAACGCGCGCCCGAAGACTGGCGCGAGATACAAACCTGGCACTGGGAACAGGCGGGCGTCTATGCTGCCGCCGTCGAAACAGCAATGGCGGTTGCCGAGATGCGCATTGCGCGTCTCGATTTCAGTGGCGCGCGCCAATGGACCGAGCGGGTGCTGGCGTTGATCGAGCGTCTCGATGTTGCGGAGCAGCGCTCCTACGAACTGCGCGCCTGCGCTCTGGCGCTTGCGGTGCTCGAATTTGGCGGTCAGTATCGCGAAGGTCTCGAATACGCCCGTCGCATGCTGCGGGCGGCGCAACGTCTCAAGAATGCTGAGGCGGAAGCGCGTGCGCTACTGGGGATTGGTCGCATGCATCGGGAATTGGGGCAACTGACGCAGGCGGAGGCGGCGCTGAATCTTGCGCGTGATCGCGCTGCCCGCGACGACCTGAGCGATCTGGAAGCCGAAGCCCGCTTGCATCTGGCGAAGGTGCGCCAGTTGCAGGGGCGGCATCTGGAAGCGTTGCAGGAACTGCAACTGGCGCGCGAGGAGCACGAAACCGGCGACGACAAACTCAAACTGGCGCGGGTGCTCACAAGTATTGGTGATGTCTATCGGGTGTTGGGATCGAGTCGTGAGGCGTTCACCTTCTACACCCGCGCTCTGGCGCTGGAGCAGGGGCGCGGCAGCCTGATCGGGCAGGCGATACTGAAGGATAAACTCGCCCTGACGTTACTCGATCAAAACAGAGCTGCCGATGCGCTGGCGTCGGCGGAAGAGAGTCTCGACCTGCGTCGGCGGATCAACGATATTGTCGGTCAGGCGCGCTCGTACACCGTCATCGGCGCGGTGCTCAGCCGACTTGGGCGTCACGAACAGGCGATGCAATCGTACAAGCGCGCCTGTGAATTGCAGGAATTGACGCAGAATCCGCGCGGTCAGTGCATTGCGCTGATCCATCTCGGCGATGCTGCGCGCGCGCTGCGCCAGCCGCAAACTGCTGCCGCACACTATGAACGTGCGCTTGTGCTGGCGCGTCGTGACCGTGACTGGATCGGCATTGCGCGCGCACTTGAACGACTCGGCGACCTGCACGCCGCTCAGGAAGAACGCACGCAGGCGCTGGCACGCTGGAACGAGGCGCTCCATATCCGCGAGACTCTGCGCCACGTCGATGAAGCGGCAGCGCTGCGCAGGCGCATTCGTTCACTACAGACGACGGCATAAACGTATGCGTTATCTCGAAAACGAACCGCTTGCACCGTATACATCATGGCGGATCGGCGGACCGGCGCGATACTTTGTGCAGGTAACAGGCGCTGTTGAGTTGACATCCGCCCTTGCCTGGGCAGAACAGCGTAACCTGCCCGTGTTCGTTCTTGGCGGCGGCTCGAATATCCTGGTTTGCGATAGCGGGTTTAATGGGCTGGTCATTCGCGTTCGCGGACATGACGTGCGCCTGGAAGCCGATGGCGACACAGCACGCGTTATTGTCGAAGCCGGCGCGCCCATGGCTGGCACAGCACGCCGGCTGGCGCGTCAGGGGTGGTCCGGGCTTGAATGGGCGGAAGGGTTGCCGGGAACCATCGGCGGTGCGCTCTATGGCAATGCCGGATGTTACGGCAGCGATATTGCGACCTCCCTCGACCGCGCCTGGGTGCTGGTACGTGGCGAAACCCAGGAGTGGTCGGTTGATCGCTTCGCCTTCGGCTATCGGACGAGCGTCCTTAAGCAAATGCGCGCCGCTGGCATCCGGTGGCAGGATCAACCGATCGTGCTGGCGGCGGCATTTCGCCTCCACCGTGATGATCTGACGGCGCTGGCGCAACGCATGGAGCGCACGTCGAACGAGCGGCGCAGCAAGACGCCCTGGGGCGCGAGTTGCGGCAGTGTGTTCAAAAATCCTCCGGGTGACAGTGCAGGGCGTCTGATCGACGCCGCAGGGTTGAAAGGAACGCGCATCGGCAACGCAGAAATCGCGTCGCGTCATGCGAACTATATCATCAACCTGGGCGGAGCGTCGAGCGATGATGTGCTACGGTTGATCGACCTGGCGCGCGAACGGGTGCTGGCGATCAGCGGCATTGAACTCGAACTGGAAATTCAGATCGTTGGATGAAACCGATGTGCTGATACGGAGAAGACCAGAGATGACGCACAAAGTGCGAGTTGGCGTTCTTTTCGGCGGTCAGTCTGGCGAACACGAGGTCTCGCTGGTCTCGGCGCGCGCGATCATGGATGGTCTTGATCCCGAAAAGTATGACGTTACACCAATTGGCATCACCAAACAGGGGCGCTGGATCATCGCCGCCGATGCGCATGCGCGCCTGCTGGTACAGGCGGATCCGTCGAAGTTGCCGGGCGGTTCGATCAGCGCAACGACAACGGCGTCAGCCGGGGTCGGCGATCAGGAGACGACCGATCCGGGAACGCTGATCGTTGCCGGTGAATATTCACCGCTCAAAACACTTGATGTGATCTTCCCGGTGCTGCACGGACCGATGGGTGAGGACGGCACGGTGCAGGGGTTGCTGGAACTGATCGGCGTACCGTATGTCGGTTGCGGCGTCCTGGCGTCGGCAGTCGGCATGGACAAGGCGATGACGAAGGTTGCCTTCGCCGGTGCAGGATTGCCGGTGTTGCCCTGGGTGCTCGTCCGGCGCCGCGAATGGGAACACGAGCCGCAACGGATGCTCGACTGGATTGAGAGTCGGTTGCATTATCCTGTATTCGTCAAGCCAGCCAACCTGGGATCAAGCGTCGGGATCAGCAAAGTGACCGATCACGCGGCGCTGGAACGGGGCATCGCCGAAGCCGCATCCTACGACCGGCGGATTATCGTCGAACAGGGCATCCCGGCGCGCGAGATCGAGGTCAGTGTTCTGGGCAACGACGAACCGGAAGCCAGTGTGCCCGGAGAAGTCGTTCCATCTGGCGAGTGGTACGACTACGCAGCAAAATATCTGAGCGGATCGTCGCAGATCCTCATTCCGGCGCCGATTACCCTCGAACTGGCAGCGCGGGTGCGCGCGCTCGCCGTTCAGGCATTCAAAGCAATCGACGGCGCGGGTCTGGCGCGGGTGGATTTTCTGCTCAATCGTGAAACCGGCGATCTGTACCTGAACGAAATCAATACCATGCCCGGTTTTACACCGGTCAGCATGTATGCCATGATGTGGGATGCAAGCGGTCTCCCTTACGCATCTCTTCTGGATCGCCTGATCGATCTGGCGCTTGAACGGCACGCGAAAGGTCGGGCATGAGAAACGACATTCAGTACAACCAGCCGAATACGCGCGCCCGCATTGCTGCACGCCGCAATCGCCGGCGCAGCGCACTGCCAGGACCGCGCCGCGCATTCGGCGACTGGCTGGCGAGTGGCCGGATTGCCAGCCTGCTGCTGTTTCTGGCATCGCTTGGCGGATTGGTTGCCATCGCCGTCGCACCGCAGTTCGTTGTGCGCACCGTGCAGATCGATGGCATTCAGGTGCTCGATGCCGCTGATGTTGAAGAACTGGCGGGCGTGACCGGTGCATCGATCTGGCTGGTGCAAACCGATGATGTCGAGGCGCGCCTCGCTCAAAACGCCTATGTCGAGCGCGTCCGGGCGACGCTGATCCTTCCCGATATGCTGGTCATCGATCTGGACGAGCGCCAGCCCGATGTGCGCTGGCAGGTCGGCGAGACACGCTATCTCGTCGATGCCGAAGGGCGCGTGCTGGGACCTGATGCATCCACATTCCTGACCGAAACGCTGGTCATTGAAGACCGCAGCGGACAAACGATCAGTCCAAACGACCGGATTGATCCCGACATCCTGTACCTGGTTCGCGCCCTGGCGCTGCGCCTGCCGGAGGAAGCCGGCGTGACGCCATCCGGCATCAGTTGGGATGTGGAACACGGCGTGACGATCACAACCGTCGATGGTCGAACAATCATTTTTGGACGCAAAGACCATCTGGAGGAAAAAATACAGATTCTGCGCTTCCTGACGCTTCAAGAACCTACGGAGTACACCTGGCTCGATTTGCGTCCGGCGACGCCGTACTATCGTAACGATGCGCCGCCACAACCGCAGGCACAACGAGGCTGATTATGGCACACCGCACAATCGTCGGAATCGACGTCGGCACCACCAAGGTCTGCACCATCGTGGGGCAGGTCTACGACAATGGGCGCATCAATGTGCTCGGAGTCGGTCTGACGCCGTCGAAAGGACTGGATAAAGGAGTTGTCGTCAATATCGACGACGCGGTCAATGCAATTGCAACCAGCGTCGAGAAAGCCGAACGACTCTCCGGCTATCGGATCAATGCTGCATTCGTGGGCATTGCTGGTCGGCACATCCAGTCGCTCAACAGTCGCGGCGTCGTTGCAGTAGCGCGCAGCGATCATGAAATTACCCGTCACGATGTTGCGCGGGCAGTCGAAGCGGCGCAGGCGGTGGCGATCCCTACCCAGCGCGAGGTCATTCATGTGATTCCGCGCGCCTATGTGGTCGATGGCAACGAGGGCATCCGTGATCCGATCGGCATGTCTGGCTTTCGTCTCGAGGTGGAAACGCACATTATCACCGGCGAAGTCATGGCGATCCAGAACCTGATCAAGAGTGTGCAGAAAACTGGCGTTGAGATCGACGACCTGGTGCTGCAACCGCTGGCGGCTGGCGAAGCCGTCTTGAGCGCTGATGACAAAGACCGCGGTGTGGTGCTGGTGGACATTGGCGGCGGCACAACCGATATCGCCGTCTTTGCCCAGGGCGGCATCTGGCATACCAGCGTGATTCCCGTTGGCGGCAACCATTTCACCAACGATATTGTGATCGTTCAACAAACGCCGCACAACACCGCCGAATACCTGAAACTGAAGTACGGCGCCGCGATCGCCGCAGAAACGGAGGAGGAGTCGGATGATGTGATCGACGTGGAAGGTTTCGCGCCTGGTGAACGACAGCAGATCAGTCGTCGCATGCTGAACCAGGTTCTCCAGGCGCGTGCCGAAGAATTGACCGAACTGATCTACAACGAAATCCGACGCAGCGGCTACGAAGGTCTCCTGCCGGCAGGCATCGTTCTGACCGGCGGAACGGCGCAGTTGCCGCGCCTCGACGAACTGATGCGCGATATGCTCGGCATTCCGGTGCGGATCGGCACGCCTGCCGATCTGACCGGTCTGGCGGACACGCTCAACAGCCCGGCGTATGCGACGGCTATTGGATTGTTGCGCTGGGGCATGCGCCACGGTGCGAGCGGGTTGCATTCCGGCGGCGCACCACCTGAGCACGGCGGATGGATCTCGACCTATGAACGATTCAAACGATGGCTGAAAGAGTTTCTGCCATAAACACCGTATGCAAGGAGAGGATTCAATGATCGATTATGCAAGTCTGAGCCAGGCCGCAGAGAACTTCGCGGTCATCAAAGTGGTTGGTGTCGGCGGCGGCGGTTCGAATGCCGTTGATCGCATGGTGGACGAAGGCGTGACCGGTGTTGAGTTTATCACGATCAACACTGATGCGCAGGCATTGCTGCATTCGCGTGCGCCAACCCGCATTCGCATTGGCGACAAACTTACCAAGGGGCTTGGTTCGGGTGGCAACCCGGTCATCGGGCAGAAAGCCGCCGAAGAGACGACCGAGGAGATCTACGAGGCGCTCAAGGGCGCCGATATGGTCTTCATCACGGCTGGCATGGGCGGCGGTACGGGCACTGGCGCCTCGCCGGTGATCGCCAGCATCGCGCAGGACCTGGGGATGCTCACGGTTGGCGTGGTGACGAAGCCGTTCAGTTTCGAGGGCAACCACCGCCGCAAGACTGCCGAACAGGGGATCGAGCAACTGCGCCCAATGGTCGATACGCTGATCGTCATTCCCAACGACCGGTTGCTGCAAACGGCGAGCAAGAACACCTCGATGCTTCAGGCATTCCAGATGGCGGACAATGTGCTGCGCCAGGGCATTCAGGGCATTTCGGACCTGATTACGCAGCGTGGGTTGATCAACGTCGATTTTGCTGACGTGAAAACCATCATGGCGCGTCAGGGGTCGGCGCTGATGGCGCTTGGCATCGGCAGCGGCGATAATCGCATGGTTGATGCGGTCAACGAAGCGATTGCCTCACCCCTGCTCGAAGTCTCGATCGACGGAGCGAAGGGCGTGCTGTTCAACGTCACCGGCGGCGAAGACCTGGGCATCCTGGAGGTGTACGAAGCGGCGGACATTGTGGCGAAGGCGGTTGACCCGGAGGCGAACATCATCTTCGGCGCGGTGATCGATCCGACCTTCCCGCCCGGACAGGTGAAGATTACGCTGATTGCAACCGGTTTCGACGCCAACCGTCCGGCAGAGGCGCGCAAGCGCATCTACATGTCTGGCGCGCAGCAGCAGCAACCTGCCCAACCGAAACGTGACATGGCGTATGCGGAATCACAACCGCCCGTAGCGGCGCGTCCGCAACCGCAACAACCGGCACGTCCGCAGAGCGCCAGCATCAACCCCGACGACCTGGACATCCCGCCATTCCTGCGCAACCGCCGCAAGAACGGGTAAGCGCCTATGGCAGCGTCAGAATTTCCGGCTCGCCCTCGGTGATCGCAATCGTATGCTCGAATTGCGCCGAGAGCGAGCCATCGGCAGTGCGTACCGTCCATCCATCGGTCTTATCCAGCACTGCTTCAGGACCGCCGGCGTTGATCATCGGCTCGATGGTGAACGTCATACCGGGGCGCAACCGCATTCCTGAGCCGGGTTTGCCATAGTGCAGCACGGTTGGTTCCTCGTGCAACAGTTGCCCGACGCCGTGCCCGGTCCATTCACGCACCACCGAAAAGCCGTTGGCTTCGGTATAGGTCTGGATTGCCGCGCCAATATCCCCGAGGTGTGCGCCGCCGCGCGCTGCGCGAATACCGCGCCACATCGCTTCTTCAGCGACCTCAAGCAACCGCTGCGCTTCAGGGGAGATCGTTCCGACCGGCAGGGTGATGCACGCATCGCCGTACCAGCCATTGAGCCGCACCCCGATATCGATACCGACGATGTCCCCTTCCTTCAGTCGCTGGTTTCCCGGAATGCCGTGACAGATGACATTGTTCACGGCAACGCAGATTGTGGCAGGAAAGCCGCGATACCCTTTGTACGCCGGGATCGCGCCGTGTTTCCGCACAAACTGTTCTGCTATCCGGTCGAGTTCTCTGGTCGTTACACCGGGGCGCACGTGCTCACGCAATGCGTCGAACGTCGCTGCCACCAGTCGTCCTGCAGCGCGCATCAGCGCGATCTGCTGCCGTGAACGTAGTATGACCGACATATGCTGGATGTTCCTGTTGCCTGGATTGGCGCTTGCTGTGAGACACAAAACGGCGCTTCTGTCCGGCGTCGCCGATTGCTATCGGTAATATGAATCAATTGATTGTACATTATAGCACAATGCCTGGATACCGTTGTTGATCCTGGCACAGAGGCGCGAACGTGCAACGTGCGCCTGGATACTCTGCCTGCTTCGCGCCTCTGCGTCCTGGTGTGCATTCGAAGGATGCGTTTATACGTGGCGTTCGTCGGATGATGGGAGTGGGAAATCCCCCATTTGCGAGTGCCCCTGATACTCCTCGAGCGCCTGGATCGCTTCCTCCCGGCGATGCTCAATCAGATGATCGAGCGGGTGATCGCCCGGCGGCGCGATCAGGGCGTCGAGTTGCGCATAGATGTCATTCAGCAGCACATCCGCCGACTCTGGAGACGGCGCATCGAAGACTGCCCGCATCCCGCCCAGGATCATGCGATCCGCAGTAGCGGCAAGTTCCTGCGCCAGTTCAAACTTGATGGTGCGCAATCGTCCCGACGGCGAGTCATCGTGACCGGGTTGATCCTTCGCCAGCGCCGTGTGTGAACCCGCCTCTTCGTTGGCACGGGTCATGCGTTCAATCACGTCGGCAATCCGCCGCAACATCGCAATCCCTTCAGGGGTCGCAATCACATCCCGGAATGTTTCCCGGATGCGGGTGCGCAACCCTTCCATTCCGCCGCTGGCGAAGAACCCTGCAATGCCGCCGATGACCCCGCCCGCAAGACCGCCGATCAAGCCACCAAGCCTCGCTCCGATCACTGCTCCCGCCGCTGCGCCTCCCAGCACCCCGCCGCCAATGATGCGACCTGCCGCCCGCAACCCCGTGCCTCCCACAGCCCTGACCCAATCGAAAAACCCCGGCGCCCCTTCGTGTTCGTGCTCATCGTGGCTGTGTGCCACAGGCGGCGCCTCGCTCCCGACATGCACCTGATCGGGGGTTGGATCGACAGTGGTGCGTCCTGCCACACGGTTGACCAGGGGCATTTCGCTTTCGATCTCATCGGCGATTGCCCGTATTTTGTGCGCCAATGAATGCAGTTTGTCGCGGTCTGTCGAGAAATACGCGATAATGGAGCGGCGTCGAATGCTGGCGGTTTTCGTTGAGAAAGGCGGTTCGTTGATCTCATGCACCCACCCTTTCTTTTTCCAGATGGGAGGACCTGTAGGGAGCAACAGCCGGATTGCAGCGCAATGCAAGGAAGAGTATACTTCATATGTCCTTCACCGGTAAAGAACGATTCTGTTTAAGCAAACTGGCGCAATTGCGGCAGGCGACGTCTCTGAAGTCGAAGCCGGTCATCATCAAGCCATCGAAAGAGTCGATATGTCCATGATCGAAGACGCCATGACCGCGCAACCGGCAGGCATCTGGGTTGCCGGACGACGTATGCTCACTGTTGGTCTGACGCTGATCATCATCGCAACCGCCTTCGAGATGCTGGCGGTCGCTGCAACGATGCCGGCCACGGCGCAAGACCTGGGTGGACTGGCGTGGTATGGTTGGGCATTCAGTGCGTTCATGCTGGCAAACATGGTTGCAGCGACCGTCGCGGGACCAGAGGCGGATCGCCGGGGGATTGCGACGCCATTTATCGCCGGCACATGCCTGTTCGTCGGTGGTTTGCTGATCGCCGGTCTTGCCCCCACCATGCCGCTGCTGATTGTCGGGCGCGCCGTGCAGGGGCTGGGTAGCGGCATCATTGGCGCGGTGGTCTACATCATTGTGGGACGTGGCTATGAGACGGATGCGCGTCCGCGCATGCTGGCGATCATTTCGAGCGCCTGGGTTGTGCCGGGCATGGTTAGTCCAGGAGTGGCGGGAATTATTACCGAAACCATCGGCTGGCGCTGGGTCTTTCTCGGCTTGATCCCGCTACCGATCCTGGCGGCATGCATGGCGCTGCCGTCGTTGCGTCGTCTGGCGCCAGTGCAGCATAGCACATCCGGCAATCATCAACGTAACCGTGAGATCAGGCTGGCGCTTGTGCTCGCCGCAGGCGCAGGAATGGTCATCGGCGGACTGGGGTGGATGAGCGCTGCGCCGCCGACGGGCGTGGCGCTCCTCTCCCTCGGCGCAGTTGCGACAATCATTGCGCTACGTCAGGTGCTGCCCGCAGGAACGCTCCGTGCCGCACCCGGACTTCCAGCCGCCATCGCGGCAATGGGGCTGCTCAACCTGGCATTCTTCGGCGTCGATGCATTCGTCCCGCTGGCGCTTACGACCGTGCGTGGGTTGAGCATCGTCACCGCCGGGCTGGCGCTGACCGCTGCCACCCTGACGTGGACTGCTGGCGCATGGATGCAGGCGCGTCTCGCCAGACGCATGCCACCTGGCTCGATTGCTGTCCTCGGCTTGCTGGTGATGCTGATCGGTATAAGCGCCACAACGGCGACGGTTGCTCCAGTGATGCCAGCGCTCCTCAGCATTGGTATGTGGGGTGTCGCCGGATGCGGCATTGGTCTGGCATACTCCGCTCTTTCCCTTGCCATGCTTCAGAATGCAACGCAGGGTCACGAGGGCCGTGCATCATCAGCGTTGCAGATTGCCAGTCAACTTGGAACAGCACTCGGCGCAGGCATTGGCGGCGT